>Ga0207966_1000852_pt1 | contig 17123 bp, 14 predicted proteins | sample Knorr_S23_td_NAD_FD_185611 | JGI IMG/M metagenome (GOLD analysis project Ga0207966, IMG submission 185611) | Marine microbial communities from Southern Atlantic Ocean transect - Knorr_S23_td_NADW_ad_2500m_LV_B (SPAdes) (version 2) | ecosystem: Environmental > Aquatic > Marine > Oceanic | place...
TGGAGCGGATATCCAGAATCCACTCACCTTAATGCAGGGACTTATTCGAAAATGCGGAATGGAAGAATTCGATTTTTCAATTGTTTCTTTTATTCATTCGCAGGAATTTCTTGGAATGTTACCCCTTGAACCACCTGATGTGAGTGGGTGGCCCGGATACCGTTCTTGGATCAATTCAATCACCCTTCCTGTAAGGAAAGTCCAGGCATCTTCTGTCATTACTGGGCAAAGCCCTTGGGGGAATTTTGATGTAACTACGAATGTTCGTGCTTTGGCTCAATCCATGTATGATCAAAATGAAGAAGGGTATGCCTCCGAGCAAATTGTGAGAAAATTAGGTTTTCTTTTCTTCGGGAATCCTCTTTCTGAAAATCTCGAAGGACGAATGTTATCCGTTCTTTTAGATGGCGCTGAACCCTACGATTGGTCTATTTATGCACCCCCTAATAATTCCCAATGGGACCGCATGCGAGATCTCATGGTCTATATTATGCGCGTACCGGAGTTTCAATTATCATGAAACGCCGCGATTTCATTAAATCAGCTTTTGCTCTGTCTGCATTCGGCACACAGATCCCCGTTATGGCTTTAGGACGGAAAAACCAATTTGGGCGAATTGTACAATGGGATACAGATCGTATATTAGTTCTCATTAAACTCAATGGAGGTAACGATGGATTAAATACCATCATTCCTACCCAGGATGATATTTATTATAATGCGCGGCCATCCCTTGCCATTTCACCCAACGATGCCTTGACCATCGATGAACAAAATGGATTTCATCCAAACCTTTCTGCATTCCACTCATTGTATCAAAGTGGAAACATGAGCCTGATTCATGGCATTGGCTACCCACAACCTAATCTTTCACATTTTCGTTCTTCTGATATATGGGTTACTGGGTCCGATGCAGATCAATATTTACAAACGGGTTGGATCGGGCGGCTATTAGAACAGGAATATCCTGATTTTCCATCTAACGCACCGGAGCATCCACTGGCAATCCAATTTAACAGTGCGAATCTATTAGAATTCAAGACATCAGGGTCAAATACAGGTATGATGGTTTTTGATCCGGAAACAATGTATAATCTTATTAATGGCAATTACGTTGCAGGAGAGGATGACCCTGCTCCCGATACATATGGTGGAACAGAATTAGATTTTGTCCGGGAAGTGGATCTGCTTTCCTTTGAATATGCCGAAGTAATCAATGAAACAGCTGGACAGGGATCAAATTCGGTAGAATATCCAGAAACTAACCTTGGATACCAAATGGCACTGACAGCTCAAATGATCTCCGGGGGATTGGAAACACCCATTTACCGAATTTATCAGCCAGGTTATGACACCCACGCAGACCAGAATAATTATCATTCTAATTTATTATTGGATCTGAATAATGCGGTTCTTGCTTTTATGGAAGACCTCTCTAACCAAGGGTTATTGGATCGGGTTATGGTTGTTACCACAAGTGAGTTTGGACGACGATATTTTGAGAATGGGTCAACTGGAACTGATCATGGAAGTAGCGCTCCGTGTATGGTATTTGGAAATTCCGTTGTTCCGAACATGTTTGGCGAACAACCATCTTTATCCAATTTGGATCAACATAATAACCTTTTAATCCAGCATGATTTCCGTCAATTATATTCGTCCGTCATTACGGATTGGTTCGGATTGGATCAGGAGATCGCGACTAATGTCTTCGGACAGGAATTCGAATCCATCCCCTTTGTCCAATCACCCTTATCTGTAAAAAATCCTCCTGTTCCTGCTAAGTTTAAAATGCACGCTGCCTACCCAAATCCATTCAACCCGACTACAATGATCTCCTTCACATTACCTGCTATAAGCAATGTATCTATGCGGTTATTTAATTTGAAAGGACGGGAAATTCAAAATTATCATCTAGGTAGAAAAGAACCAGGTAAACACTTTTTTAGATTAGATGGAAGAAATCTGTCTTCAGGAAATTATATCGCACAGGTTGAAGCGGCTGGATCCGTATTAAATCAAAAGATTACATTTTTAAAATAATTGCACATCCACCTCCCACGTGGATGATCGTTTTACTTTTACCCTAATCTTACATTTATCGCCTTATCCCCTCTCATACCAAAATCTACATCAAAAGAAACTTTTTGGCCTGCCCGGAGTCCCCGACCTTTAAGATGTTCCCGTAAACCACTCACATGAACAAAATAATCTTCTTTATCATCGCCGGTGATAAAGCCGAATCCTTTGGATGGATCGTATTCCTTCACTACACCCTTTTTCATTATTTTTTTTCGTCGGGTTTAAAATCCATAGAAACCGAATTAATGCAATACCGAAGTCCAGTTGGATCTGGACCATCATTAAATACATGTCCCAAATGACTTTCACACTTGCTGCAAGTAATCTCGATCCGATTCATTCCAAATGTTTTATCTTTGGTTTCTTCTACAGATTCCGGAAGTACATTATTAAATGCAGGCCATCCGCAGCCAGATCTGTATTTTGTACCAGATTCAAATAAATTATTTCCGCAACCAGCACAAATATACATTCCTTCTTCAAAATGCCCGTCAAATTCCCCTGTAAAGGCACGTTCTGTTCCTTTATTACGAAGAATATGGTATTCCTCTTGCGATAAAACTCGTTTCCATTCTGAATCTGTTCTTTTCATTCGATCGGTTGGCGTTTGTTGATTTGAATTTACATTATTTTTAATAAGAAATTGATCTTGAGCAAATAATTGTGAATTCACCGAGACACCCAATAAAATTGGAAATAATATTCCTGAAATAATTTGTATTTGAATGATTTTCATATGGAATCCAATACTCCGGATATAACCAAAGTTCCGGGAAAGTCATCCTGGACATTGGCTCTATAATTCTCAATGTGAGAAAAGCCATGATCGTTGAAAAGTGAAATCCAATTTTTCTCGCTCAAAAGTGTCATATGCGTTCCAAGGTCTATTGGCCAAGTATGACTTCTTTCATGTTCCTGATAAAAATCAACGCCCATGATCATTTTCCCACCGGGCTTCAACCAATTCAATTTCATATGGTCGATCAATTCACCAGGATTTTCAAAATAGTACATAACCTCCATGCTATGGATGAAATCGACCTTTTCTTCAGGAATCCATTTCAAAAGATCGGAGCAAAAATAATTTCCAACAGCATCAATTGCATTGGCTTTCCGAATCATGTCCTCTGCACCATCCACCCCGATTGCTTTTTCGCATAATGGATGGTCTTTCATTTTTCTTACCACCCATCCATTACCGCAGCCAGCATCAATAAATGTAAAAGATGTCCCAACGCCGTACATTAAATGTGTTAACATTTCGCTCACTGCATTAGCATGGTTTTTTTCCATGCCTTCATCCTTTCCACCTAGAGCCCATTCGCTAAATATATCAGTCGCGTTTCTCATTTTGATCTTTTAATCTCTATTTATTTGTTCAAACGTAAACATTTATGCGGATCATATTTTAAGGGTGAAAATATGGGGGAAATGTAATTATTATAAAAATTACTTTTTAGCGATAATAATTCAGCACACCAGAAGCGGCCAAACCAATGGCGAAAAAATAAAGGACTCCTGCTACTTCATCCGGGATGTTGAAATAAGAATAAATCAGCAATACAACCGAGGCGGCAATTCCCATCCAAAAGAACATGACTCCAAACTTTTTCAAGGGCGCTACCATTAGATGTGTGTGGACCAGATTAGAAAATAGTAGAATAATAGATATCCCAGGCAGATAATAACAAAACCCTTGAAAACATATTTTTTCATAGGTTACTCGATTAGATCTGCAACCATCAAAAGATCCATAACGGAATGCTGATCATCATAATCACAATCACCGGCCCACCACTGGAATTCTGTTAAATCATTCTCAATTAAAATTGACTCCATTAAATCATTCACATCTTCAATGGTTATTAAACCGTCACTATTTAAATCTCCCTTTGGACTGATAGCCTGATAATCCAGAATCACATTATATCCAGCAGACAAGCATGTTGGTGCTACTTCTGCATGACCTCCCAATTCTTCAGAAAAGAGAGTTAGGGAAATATTCGGTGCACCATTGGCAACAAAAGTATCATAGGTAACTTGGGCGTTTTCATAAGGAACAATATCATCCCCCATCCCATGGAAAAAATAGGTGGGACTTTGGGGTGTCCAGTCCAACAAGGTGTTTTCTCCCAAGGATACCCTGAAAAAATGATCTTCATTGTTTGTGAAATCATCCAGAACCTCCGGAAGTAAAATATCCAACGGATTTTCAGGCATGAGGGCATCAATTTCATTTCCATAGTGCGTACCATCAAATAAGGATGGTAATGTATCTGCCCAAAAAGGTTTAAAATATAGACTAAAATCAACATCTTCTCCTTGGTAATACCATAAATGGCTCGTAAGCACAAAGGGAACATAAAATGGTTTTGGATAGGATGGAATCGAGAGAAAATAATCCACCATGGTTCCGCCTAAATCGTAAGGACCCGCCATAGGACAGGAAGTGGTGATGGTAAACTCATCATTATAATTTAATTCTATACCACGTTGGGCTGCTAAGGTTGCATAGCCACCTTCTGAATAACCCAATAAATGAAGCTGGTCATTAAACTGAAATGGATCGTCCAATTGCAACTCGTAGGATAGCTCTTTTACGGCACGAACCATATTCACAATTGCGTGGGAGTATGATTCTGCTGTGATATATGGATGAAACTTTTCTGGGTCTCCAAATCCTTCATAATCAGGGAATAAAGTAATGAAACCCATGGGTGATGTTATCAGGCTAATCAATAATACTTCCTGATTGTCCAAGGATAGCCCCGTGAGGGAAGGTGCACTTGCATCGTTCACGGCCGTTCCATGCTGATAGCTTAAAATTGGAAATGCTTCAGTTAACGAATGCGGAAAAATAACGAGTCCTCCCAAAGTATCCAGATACCCGCCCTCGCCTTCCGTTTCGTATTTGATATCATAAATCGAGACACCATAATCTGCCTGTGGATCTATGCCAGCAATCCACAAAATATAAATAATATCATCCTGTGTCATGGCACCCTGCAGATTATATTCAATTAATTGGCCTGCCTCTGACCTCAATGATCCAAACAGGAAAAAGAATGTAAAAAAGCAAATAATATTTTTCATAAAATTCTTTAATCTACCTTCATGATTCTTTCAATTAATTCGGGGTCGTCAGGTAATAGCCCCGCCTTAACCAATCTTGGTGTTAATTTTTGCAAACGTGGTTCCCGGTTAAAAACGTCCTTGAATATTGGCAGTGCTTTCTCTAATTGTCCCTTACTGGCTAATGTGATAGCAGACCAGTATGGCAACTCTGGGTTTTCAGGATAATATTTAGCTGCCATTTCATATTCTGCCAAGGCTTTTTCGATTTCACTAAACTCCAGGTAATAGTCCCCTTTGTTTGCATGCTGGTATGCCCGGTGTACCCGGATGAGCCTTTTCAATTCTTTTAAAGGGTGGGGATGATCATCTACACGAATATCCATGACCACATCTTTCCACGGGACACCTGTTGGCTCGCCGGTGACAATCAACATGGCCGCAGATTGTTTTCCTCGGATATCTCCACCTTCTCCTTCTGCTGCGTATAAAGCAGCCATCATTTTATCAGCTAAATCACCTTCAGTGTTTTCAAAAGCTTTTGCCATAGCTGGCCAAACTGTTTCATTTTCCATGAGGTTTGCTTGTACCGAATAATTATTTCCAATCTGGTGCCCTGCGGCATAAATACATTTCGACCCCGTATGGGCTGCTACATTTCCCTTCACATCGATCATTGCCACCTGTCGGACTGCTTCGCCTTCATCTTCCAACACTAATTTATTCAGTGCAGATTCAGCGGACATTCCCCCTTCCATAAGTTTTAACCCATCGGGACCATAGTCCACTTTTACAAAAGATTGAGTTGCCACAGCGCCCACTCCAGCTTTTGCCCATGGAACGAGAGATCCTACGGAAAACCAATGGCTTTGGACAGCTACACCCAATTCACCGGTTTCTGCATCTAATGCGACAATGGAATATGTGTGGATCGGAATTGATTCTGAAATAGGTTGGGAAAACAAAACACCCAGAAGAATTCCGGGTGTTAGGAGATAATTTTGAAAAATTTTGGCGGTTGATAACATGAAAATCAGATTCCTTTCTTCACCGCACAACAAGGTTTGGTGCAATCAGGGCCACAGGTTTTGGCTTTTTGTGCACAACATGGTTTGGTGCAATCAGAGCCACAGGCAGATTTATATTGACAATTGGCGGTACTAGAAAGTGGATCTGGTGTATAATTCAAGGCAGTCACAGATAAAATAACTGCAAAAGATAGAAGAATTCCTACTGTTAAACGATTCATTATGTTTTCCTTTTGATTAAATATTGGCGTCAAATGTAAGAATGGAATACCCTCCAATCAACGATGATAAGGGCTCATTTTAAGTATATAGATTTAACTGTTTGTGTATAACCCTGAGCCTGGAGAGCAATAAAATAAATCCCACTAGATTGAGTCGATGCATCCCACTGAATTTCGTGCGTTCCTTTGTGTACAAATCCATCAATCAACAAAGCCACTAAACGGCCATGAATATCAAATATTTGCAAAGACGTTTTCCCTGTGCTAACAGATTCATTTACTGAAAACCGAATTGTCGTTTTTGAATTAAATGGATTCGGATATGGAAGAGACAACGAAAAAGCTAAAGGAATCAATCCTTCTTCTGCTGATAGGTCTAATGGATATGTTGTTGAAAATCTTATCTGTCTTCCAGAACGACGATCTACCCAAACTACATAAAGATGATCGTCTGAATCTGATGCTAACTGGGGTGCAATCTCCGGGGATGATGTAATGCTGTCATTCACTGTTGAAAAACCAGTCATGAAACTGTGCCCCAATTCAAGAACGCTATAAAGAATATTGCCAAAATTTCTACTGTCTTCCCAAATCACATGGATATTGCCATCTTGGGTCATTACGGCTGAAGGATGGTTTTGATGATAATTAACGCCGCTGGTCATTTCCATTGGGATCCTGACTGAGAAAGTATCCCCCAAGTCATGGGATAGAGTAAGAAAAATTCGGTTTTCGCTATTTGTTTCCGACATATAAGCCATAGCTAATGTAGAATCCAGACTAACAAGACTGGGGCCGCTTGTAGGGCAGTAAGTCACAAAATAATCATCGTAAGACATGGGAGATAAATTGATCCATGATGAGTCTTCGGGATGCCAATCCATTGAAAACATATCTCGAATATCATTCTCATTGTTCCTAAATCCATTTATGATTTTTCCATCTGGCATTTCGTGGAGTTCTACGGGGCAACAATCGCAAGGCTCCCCAGATTCATAATCGCTAACGATGTTAAAATCCGACCACGATTCTCCTCCATCAGAGGAATACGTATGGGCGATGAATTGGTAGGCAAACGACCCCGGTACATAATAATGGAAGGACGCATGCAAAATTCCTTGTGAATCAATTAATAGTTCAGGGTAAAAATTGACACCATTGGGATGACCAATCCGCATTTCTTCCCACGTCAGTCCCTGATCGAAAGACCGGGCATAATAGATTGTTGAATGATCATACCCATTCCGTTGATCTGACCAAATAACATGGATTGTATCGCGCCATACCTCTATTTGCGGCCCGCTGAACCCAATAGTTATTGCATGATTCTCAACCTGATTCACTGTTGAAAAATTGGTAAAAGTTTGTCCGTGATCAATAGACATGGTGAAATGAACATCGCCGCCACCTTGTGTATTAACCCAGACTATATAAATTTTTCCTGAATCCGTTACGGCCATTTCAGGGTAAAGATTATGGTTGGTTACTTCCCCGGAAACTAATGTACTTGTGGCAAAATCATTTCCATAGATGATCTGAAAAATAAAGAATAAAATACTAAATCGATTTATCATATTCTGAATTCTTTACACTAACTATGAAAAGAATTTATCAGTGGAATATTGAGCCGTATGATCCTGTATTTCCAAAGGTAAAGTATAAAGATTGAAGGCTAGTGAAATCCTTGGATGACAACTTTTGTTTTCTGATACTGAGTGCTCTAATTTTGAATCAAAGAGAATCATTTTTCCGGTTTCAGGTTTCAGGGACCACTCATTCCATTTTCCTTTCACTTTTGACCTGAAATGAATATCCCCGGAATTATCATGAATATCCAAGTAATAAACACCAGATATTACAGCTTTTTTTTTATGATCGTGCCACCCAGTGGATTCCCCAGATTTTGCTACATTAAACCAGAAATCATCAAAAGATATGCCCAAGCCCTGGTGGGGAACAATGACCGGTTTATTTGTAATTTTTTTCGCAAAAACAGATGCAGCCATAAAAACATGTTTAACAGCAGGAACATGATATGGATCAAGATACAGGTTCTCCCATCTGTTATTGATTAGATGGGATTGTTGCAATCGAGATGAATATTTTTTCAAATCTTTTAAAATTTCGAGTCGATATTTGTCTGAAATTTCAGGAAAAAATGTATGAATATGTTGTGAATGTGTTGTCATATGTTTTTTAGGGACTCAATTTAGGCAGATGTTAAATTATGTGTCATATTTTATTTCAAAAAGGATAAATACTTGAAAGAACTTTTCCCGGTATTTGCAGGGCTATTGCTGTGGTTCATCGGCGGCCCCGATGGTTTGAATACCCAAGCATACCAATTGTTCGTTGTTTTTCTTACAGTTATTGCATCATTGATGGTTCGGGCAATTCCAATGGCAGTCAGTGTATTAACAGGGCTGACATTTGTTGTCATGGCGGGAATTCTCCCTTTAAAAAGCGCATTAATGGGATACAGCGATACAACAACTTGGTTGGTTGTTGTCGCATTCATGATCGCCGGTGCTGTGATCGAGACTGGGCTGGGACGACGAATTGCATTACTCTGTATTTTAATTCTGGGTCGATCAATCATAGGGTTAGGCTATGCAATTTGTTTGGCAGAATTTATCCTTGGTCCAGTGGTGCCATCTAATACAGCCCGTGGTGGGGGAATCTTAGCACCCATCGTTGATTCCATATCCCGCACATTGGGATCATCACCAAATAATAAACCGGAAAAAGCAGGACAGTATCTGCACCTTGTGGGTGCTCATGCCAACCTCATTACTGCAGCAATGTTTCTTACAGGGATGGCCGCCAATCCATTGGTTTCTAAAGCAGCATTTGATATTTTTGAGATTCATTTTGATTGGTTCACATGGGCTAAGGGCGGCATCGTTCCAGGGTTGATCGGCTTGGCTGGACTTCCATTATTGATTAATTACATCTCAATGCCCACAATCGATTCAATCCAACCGATCCGTGAAAAAATTCAAAAAGATATTCAATCTCTTGGACCATGGACTCGCCAGGAGATTATTACCGCTTGCACTCTTGGACTGATGCTGATTCTTTGGTCGACCAAACCCTTTCATGGTTGGGGTACCACCACGGTTGCTTTCTTGGGTTTAGTGATCATTTTACTTACTCGTACTTTGACATGGGATCAATTGGTGAAAAATCATAAAGCGTGGGATGCGTTCATTTGGCTCGGCGGGTTGTTAACACTGGCAACAGGATTGAAAGATTTAGGGTTTATAGGTTGGTTTGGGAATTTGATAGAAAATGGATTAACTGGTATTTCCCCCATAATGCTTCTTATTGCTTTGACGCTAATTTATTTTTATTCCATGTATTTTTTTTCCATGCTCACCGCTCATATTGTAGCTTTGGTTGGAACAATTTTTCTTGTGGCATCTGGTGTAGGTTTGAATCCATTTCTAGTAGTAGGTGTAATGGCTTATTTTTCCAACTTATGCGGTTGTTTAACCAATTATTCCACAGGACCCGTTATTATTTATTTCGGGAATGGTTATGTCCAACCACTAGCCTGGTTTAGAATTGGATTTATTGTTTCAATTTATCACCTGTTGGTTTGGCTTGGGATTGGCTCTATCTGGTGGAAAATGATTGGCTGGTGGTAACAAAAACCATTCAAATAATAAAAAAGCCCTTCCGCAATATGCAGGAGGGCTTTTTTATTTAATATGGTAAGTATGCTATTTCAAAAGTACCATTTTCTGAGTGTGTCGTTTCGTTCCAGAGATAAGTTCTGAGAAATAAATACCACTGGCAAATCCGCGGGCATCCCATTGCACTTCGTAACTCCCGGGTTGGAGTTGCCCATTCATAAGTGTTGCAACATTCCGTCCTGAAATATCATAAATACGCAATGTTGATTCATTTGAAGTGCTCCCCACATCAAATCTGATAGTTGTCACCGGATTGAACGGATTAGGATAGGCTGCATAGAGTTTGAACTCTTCAGGTAGTTCTCCATTTGTTGGTTCAATAGACGTCAATACTGTTGATGTGAAAACGGTTTCTTGATTGACACGAAAACTTTCAACATCCACCAATTCATCAAACCCGGGGAGGTCCATATCACCAAAACATTCTTCATAGGATTCATATCCATCATCTTCACACGGATTAAACGAAGCACTTGCAAAAAGTGTATCTTCATTAATCATGTATCCTAGTGCCATTGTGTCTGCTTCATCTTCATAATAATAATCACCTTCGAAATACAAGAATAAAGAGTCTGTTGTTGCAGACCAATCAAAATAAGATGTGTCAGAATATTCTCCCCCATAATAATCATCGTACCCAACTTCAATATCCATTCCGGTTGAATCTTCAGATAATACCAAATAAAATTCCATATTTTCTTCTTCACCATCATCATTGAATAAATCAATAGGTGTTTCTACGCCTGCCTCGAAATCAATCCAACCAGGGCCAATGGTCCCGGTAACTGTAAGAACGGCTGTTCCTGTAGAATCATGTAAACTCAAATTGGTAATTGTGATGGACGTTTCATCTATGGATGTTGCGGCAACCGCTTCTGCAGAATCTGCCATCAACTCTATTACGCCTGTCTCAACAAACATCATCCCCATGACCATGTCAATATTGTCATCATCGCTTGATGACCCGACAGCTAAGACAGTTGGATTTTCAATATTAAGACTATCTAAATCCATTCCAAATGATGCCATAAAGAATTCCATTAAATTCATATTCATAATCAATAGGTCTGGTCCATCTTCATCGTCATCATCATCGTCACCACCACCAGTCCATTCATTTTCCATTCCTATTACAAAATCGGCATAAGTTTGATCTAAGTCACCGTAATAAAGAAAACATCCAACACTTCCGCCCTCTACTAACACGTATTCGGAAACAAATGAGTAAACAGCCATTTTATATGGATCTTCAGGCCAATTTATTTCGCAATTCCCTGGGTCATCTCCTCCAAGCCCGCCGGACACATAATCACCATCTACCACAAGACTGAATTCAGACTCAAGGTCAAAGGCATTTTCACCCCAATCACTTGAATTATCATTAACATAATCCTGGGCAAAAGTTAAAGCATCATAATTTCGAGAATTATCTTCTCTCTCCAAAGGACCTCCACCCGCTTCTTCGGCGTATCCAGCTAAATATTCAGCCGCACAATTTCCTTCACCATCCTCACAGAACCAACAAACACAATATTCATCGCCACTCTCAAAACCAATATTACCGTCATTGTTGATATAGATTTGGTTATAATTTTCTCCATAGAATAAAAAATCTTGAGAGAGCATTTCATATTCATAACTGTCATCTTGAACAGAAATCATATTTGAATATGACCCGGGTAAATCAGTGATAGACTCATGTGAAACGGTATATTCGGAAAAATCACTATTTGGTGTAAAGGTGACCTTGATATATTCCATATCCAACCAGTTAAATTCTGTATAACCTTCTACGGGGTACGTATACGTTTCTTCTGAAGCTGTACTGAAATCAACTTCATTATATTCTCCACTTCCATCTGCAATTCCGATGGCTAATCCACCAGATGCATAGTCTGTATTTGAACCAGTCAGAGAAAGGTCTTTATAACTCAAAATAACTTCATTTGTCCCATACATGAGTTGAATTTGGAAAGTCTGAACAGCATCTGAATCATCGTATAGCGGCACATCCACAAAGGTAACAGTTGCATCAGTGGCCGTATCGTCAAAATAAACAGCACCGCCCGCTCCCGGATCAAGGTCTGTTAAATAGGCGCCAATCCTCGGACCATAAGAATAACCACTGCTGTCACCATCATTTTCACAAATGTCATCAAGTGGCCAATCCTCATGACAGCATTCACAATATATATCAGATGGTTCAATTCCGTAATCATTATAATCGTTGTACTCATCTTCACAAGAAATATCACAGTCACCTCCACCATCACCACCTTCCATAATAGATAAGTCTAAAAGGTATGTCAATTCTGCTACAAAATCACTTGCGGTGGCGGTAATACTTCCCTCTGCTTCTACCATTGCCATCAGTGTCATAAAGTCAGGAATACTTTGGTCCGACCCAACCGTAATAAAAACTTCCATATCCTCTTCTTCCATTCGCCAATCACCAACCAAGTCTTCCATATCGCGGGAAGCGGTTCTTCCATGTTGGGGTGTATGTTGTGTTTTTAATTTATAAAGATCTTCAGGGCCAGATATCTGATATTTATACTGAAGTGATCTCATTAGATCATCCATCTGTTTCTTAATATTTCCTGAAGCTAAACAAATAGATAGAGTGAATAAAGCGATTACCATTTTTTTCATAATAATTTTCCTTATTTATTATTACTCTAAGTTAAAAAATAAAAAACGCATTTTATAATTTTATATTAAGTAAAGTGATTCATATCACCTTTATTCATTTCCATTTGTTAGAGCGAAAAACTTTGGAGAGATTAAAAAAACTGTACAATAAGTCAGTTTTTGATCAAACAATAAAACAATAATTAAAGAAGAATTTTAGATTTAGAGACCCCGAATGTCTGGTATACAATTGCCAAGCAAAACGTGAGTACAATTAATTTCTGAGTTATAACCTGGAATACAAGCGCCGGCTGGCTTGATCTTGGCGGGGGAGCCCATTCAAGTACGCCAACATATAAGGCGATCAAAATAAAAAAAATACCATAACCCCAAGCGTATTTTTTTTCAAAAACGTTAGATCGATAGATCACAATTGTATAACATAAGGCAGTTATCATAAAACAGTAAAAAATATTATTCGCAAAAAAGATATGCGTGTCCAAGACCAGATCTGCCGGTGTTAATCCCGTGCCAATCAGTCCAATACTTCCACCGATTGCGAAGATCGTCCCTAAAATTGATAGTTTGTAATTCAGTGGATCCTCTTTAAATAATTGGGGGAGGGACAGGTAATAGAGCATGAAAGTCGTTCCAACCAGCGTTAAGCTAATAATGAAAAAGGCCATGGATAAAAAGTTTGGTTCGTTATTATAAGCTGCATAAGTACCAAGATCGGAAAAAAAGTTCAGTGTGAAGGAATATCCCACGGTTGAATTATCATGAATTGTCCCACCTGGATAAACCATCATACCAATAATTTGTAGAATGACAAAAATTGCCACCATTATTCGCGGAATTAAAACCAATATAAACCGGTTTCGTAAAAACTGAATTTTAGGATGATTAAACATAACTGAAATTTGGCACAAAATAAAAAACCCCCACAGAAAATTGTGAGGGTTTTTTATTAATTAAAATTTAATTAATTATTCGCTAGCAACAGATGCCTTACGATATTCAGTTACAAGTTTTTTAATTTCACCGACGGCTTTACGAGCGCGGCCACCTGCAGCTTTATTTCCATTCATATTTCTTTCGTGATTATCTTCGAATTCAGCAAAATGACCTTTGATCTGGTCCGCTAGTTTATTTGTTTTAGACATTGATATATCCTAGTTATGTTGTTTTAAAAAATGAACTGTCTCTATTAAAAAGAATGATATATAAGATTAAAGGAGACAATAACGGGCGGAAAGGTAACAAATTATTCATCGTCTGTAAATAGGATATTTCAGGTGGGTTTCTTTCAAAGTAAAAGAATCATCATGCTAAACCATTAGATATAGCCTTATTTAATCGATTCACAAATCCTGCAGGATCTTCTAAAGTCACTCCTTCCTGAATAAGTGCCTGTTCATAGAGTAACAGTGCAATATCATCAAAGGATTTTTGTCTGGTCATAGATTTTAATTTTTCCACAATTTCATGGTTTGGATTGATTTCCAAAATAGGCTTTATTGCAGGCATACCAGTTTGTCCCATGGATTTCATTATTTCTTGCATTTGAGCGGTGGGATCATTTTCATCTGCCACAATACACGATGGTGAATCACTTAATCTGCTGGATACTTTTACGTCTTTCACTTTATCACCGAGAACCTTTTTCATTTTTTTCAAGACCGGTTTAGTTGATTTTTCAGAATCTTTATCTGCATCTTCGGAGATATCATCTGCTGCACCACTTCTATTCACTGATTTGAGGTCTTTTTCGTCATAATTAGGCACAGATGAGATAATGATTTCATCAATCTCATCATCCAGAATTAATACTTCAATGTCTTTCTTATCATAAATTTCTAACAAGGGCGAATTTCGTAAGGATGACTCTTGTTGACCTGTAATGTAGAAAATGGATTTCTGGTCACTATCCATGCGATCAACATACTCCTTAAGAGAAACGAGTCCCGCTTTCTTTGTTGATTTGAACCGAAGCAAGTCTGTCAATGCATCTTTGTGGTCAAAATCCTGGTAAACACCTTCTTTAATTAAACGACCAAATTGATCAAAAAAGGTGGCATACTTATCCTTGTCTTTTGAAATGTCCTTGAGTTTATTAAGAATCTTTTTTACCGCATTGGATTTTATTTTGCTCATGATCCGATTTTGCTGAAGAATTTCACGACTTACATTCAAAGGGAGGTCTGATGAATCTATAACCCCTTTTACAAAACGAAGCCAGGTTGGTAGTAATTCTTTTTCGTCATCGGTAATAAAAACACGGTTCACATACAATTTAACGCCCGTTTGATAATCGGTACGGTATATGTCTGGAGATGCTGTTTTTGGAATATAAAAAAGCAACGTGTATTCCAAATTACCTTCAGCTTTTATGTGGATCCAATCAAATGGATCTTCCGCGTCATATGAAAGTGTTTTATAAAATTCGATATAATCTTTTTTCTTTAAATCATTTTTTGCTCGAGTCCAAAATGCTTTTGCATCGTTAATTTGATCTGTTTTTGATTTTGAACTTTTTTCTTTACCATCTTTATCATAATCAATTTCATCGTAGGTGAGAAATATCGGGAAATCAATGTGATCTGAATATTTTTTAACTAGATTTTCTACACGCCAGCGGCTCGCAAATTCTTTTCCATCTTCATTCAGGTGAAGGGTAATGGTTGTGCCGGGTTCTTTTCGTACTTCCTTAGATATTTCATATCCTGATTGTCCATCACTGGTCCAAAGCCAAGCTTCATCTTCCCCCGCTTTTTTGGTAGATACATCTACTTTGTCTGCAACCATAAAACAGGAATAAAACCCAACTCCAAATTGACCGATGAGCTGAGAATCCTTTTTCTCATTACCAGACATATTTTCCAAAAAATTCTTAGTACCAGACCTTGCTATGGTTCCCAAATTTTCTTCCAAATCCTGTTGACTCATGCCTATACCTGAGTCGTTGAGAGTTAAAGTTGGATTATCGCCATCTTTGAATTCAATATTGATTTTGGGTTCAAATGCCAGGGATTTAAAATCATCATTAGTTAAAGTAAGGTATCTCATTTTGTCCAGGGCATCGGAAGCATTCGAGATTAATTCTCTTAAGAAAATTTCTTTATTGGTATATAATGAATGGGTAATAAGATGAAGCAGTTGCCCTACTTCTGTTTGAAATGAATGTTGAGACATAATTTGTTCCTGATTTATTAACTGTTAATTTTATAAAATACTGCTAATGAACGGCGAGAAAATTAAAAACAGTTCACTGAAAATCCTTATACTGATATTGAATTTAATTTAAAATTTAAATTGGGATAAAATTAAACAATGGCACCCAATGTGACGGGGCTCACTAACAAAATTTTAGCGGTAAGGGATGATGTATTTTGATACGTATATTTAATAAGACGTACCTGCTTGGGTGCGTTAGGTATGTAGAGACCGGGGCATAATTCATTTATGTAACTTACCTCATCATGAGTTATGCCCCAACCTTTGTAAAAAGGTAATCCAAAGATTAAAAAGCCTCATATATCCATGCTACTTTTCCAAATTCTCTTCTTATACTCCAAAACTGTGTCAAAGGCATGGTATTCATCTGTTTTCATGTCTTGGATAATAATGGTGAGGACATTATCTAATATTTTATACTTACTAATAGTTTTCATATTTTTTAAATCGATAATCAACTGATCATTCTCTGTACTCCACGATCCTGTATCATTATCTTTTTCCCCACTGCTCACTCCTTTGTAAGTTAAGCTGCTGTCTTGATCAAATATTAAGGTTTCATTATTGTTTTCACCACTATATATAATCTCAACTTGCTTTGGCTCAGAATAGTGTATAGTCGTCATTGATATAAATTCCCATGTTCCAACTAAAGCATCCCTATTCTCTTGTGCATGGATAAAAATAATTAATAAGGTTAAAATTCCAAACCGGATTGAAAACGTTTGTTTTTTCATAATATTTATGGGTGAATTATACATTTAATATTAAGACAAACTCTAGCAATAATAATCCTGGGCAAGGGTTAATATTAAGAAAATAGTAGAATTATTTGAGCAGTAACATCTTATTAGTCTTGCTGAATTTTCCTGCTTGGATCGTATAAAAGTAAAGACCTGCTGAAACTGATGCCCCGGCATCATTGGTAGCATTCCATTGCACTGATTTGTACCCGGCCGCCTGGTCTAAATCAATCAGTGTCCTAATCTTATGCCCTATCAGGTCATAGATTATAATCCTGACATTACTGTCTTTCGGCAGGTCATAACGAAGTGTTGTCACTGGGTTGAATGGGTTGGGATAATTTTGATGAATTAAATAATCATTTGGAAAAGAGTAAATATCCTTTGATGATAATGATGGATTTCCCGCATTGA
>Ga0207966_1000857_pt1 | contig 17081 bp, 12 predicted proteins | sample Knorr_S23_td_NAD_FD_185611 | JGI IMG/M metagenome (GOLD analysis project Ga0207966, IMG submission 185611) | Marine microbial communities from Southern Atlantic Ocean transect - Knorr_S23_td_NADW_ad_2500m_LV_B (SPAdes) (version 2) | ecosystem: Environmental > Aquatic > Marine > Oceanic | place...
TGCTGCCTAAAACTGTTGCGCGAGGATAAAATCCCCGACTATGTAAAATTCTATAGCATGGAGCTTTTAGTAAAGGTGGCGCAGAAGATTCCAGAACTAAAGAGTGAATTTGCGTATTTTATAGAAGATGTGATTCCTACAGGAAGGACCTATATGATTAAGGTGAAGGCGAAGAAATTGCTTGAACAACTTAGACGATAGTTCGTGATTGATAGTTGATGGTTATTAGGAACCAACTGCAAGACAAATAAATAGTTATGGAAGGACAATTCGACTGGAGTACCGTAGTCAAAAAGGTGTATATAGAAACTGACAAGCAAACAGTTGCAGATGCTTGGCTTAAGGCAGATGGTTTAAACCTATGGTTTTTGCGCGAAGCAGTTTACACCTCTAAATCTGGAGAAAAGAGAAGCGACACTTTCCAAGTAGGCGATTCCTACATCTGGCGTTGTCACGGTTATGCCGACGATGTAAACGAAACGGGTGAATTACACTCTTTAAGTCCTTTTGACTTTTCTTTTAGCTTTGCAGGTGCTAGTATTTACTCTATTAAAATTGAAGATTGTAAAATGGGTACGCTACTCACCCTCAACCAATAAAACATTCCAACCGACGAAAAAGGAAAATCTTATTATCACGTGGGTTGTTCAAATGGCTGGACCTTTTATCTCACCAATCTCAAATCAGTTTTAGAAGGTGGTTTAGACCTCAGAAATAGAGATGAAAGCATGCAAGGTTTGGAACATGCTTAATTTTGTATATTGGTCTGAATATAAATATATACCGGGAATAGTTCCCGTTATACAATCGTTGTATTCAATTAACAAACAAAGAATCTGAATGAATATAAATTTAAATATAGCTGTTTTAATAGATGGCGATAATATACCATCTGCTCATGTAAAAGAAATGATGGAAGAAATAGCCAAATATGGTAATCCAACAATCAAAAGAATTTATGGAGATTGGACTAGGCCTGGTTTGATAAAGTGGAAAAATCTTCTTCTTGAAAATGCAATAACACCTATTCAACAATATGGATACACAACTGGTAAAAACGCCACCGACTCGGCCATGATTATAGATGCAATGGATGTTCTTTATAGTGGAAAAGTTAATGGTTTCTGTCTTGTTTCTAGTGATAGCGATTTTACACGATTAGCTACTAGATTAAGGGAAGCTGGTATGCAAGTAATTGGAATTGGTGAAAAAAAGACCCCCAATCCTTTTATTGTAGCATGCGATAAGTTTATATATATCGAAATCTTAAAGAAACAAACGGAGGAAAAAATTGAAAATAAGGAAACCACTGAATTAACAGTAGACAACATAACTAAGAAAGAAATAAAGCTGATTTCCTCTACGATTAACGATTTGTCAGATGAGGAAGGGTGGGCATTTCTTGGAGATGTTGGAAGTTTGTTACAGAAAAAACAACCCAACTTTGATTCAAGAAATTATGGTTTTGATAAACTAACTCCCTTAATAAAATCAACTGGTAATTTTGAAATAGAACAACGAGAGAATCCAAAAAGCAGGCACAAATTAATTTTCGTTAAAAATAAAGAAAAGCATATAACAAGAGCTAAAAAGCAATAAAAACGACTTTTTAGCTAGAACGTTGTGGTGCATTTAAATAGAACATGGTAAAGGATGTTATTGCATCAATAGAGATTGACAATGAAGAACGATTTCATCTAAAAACTGCAGAGATAAGTTTATCTTAGGTGTTGAAATTTAGAATTTAAAGACATCTATTTTTACATCAATTAAGAATTCAAAAACTCGAAGGTCTTGTTTACAGCCAAGGACAGGTGTTCACTTAAGCGCTTAGACACTGAAGGGTGAACTGCTCCAAAGGTATGACCAGCACCTTTAATAACTTCTAATTGGGACTGCTTTACCAAAGCACTAATTTGTTGGGCTTCCTCAATGCCAACAGCAGGATCATCAGTACCGTGAATCACCAATACATTTTGGTTAATGTTTTTGCACTGGCTAGGAATATCTAGTTCCGATTGATGTGCATAATAGGACTCATAAAATTGATAGTTTAAAGGCATCATTTGCTGGGTGCGACCATTATAAATGTACTCCACCCCTTTAGCTTTCCAATCGGAAACATCTTCGGGAAAGCGCTTTTCAAAATCACTGACCGAAGCCCAGGTAATGGCTTTTTGAATACGTGAATCTTGAGCCGTACGAAGTAAAGTAATACCACCTCCTCTACTATGCCCGATAAGAGCCAATTTTGAAAAGTCGATAGGTAAATCAGAATACTCCAACCAATTAATCACTAGTCCTAATTCTTGAAGTTCAATCCAATAATTATTTTCAGCAAAAGCATCAAAATCAACAAAATCGCAGGGAGATTCTTTACTAACACCGTTGTGTGAAAAATTAAATTTCAAAAACAGAAATCCACGCTCAGCAAAGTATTCGGCTATTTCGTTGGAAGAACCCCAATCTTTGAACCCTTTAAAACCATGAACATAAACTATAGGAATCAAAGGTTTATCAGAATCACAGTAGCGATAATCAATTGATATCGCTTTATCCTTATAGCCTTTGATGCTTAATTCATGCTTTTTCATAAGTCAATAGAATCGATAAGCTTCGTTATCTTATAATCCTTAGCAGTAATCGTATTAGCCGCATCATGAGTGCAAAATGTGAGTTTTACCTTATTGTAGACATTGTAAATTTCAGGGTGATGATTTTCTTGCTCGCAGATAGCAGCTACTCGATTTAAAAACGAGAAAGCTTGTTCAAAATCTTTGAACACATATTCCTTTACTAAAGAATTATTTTCCTCTTTCCACATGATTTTTTAGTTAGAAGTACTTGAAGTATTTATTTTAAAGCTTGCTTATAAACGGCCTCATACAAAGGCAAAACATACTTGATGTCGAACTTTTTAGAATGCTCATATGCTCGCTCACTCATTTCGCGATAAGCTTGATCATCATTCAAAAGGTATAGACTATTCTTCACCATATCGTTCACATCGCCAACATTGCTAACAAAACCAGTTTCTCCGTGAACATTAACCTCTTCTAAACCACCTGAATTACTAGAGATTACTGGTACTCCAGCTGCCATAGCCTCAAGAGCTACCAATCCAAAGCTTTCTTTTTCTGAAGGCAAGATAAAGAGGTCCGAAATTCCCAATAGTCGAGATACATTTTTTGTTTTCCCTAAAAATTCAATCTGATCACAAAGACCAAGATCTCTACATAGATACTCACATACTGCCCTCTCGGGTCCATCGCCAACCATTAATAATTTTGAAGGCACTTCTTTGGAAACCTTCTCAAATATTCGAATTACATCGGCGACCCTTTTTACAGGTCTAAAATTGGATATATGTATTAAGATCCGCTCCTCATTTGGAGCAAACTTCATTAGCAAATCTTTGTCGTGAGTAAAATCGTGTAAATCGAAATCAATAAAATTAGGGATGACTGTAATCTCCTTTTTCACATTAAAACTCTCAAAAGTTTCCGCGCGAAGACTTTCTGAAACTGCCGTTACCACATCCGAATGATTAATCGAAAAACTCACCGCTGGGGTTAAAGCTGGGCTTTTTCCTACCAAGGTAATATCGGTACCGTGTAAGGTGGTTACAACTGGAATAGAAATCCCGTCTTCGGCCAGCATCTGCTTGGTTAAATAGGCCACATATGCGTGCGGAATAGCATAATGAACATGGAGCAGGTCTAATTTCTCGTACTTCACTACATCCAAAAGCTTACATGCTAAACTCAATTCGTAAGGTGGGTAGTCAAATAGCGGATAATCGGCTACAGGAACCTCGTGAAAGTAAATATTCCCCATTTTATCGCTCAATCGCACCGGTTGACGATAGGCAATAAAATGCACTTCATGACCTTTATCGGCCAAGGCTTTACCCAATTCGGTAGCTACTATTCCACTTCCTCCAAAGGTTGGATAACAAACAATACCTATTTTCATTTACTTATTCTATAGAATGATATATAAGCTCTTGTATTCTCGTTCGAATATTCTCTTTCACCAATAGAGCATTGTCGGCTGAAGGATGTATTCTGTTAGACAAAAATACATAAATCAAATCATGTTCGGGGTCTGCCCAAGTAATAGTCCCCGTAAATCCAGAGTGACCAAAGCTTGAAGGTGAAGCTTCTAGGCAAGTTGGACCATCGGAATCATCGATTACAGGTTTGTCAAAGCCTATACCTCTTCTATTATCTTTTTTACAATATTGGCAAGAAGTAAACTCTTGTAGAGTCTTTTGTTTGATATACTCTTTACCTGCATAAGTACCACCATTCAAATACATCTGCATAAGCTTGGCAAGATCATTAGTATTTGAAAAAACACCAGCATGGCCTCCTACTCCATTTTGCATGGCTGCTCCGGGGTCGTGTACATAACCTTGTAATAATTGCTTTCTAAAATACTCATCCTTTTCAGTAGGTACAATTTGCTCCTTGGGGAATACTTCTAGCGGATGATAGCTCGTGTAATTCGCTCCTAAATCCTTGTACAATCTATTTTGAACTAAATCTTTCAAAGAGGCTCCTTCCTGACTTTCAATAATTTCTTTCAGAAGATAATAGCCCAAATCGCTGTATTTATAGCCCTTTTCCTCTCTCATTTTTGAATGTAGTACTCTATCTAAAACAGTATCGCTATAGCTCCTATTCATATAAATATCACGAGCTACTTGCAGCTCATAGGTTTCATCCATCGACGATTGATAGACCTGAGGATTAGGACCTCCTTTTTCTGTTAGTGTTTCCTCGTAAAATGGAATCCAAGGCCATAGTTGTGCTTGGTGGGATAATATCTCACGAGTGGTTTTATGAGCTTTCGAGCATGTATCATCCATCGATAAATAATCAATCAAATGTCGGTCGAGATCAAAAGTGCCCTCATCCACTTTTAGCATGAGTAATGGAACCGTTGATGCAATCTTGGTAATCGAGGCTATATCGTAAACATCAAACTCATCTACAGCCCTTAGACTATCGTAAGTATGGTATCCAAAAGATTTATGATAAACCACCTTTCCCTGTTTAGCTACCAAAACCTGACATCCAGGAGTAGCCTTTATAGAAATTGCATAATTGGCAATAGAATCAATAAAAGCAAGACTATCTCCATTCATCCCTAGCTCTTCGGGCATGGTGTATTTTAAACGACCAATGGAAGCTTGTTTGATTCCCCAACCAGCAGCATACTTATCAGAAATGCTCACAGGTAATTCTCCTGAAATATCCAAAGCACCAAATAAGGCCTGTGCCGCGAGTGATTGCATGGACTCAGAATTCTGATAAGCCATTAACATTCCATCCAAGTCATCCATAAACTCAGCATTTAGCAAGCTATAAGGGTTTGCAAAAACAGTTAAGACAACTTTAGTTTGCTGAGATAATCGACTGATTAAAATCTTTTCATCTTCGCTAAACTTATAAGACTTCCATGGACTTTTATTGGAACGATGAACAGATATGAATAAGACATCTACATCCATTGCTAAATCCTCTTCTGGATTAAATACAACCACTTTGGCATAGCGATTTAACTGTTTAACGAATGCTTCTCCTGAAGCTTCACCTAAAGTTAAAACCGCAAGTTTTCTATCTTTCAACTCAATAATCGGAAGAATATTATCCTCGCTTTTGATTAGGGTTAAAGCCGCCTCTTCTAATCTTCTTTTTAGGTAAAGAGTGTGTTGGTCCTGTGCATTTTCACGAAAGCTCACATCATTTACTAGAGCATTGCGATGAATACCCATCCATTCCTTTGCCTTCAGTATTTTATGGCACGAAGCATTAATGCGAGCTTCAGTTAATAAGCTATCTGAAATGGCTGTTTTTATAGCTTGAACTGCCGCAGGTACATCCTCAGGAAAAAGTAACACATCGTTTCCAGCTTGCAATGCCGACACTTCTAATGCTCCGCTTTCGTAATAAGCACTTACACCCTTCATGTTTAGGGCATCAGTAAATATCAAACCTTTAAAGTTTAAATCTTGCTGCAATAAAGTGTCAACGATATAAGGCGATAAGGAGGAAGCTCTATTTGTTGTAGAATCCAAAGCAGGAATATCTAAATGAGCAACCATAACACTAGCAACACCAGCGTCAATCAGCGATTTAAAAGGAATGATGTCTACAGAGTCAATTCTTGCTTTGTCGTGATGTATTACTGGAAGTGTTTTATGAGAGTCAGTGCCAGTATCGCCATGTCCTGGAAAGTGTTTTGCACAAGCTAAAACACCACCATGTTGCATCCCCAACATCAAAGCCTTTCCTTTTTGAGCTACATTTTCGGGAAGTTCTCCGTAAGATCGAGCGTTGATTATAGGATTTAATGGATTGGAATTTACATCAACTACAGGAGCAAAATTGAAATGAATACCCAAAGCTTTCGATTCTTTAGCTAAAGCCTTTCCCAAATCAAATAAGAGCGTATCATTCTGAATAGCTCCAAGTGTCATATTCCAAGGGAAAGGCAACATACTATCAATACGCATGGCCATGCCCCACTCCCCATCAATACCATTCATCAAAGGGGTTTTCGATATTGACTGAAATCTGTTTACTAAAGTTACATGCTCCGAAGGGGTCGACTGAAAATAAATCAATCCACCTAAATGGTAGTTTTCAATTAAACTATCTATCAATTGATAATTACTCTCATCGGTATCTCTACCGTTGGCAGCCACCATAAACAACTGACCGATTTTCTCCTCTAAAGTCATGACTTGCATCAGCGAATCTGCCCAAGGAGTTTGGATTGATAGGTAAGGTGGGTTTACTGGCGGTTCGGGAACATTTCTACTTGTTTTACCCCATACACCCCACAATAAAACAGAAAAAAATATAGCGATGATTGACCTTGATAACATGTACTCAGAATTTGTTTTAAATGTACTAAGAAAAGTGATTACCCACTGACAAAACGGAGACTGATGCCAGTATATTTTTCAACAATTTCACGACTTATCCACAAGGCTGTTTTGATTGGAAAGAATTTGTATTTTCGAGCTTCTACAAGAGGATGAAAAATGAAAGTTTGTATAGCGGAAAAACCAAGTGTAGCGAGAGAAATAGCCCAAGTTATTGGGGCTACAGAAAAGAAAAATGGATACTTTGAAGGTAATGGCTATCAGGTAACCTGGACTTTTGGGCACTTTTGCACACTGAAGGAACCTCACGAGTACAATCCTGCTTGGCGAGCTTGGAACTTAAGATACCTACCTATACTACCTCCTGCCTACGAAATTAAATTAATCGACAACCGAGGTATTGAAGGTCAATTTAACATCATCAAAACATTAATCCAGAATGCCTCTAGCGTAATTAACTGTGGTGATGCTGGACAAGAAGGAGAGTTAATCCAAAGGTGGGTCTTAGAGCATGCACAAAACACGAAGCCTGTAAAGCGCTTGTGGATTTCATCGCTTACCAACGAAGCCATAAAAGAGGGTTTTGCAAAGCTTAGGGACGCTTCTGAATTTGATAGTCTTTTTGAAGCAGGGAAATCAAGATCAATTGGCGATTGGCTGCTAGGCTTCAATGCAACACGCTTATACACTTTGCGTTATGGAAGTGGAAAACAAGTTCTATCGGTAGGTAGGGTGCAAACTCCTACCCTAGCCATGATTGTAAATCGTCAGAAGGAAATTGAAAACTTCAAGTCGACTACGTATTGGGTTCTTAGAACTACATACAAAGACACTGTTTTTAATGCTGAAGAAGGTAAGTTTGAAGATAATGAAAAGGCTGCTTCTCAACTAAAATCAATTAGTGAGGCAGAATTTGAAATTGTCTCTAATGAGACTAAAGAGGGAAAAGAAAGTCCTTTGCGGCTCTTTGACCTTACCTCCTTACAAGTATCCTGCAACAACCGATTTGACCTTTCTGCTGATGAAACACTGAAAACTATTCAGAGTTTATACGAGAAAAAACTATGCTCCTACCCACGTGTAGACACCACCTTTTTACCTAGCGATGTATACCCTAAAATTGAAGGCATCCTAAAAGGGTTGAAGGTTTATGACTCAATCATTAGCCCACTCATAGGCAAGCCTATCCGAAAATCTAAAAAGGTTTTCAACGATAAAAAAATTACCGATCACCATGCTATTATCCCTACGGGGCAAAACCCTAGTTCAGGATTAAGCTATCACGAAAAGCAGGTCTTCGACATAATCACTAAACGATTTATTGCAGCCTTTTACCCAGACTGTACCGTTTCTAACACCACCGTTAAGGGGCTCGCTAATAATATTCCATTCCGAACAAGTGGAAAACAAATTATTGACCAAGGGTGGAGAGTTGTATTTGGAAAAGATTCTAGTGCTGATTCAAACGAGGAAATTATGCCCGATTTCCAAAAAGGAGAAAGAGGTGCTCACAAACCTGAGTTAGAGACTAAGATGACCAAAGCTCCTTCGTGGTATACCGAAGGTTCTTTATTGAGGGCAATGGAGACAGCAGGGCGACAAGTGGATGATGATGAGATGCGCGATTTAATGAAGGAAAATGGTATTGGTAGACCTTCCACAAGAGCGGCAATTATTGAGACTCTATACAGACGTAAATACATTGTTAAGCAGAAGAAAAAGATTGTTGCCAGTCCTACGGGTGTCCAACTGATTGATACCATTAAAAACGAATTATTAAAATCGCCAAAACTCACGGGAGCTTGGGAGAAAAAACTTCGCGACATCGAACAAGGTGATTACAGTGCCAATATCTTCCAAAAAGAAATGGAAGAGATGGTTAGCAATGTGGTACAAGAAGTAAAAAACCGTCAAGCTGTTAAACGTTTTAACAATCTTGAGCTCAGGGCTCAAAAGCTTCCTTCATGTCCCAAGTGTAGTGATGGGGAAATCGTAAAAGGGAAAACAGCTTATGGCTGTAATCAATATAAAAATGGATGTCACTTCCTTATTCCTTTTACTTACGAGGGGAAAAAACTGAGCGAAAAACAAGTCTTCCAAGTCATAGAAAAGAAAAAGACGAGTTGGATAAAAGGATTTGAAATTGATGGTATCAAAACTGAAGCTCGGCTTTTATTGAAGCAAGACTTCAGTATCGCTATAGAAGTAAAAGAAAAAGAGGAGCTCCTATGCCCTCGTTGTAAAAAAGGGCAATTTATTAAAGGTAATAAGGCCTTTGGATGTGAAAACTATCAGATAGGCTGTAAAACTTTGATTCCATTTGACATATACGGAAAAAGGCTAAGCGAAAAACAGATCGAAAGCCTCATCCACAAAGGTGAAAGCCCTTTAATTAAAGGCTTCTCAATTAATGGCGAAAAGAAAAATGGGCGACTTGAGTTTGATTCTGATTTTCAAGTCCTCTTTAAAGAAGTTTAAAAGTACTTTTTTTCTTCTGTGAATGGAGATGGGCGATCCTTTTTTCTAATTTTAAAACTCATCCCCATCTTGAAAAATAAGGATTCTGCTCGCTGTAGATTCCAAGCAAAAATATTATCGAGCATTATGTATAATTGGAATTTCTTTGGAGACCACACAAAGCCCAAACCCAAATTATCAAATGAAGAATTGATAATTTGGTAGTTGGCCGTTGCTCTGAATGAATTGGTTAATTGATGCTGATACCCAAGACTCAAAGCCCCATACCTTTTTCTAAATAGTTTAGAATGTTGGTAGAGTAATGACACGGTTTGCTTTTCACTGATAGTGTACTCCCCCCCTAGATAAATATTTGTGGGTAATGGGGTGCTGTAAGATCCTGACAAGGTGTCTATATCGAAAATACTTTTCAAGGAGTCAGCCAGCTCATCAATCTGATTTTGAAAATCGTTCTCCCCCTCATCATAATGTAATCCCGAAAAAGTGTAAGCTACATTTCCATTTGTTTGGTAGTGCTTGCTATTGATTTCCGACCAGCTAATAGACCCTAAATCGGTTACCGAAGCCGAGAATCTTAGCTTATCATCATATTGATACTCCACACCCATATCAATTGAGAAACCTCTATTCCCCATGATGTCGAGCTCCATAAAGTCGAAGTCGTTAGAGCCATCAGTCAATAATCTAAGACCTGAGGATTGAATTAGTATATCAGCATTCACATCCGTTACATAGGTTGGTGTAGAATTTGAATCGGTGTAAAAACTAGTATTAAAACGCTCGGTATGCAAATTTAAAATTCCATTTAAATAATTAAATCGCATACCCGCTTTCCAATGCTTATTGATTTGATGAGAAAGGCCAAAATACAAACTATTATAGCTCATAAAATCAAATCCTTCAGTGTTGAAATTTAATTTCTTATTGAGATAATTCCCATTGCCCTCTAGGAGAAAACCTAGAAAATCTTTACCGAAGCTCAATCCTCCATAGGTAACGAGTATATCACCCATATAGAGAAATGTTTTTTTGTCGACGCCTACTGTAGTTCCCACATAAAAGACTTGCTCCCTCATAGACACATACAAACTATTCTCATTGTGACTATTATCTATAATCTGGGGAATACTTATCAATAAGGAATCATCTCCTCGCGTTCTAAACACATCATTCAAACTATAAGGAACTTGTCCAGAAAGGTTGAGATTTGACAAAAATGGCAGGCCAATAATTGTAGTATTACCTGGCATTGAAGCAGGGTTTATCCTCGAATCGAGTATAAACGAATTCGACATATACCCCGAATTCGTTTGGGCAAAAAGAACCGAACTATATAGAATAAATAGTAATGTTATAATCTTCCTCATTTATTCTCCTATTTTTAATTCTATCAATAAACCAACACCCAATAAAAACTCATAATCCGTATAAAGCTTTACCGCCGTATTTTCATAATCATATGAGCTCATATCTACACGTATTATCGCTTGATTGGCATCGTAAAGAGCCTCAAGATTACCCTCAGTAAGCTCAAAATTGTAATTGTTAACTAAAGGCTGATTCACTTGCCCATCTGCATTAACCGAGGCGGCCTCAAACACATCCAAATCCAATGAATCCAATACTGTAGAGCTCAGAGAATCCATCAATAATATAAGTACTTTTAAATCCATGGGGAATCCATTTTCAATATGCAGTGCCAATTTTACTGACTCAATTTCATCAGGCCATTCACTTTCTCCATCTAAGCCTACTACGACGGTATCGGTCATCACTGCATTTTCAAAACGAATCTCCAAAGGTAAATCCATCTCGAAATCTATATTAATTTTCGAGCCTGCAACTATAAAGTTAGGCTCGGCAGTCTCTCCCTGAGGGTTTAAAACTACCTGCCCTCCATATGTAACATAATCGGGGTTGAGAGAGACGAACTCTACTATTGAAGAGTTCGAGTTGTCATAGTCGATGTCAGCCGAAATTGTCTGTCCTTGCTGAGAATTACTTGGATAAGGGATTAGCTGATATGCTGCATTTAAATCTTGACTATCGCCATTTGCATAAGCAGTAATATCCATTTGTAATTCTATAGGGATACCAATACTATTATCGGTATGTAATATTAAATGTGGATTCTCCAACACCAAACCACTACTAATTTCTTGCAAGAACTTTGCATTCATCTCAATTTCAGCCTCCTCAATTATTTCTGTACGCTGACCAAAATAACCTTCTACAGAAGCATATTCTGGATTGATAATATCAATTGTTAATTGAATAAAATCGTTGGCAGAAAAATCAATCATTTCTCCCGAAGTCAAGAGGCTCGCTATATAATCAATTTGAATCTGTGTTTCGCCATCAACAAGATGAAGCTCCATACCATTGAGTGGAACAGTAGTAAACACGGTTCCCGCTTGAGAAGTATTGGTCACAAATATTGTTTGTGAAAAGGGCTGACCATTATCCAGCAATTGATTGCTATTTAATACTAATTCTAGATTTGGACTAATGGTAGAATTATGAGCGAACTGAATATAGCCCTCTGAGAAAACTATCTTTGATATTACGGCCTCATCAACATCAATCGCTAAATCTAGGTCTATCGTTTCATCGGCCACTTCCTGATCTTCGAAACTGGCAACACCCTGAATTGCAACCAATCCAGTAGAAACAATATGGAGGTCTAAGGCATCGGATAAATTAATAGGAACCCAAGTACTCTCATTAAAAGGGTCAAGACCACTTCCATCGGTAGCAAAGGATGCAATTTCGAAATCTAAAACATCATAAAGGCTCAAATTATCCAATATTATCGTCGAACTAAGTTGCTCTCCAACCGCCAAATATGCGTAAGTAAAAGCACCTATAATCGATTGATTCATGTGATTTTTTAGCTCTACCACCAAGTCGGTTAAAGCAACACTAAAATTGTTCGTAATTTCTAAGCTTATGCTTCCTGACTCCAATACCATCAATTGGTAAGTCTCGTTAGCTGGGCTGCTATACAAACCACCAAAAGTAGGTGGGATAGGTGGGAAATAAGCTTGAGGCAGATTAGCGCCAGCAATAATTTGCCCTTCAATTAAAGGATTTACCTGACTAATCAACTGCGAGAGGCTAATATTAATAGAAGTCTCAAAATCTTCTAATTCTATTTTCCCCAATTCAAAACTCTCCGAAACAGGCTCCTGATTTTCAAAGACCAACATCGTGTCGGTATCAATGCTAGCGATACTATCGCGTCGATATAATACTCTTAAAAAGCCATCCTCATCAGATATAAGGTGCTCATCCTCTGGTAAAATATCAATAAGACTTGTGGAAGACTCAATTAAAGGGATAGCAAGGCTAAAACTACCCTCAACACCAGCAATCTTATCCAAATTGTCTTTCAAACAAGATGAGAGTAGTACTATCGAAAACAATAGCCAGACTTTGAATATATTTCTCATAAATCTTTGATTAGTATTATTACTCTAAACTAATGAATATTTAAGAAAGAAAATACTGAGTATCAGTAGTGGTCGTTGAAAATAAAAATTGTCGTAGAGTCATACATCCCTTGAAATACTATACTCGAAAACTGTGAACTCCTGCCCGAATGAATTCGTTCAGGCGTGGCTAGCTGCTACAGACTCAAACGAACTAAATAATGAAAGTGATCATCTTCGTAGATGAGCTCCAATTTCCATCCTGCAGCAAGTGCTTTTTCTCTCATTGTTTCAAAATCGATGAAGAGCCAAGGAAAAGGTTCGCACTTGAGATCTTTATAACTGAGCTTATATTCCATCTCTCCATAGTATTCTTTAGCTAAATCTACCCAAAAACCTCCCTCCTCATCTTCGAACATATATCTCAAATCTGAAGAATCTAACAGTATCTGTCCACCCAGATTAATCATTGTTTTTAAATGCTGTAGGAAAGGTTCAAGTCCTCCAAGGGTTTTCACCAAACCAATACCGTTCATCAAAAATAATATGGTATCAAAGGTCTCTCCCTTCCAGTTCCAGGCATCTCCACAACAAACCTTCTTTATTCCCCTATCTTTCATCACCTCACAAGATAGCGCCGAAATATCCATGGCGGTAACATTAAAACCATTTTCTTGTAAAAATAGACTATGTGATCCTGCTCCAGCACCCACATCCAACACCTTTCCTTTTACTAGATATAGGGCCTTCTTCTCCAAAAGTGGCATCTCATCGTAAGAACGAAAAAGATAAGGTACAGGCAATTCTTCATCAACAGTAATATTAGTATCAACAAGAACAGGGCTCTTATCACCCTTGTGAAAAAAATTATAGATTGCCTGCCCCATAGGGTCCTGCTCTTTTGGAATCATAGTATTGAATTAGACTACAAAAATAGGGAATAGGAAATAGGAAATCATAAAAACGGAAGACGTAAATCATAAATAGGTATTAGGATAGATAAAACATTGACGAAGACGGAAATGGCAATCAACTATTAGGTTTTAGGATTTAGATGAAATTGAAATTGCAAACTGGGAATTGCAAACTGAAAACTTTTCACTGATTAATATTCACCTATCACCGATGAAAATAAATACCTATTTTTGCCAAAACTATAATTTTGAAAGAAGAAATAGACGTACTTAAGAAAAAGGCTTTCAAAGAGAAAAAAGCCAATAAACGCCTTTTTGATAGGTTCAAGAAAATGAAGGGCTCTGAGTTGGATGAAAAGTTTCACAAAGCCCACGAGGAAGTTTTTGAAAATGTCGACTGTCTGGAATGCGCAAACTGCTGCAAGACCTCCAGCCCTATCTTCATTCAAAAAGATGTGGACCGGATAGCAAAATACCTCAACATGAAATCGGGTGTTTTTCAGGAGAAATATTTAATGCGAGATGATGACTTTGATATCGTACTTAAAGAAAGTCCTTGTGCCTTTTTAGACGATGATAATACTTGCTCTATTTACGATGTAAGACCCCGTGCTTGCTCAGAATACCCACACACCAATCGCAAAAAGATGAGCCATATACTACCGCTCACCATGAAAAATGTGGAAATCTGCCCAGCGGTAAATCGTATGGTTGACAAGCTGAAGATTATTGAGGGCTATTAGTCAGTAGTCACAACTAAAACCTTGACAAAACGACTACAAAAACGGCGATCAGCTGTCAGTATTCAGCGGTTAGATAGACGGACGTAAATAAAAAATGTCAGGCAGTCATGCTTCCTTAAAAGACTATACTGAGAACTATTCGTTTGGCAAATAGATTAGCGTATGTGCATTAAGCATCTTCATCTGATAGCCTCTTCCTGGCTCTAAGTCTCCAACACCATTGTAATTCCACGATGGCAGATAAGCATTGCCTTCAAAATCTTTGAGTAAAATCACATCAGCTACTATATCGCTCAATATAGCCTCACAGTCGGAGGATGCTGTACGCAAATAGCCTATCATATTCCAACCCTGGGCCAATGTAATAGGGTTGTCTTCAGGAACTTGATAAGCACCCTCAATTAGCAAGGAATTTTCTGATTCCATCTTAAGCTGATAACCTTGACCTATTAACATATCGCCGACTCCATTATAATTCCAAGCGGTTAAATAAGCCATACCAGCATTATTCTTAACGAGCATTAAATCTTCAACGACAGGCTCAAAAATGGATGTCAGATCCATATTTTCGGACAATACATAGGTGGAGATCATACTCCAACCTTCGGGTAAATAAATTTCTTGCTCATTAATTAATGGCGGTACAATTAAATTAATTAAACCAGAAATGCCATTAATAACATAAGACTCCTGATTAGGGAAAGCAGAATTGTAGGTAGCTAGCATTTGATGAACTAGATCTTCGGAACTATCCCACACCAACCACACAAATGCTTCACCAAGGTCAAAACCATCCTTCTCATCAGTGGTAGCATCATCTCCTTGGGCTGCAATAGAATTAGTTTGTACATTCCAAATAATAGATCCGGCACATTGTAACTGACCGAAATCGTCTTCAAAAAACACTCCAATTAGATCATTGGGCTCAAATTGAAACTCTAAAAGTTCTACTTGAATATTCTCAGGTACTAAAATCATGTGATTAGAACCAGTTATAAAGAAGTTAAACTGATCAGGGATTAAGGTGTATTCACAAGACATATTATCCATATTTGCCATTGGATCGTAATTATCTGCTTCGGGGTCGGTACATCCTAAATACACACAAGTACCATCGTCAATCATTGCAGTAGAATTATAATTTGCCGCATTTGCATCCGTACAGCCCTCTATCGGTATAACTTCAAAAGAAAAGCTATTTTCTGAGCCAAAATCTCCAGACACAGTATAAACCACTACACCGTTAGCATCAGTAATACTAACTGTTCCATCTGCTCCACCCCACTGGGCACCACCTAAACCATCGCCATAAGAATCGGTAATTTGATAAGTGTAACATCCAGGGGCTAATTCATAAGTATAAGTATATGTCTGATACTGCACAGAATACGTTTCAGTAGCAATAACATCTCCTGAACTATTAGTGAGCAGCCATTGGGTTTCTGTAGGGTAATTATCTGTTAATAAGCTAATTTCTATAGGAGCCTGAATGGATGTCGTTTGGGCAATATCAATAGTAAGGCTATTATCATTTGAATTCACATCGCCTTCACAAGACAATAGGAATGTTAGTTCTCCTGGGAATTGCTCAGAGGAAATAGATGGTAAATTAATCTCAATTGTAGAACCCGAAGCCAAAATGCCAGTCCAATCATAATTTGAAACAGAAACTCCACCAACAAAAGTCGTGATGGAGAACTCTGTCACCAATTCGGTTCCCATATTTTGAACTGTAAGCCTAGGTGATAAATCTTGACTACCACAAACTACAGTAGTGCCATCGTAGGACTGAATAAGAAGGTTGAGACCATTTTCTATACTTGGACAGCTAGAACTCTGCGCATATAGACTTGCTGCTGGAGATTGGGACATCTCTGTAAGGATTCTATCTGGGCAAATCATAAATATAGTAGGGTAATAGCTAAGCTGATAAGCATTCGCGATAGATGCATTGTCAATAATAGGATAGTCAACACCAGAAGTCCAATTTCCATAGGTGGAATTTCCCGTGCCTAGAAGGTCCGCTAAATCAGTTCCAGCATCCGATTCAATGAAAAACACAAAAACTTCATCGCTACCATCAGGCCCATAATTTTCCCACAAATTCTCGAAAGCTCCCGACTGATGATAATTCCAACAAGCCCCACACCAAGTAGCAGAAAAGTCAATATAAACCGTTTTACCTTGTTCCAACAAAGTATACAAATTCCAAGTATTACCATTAATATCTGTAGCAGTAAAATCAGGAGCTACAGAGCCATTAGGTAACTGAGCTTTTACTATGGTAAAACTCAATAAGCAAATTATGATGAGTAATTTATTCATGCGATTACTTAATAATGATTAATCGTTCTGTATGATAGCCAAAGTCTGATTGCATTTCTAGATAATATAAACCATCAGGCAATTTCGATAAATCGAAATTGCAACTTTTTATTCCTTTTTGTATTTCCAATTCATTTTGAATCACAATCTGACCTAGCGCATTGTGTAAAGTCAAGTTTAAGCTGGAAGAATTGTTCGACTGTATATTCAAAGTGAACTTATCTTTAGCAGGATTGGGTACAATAGCATATTCAATATCAGGATTTTTACCATCGATTATAGATGCTGATTC
>Ga0207966_1000867_pt1 | contig 17025 bp, 16 predicted proteins | sample Knorr_S23_td_NAD_FD_185611 | JGI IMG/M metagenome (GOLD analysis project Ga0207966, IMG submission 185611) | Marine microbial communities from Southern Atlantic Ocean transect - Knorr_S23_td_NADW_ad_2500m_LV_B (SPAdes) (version 2) | ecosystem: Environmental > Aquatic > Marine > Oceanic | place...
AAGGCGCCGCACAACGCAGGAGCGTAGCTCAGTCTGGCCAGAGCGCTGGTCTCCAAAACCAGTGGCCGGGGGTTCGAATCCTCCCGCTCCTGCCAATTTGCGAAGCTAAACCGGGGTCTAATGGCCCCGGTTTTATTTTTGGATTAACATTTTGCCGACATTCTTTAGACGGCGGAAGTCTCGACGGTTGCTATCTAGAACGTTGTCTTCTACAGATACTTGTTGGTTCTCCCCTGCATACCCTTCGTCCGTCACGGCAGGAACACCATCAGGGCAGCCGCGGCACAATGGGCAGGTCCCGGATTCGGGCCTCCGTGGTATTGTAAACCGCATTGTCGATAGCGGCAGCGATTGGGACAATACCTGGCTCACCGGCCCCGGTGGACGGAGTTGTAGGATCCCCGGCCAGTACAACCTCGATCTGGGGGGCATCGTTGATGCGCGGTACACGATATCGACTGAAAACCGGGTTCAACAACCGCCCGGCGTCGAATTCCACTTCTTCCCGTAGCGCGGTGCCCATGCCCATGATGATAGAACCTTCGACCTGGTTGCGCACACCTTCGGGGTTGACTACCATACCGCAGTCGATACCGGCCACGACTCTTTGTACCCTTACCACCTTTCTTTGAACCACGAGCTCTACACACTCAGCCACGTAGCTGCCGGCATCGTAACCTATGGCTACGCCAATGCCAGAGGAGGATTCGGTACGGCGAGAATCCCAGTCAAACCGGTCAGCAGTCTGGCTGAGGACTCGACGCAAACGCGGATGGGTCAGATTCATGAGCCGAAACTCCACTGGGTCCATGTGGAGCGAGGCCGCGATTTCGTCGATGTGAACTTCCCGTGCAAAATGATTCCCCGCGCAACCTAACGACCGGTAAGAACCCGATTTCAGCGGTGATTTACAGTCTGCCACTGCTATGCGTACGGTCGGGGTATTATAGGGGGTATCTGCCCCCCTCTGCCCACGGATTGCGAGGTCGCCGGTGTGATACGCGGTGCATTCCCAAGCCACGATTTTACCGTCCGCTTGGAATCCGCTGCGAATCTCAATGAGCGTCGCAGGACGCACGGTGCCCCACATGAACTCTTCGGCTCTACTGTGGACCACACGAACCGGCCGTCCCGCTGCCTTGGAAAGGAGAGCCGCTTCGTAAGCTACGCTGACGGTGCCCTTGGTGCCAAAGGAGCCTCCGATCTCGGGAGCAATGACGCGGACCTGGTCTTCCCTCATGTCCAAATCACGAGCTAATTGGTCCCGAACCCCAAAGGGACTCCGGTCACCGGACCAGACGGTTAACTTCCCATCTTCCCATGAAGCAACCGCGGCGCTGGGCTCCATGGGGGCATTGGCGATGTAGGGGATAAAGTAACTGCCGTCTAAGACATGATCTGCCTTGGCGAACTCCTCCGCTAGGGAACCCTCCTCTCGCAGGATAACCATCTCCCCGGCGGTCTCTTTTAATATGCCGGGGAAGTCCGAGTCTGAGGGGAGATCTAAGTTTTCTCGCCAGCGAACCCGTATCGCATCGAGAGCCTGTTCGGAAGCGTCCTCGCGCTCGCACAACACGCCGACGAAGTCTCCATCTCGCACCACCATGACAAACCCGGGCACTCGTTCGGATCCGGCGGTATCGATTTGCTGAGGGCTGGCACCATAAGACGGGGGCCGCAGGACTTTACCGTGTAGCATTCCATCCACAACGATATCCTGCGAGTACTTGGCTTGGCCCGTGACCCGGGCCAGCGCATCGATGCGCGGTAGGTTCTTTCCCATGAATACGAAGTCCTCGGCATCCTTGATGGTCATCTCTTCAGGAATAAGCAACCTGAGATTTTGGCCTTGCAGAAGGTCGGCGTAGGATACCCTCTGACTTGGTTCGCCGGCAGGAAAGATGTGGCCCTCGCTGGTTGACAAGCTGGTCGCGTCAACCGCCCAGCGCTCTGCGGCGAGGGCGATGAGCGCACGTCTTGCCGTAGCAGCAGCCCGCCGTAGCTGAATCCCTACCGTCATAGTCGATTGGCTGCCAAGTGTTGCCCTGTCATAGGGCACCAAATCGGTATCGCCCAAAATTAGCTGAACTGAAGCCAGAGGTACGTCCAGTTCGTCGGCGATAGCGAGAGTAAACCCGCTCCGGATGCTCTGGCCGTATTCAACTTTACCCGAAAAGGCGACCGTATCGCCTTGCCGGTTCATCGTCAGCAAAGTGGCCTCCGGCCCGGCTGGCTCGGGAAGTTCCAGTTCACCGGCCCATTGGGGAGGGCCGGTGACTACCAGTACAGCATCCTCGTGAAGATCGCTAGTGATCGTCATCACTCCCCTCCTCTTCGTCCAAGCCGCTCCGCAGCTGCCTTTGCAGCCTGGAGGATGCGCACATACGTGCCGCAGCGACAGATGTTGCCGGTCAGGGCCCCTCGGATTTGTCTATCGTCGGGCCGCGGGTTGCGGCCGAACAATGCTACCAAGCTCATGATGAAACCTGGCGTGCAGAAAGCGCATTGGAACGCCGTGTGTTCGATGAAAGCCTCTTGAACTGGATGGAGATCGTTTCCATTCGCCAGACCTTCGATGGTGGTAATCGCTTGACCGGCCGCAGAATCCACCGGAGTGATGCAAGAGTTCGTAGCCCGGCCGTCGAGCAAGACCGTGCAGGCTCCGCAATCCCCCTCACCGCATCCATATTTGCTTCCTGTCAAGCCCAGGTCATGGCGCAGGACGGCGAGAAGAGTTGTCTCCCCATCCACGTCCACTTCGTAGGTTTCTCCGTTTACCAGTAGTTGCATTAATAGCTACTCCCTATGTAGTGTTTGATGTCCAATGGCACTTATAACCTTCACCTTGTCATTCCCTTCGACCCACCTCTGAGTATCCACACGTGGTTTCACATCTGGGTCACCTTTTGCTCGCTTTGCCCCATCACAAGTATCCCAATAATGCTGAGCCATTACATGAAAAATCATAGTATTCTCCAAATCCGAAATAGGATTGGCGAATACTACACTGGCATGTCCTTATCATACAAACATGAAGGCGTTTGGAGCTGATCTCTATGGGCCGGTAGCGTAGACGCCAAAGGTGAAGGCAAAAAGCCCAAAGTCAGTCGAATTGGATGACATAGTTAATTTCTCCCGCCTAACGTAAGATTCATTGTCAATCACATTATAAAGCGTGGGAGCTGTTACCCAGAGATAGCTTTCACCGTCGACGCCGATGATGATGTCGCTTCCTTTGTTCTTTTCAGTGAGGTACTCATCGCCGACGGTAACCCGTACTTTGTAGGGCTTGCCGGAATCCGAGGTCAATACCGCGTTCACTGAGGTGGCTGAATAGACCAAGGCCAGGTAATCTTCAAATGAATCTGTCTTTCTGGCATGAGTCGAACTCTCCGGCCCAATCGTCCAAGCGCCCTGGAAATTAATCTTATGAGGTTCCTGTTCCTCGGTGATATTGAACTGAGACACCTCGTTTTTATTATAATAATATTGAGGCTGTTGAACGTATCCGCCGCGTCCAAAGACAAGATCAGCTTCGCCACGCTTATAACCGGCGTAGAGCTCCCTGGTGACCTCGGCGCCGCGAGCAATCAAGAATCCATGGTCCAGGGTTTGGTCTTGGGGAAGAGCTAGTCCGTTTTCTAGGAAGCTCGGGTCGGCTTCGGCCAGAAGTTCACGTATCATCTCTTCAGTCTCGGCATAGCCGCCTTCGCCCCAATGGGTGTAGCGGACTACTCCGTTTTTGTCGATAAGGTATTTGGCCGGCCAAAACCGGTTGTTGTAGCGGCGCCAGGTAATGAAGTCGTTGTCCTGGGCCATAGCCCATTCGAGAGCATTCAACTGAGTTGCTTCCACTACGTTCTCGTAGTCCTTCTCAAATTCAAATTCAGGGGTATGGACGCCAACAATCACAAGCCCATCGTTTGCATATCTCAAGTGCCACTGCTTTAAAAATGGGTAGGTCCGGATGCAGTTGATGCAGGTGTAGGTCCAAAAATCGATTAGGACTACCTGGCCGCGGAGTTCTTCCATCGTATATGGCCCGCCATTAATCCAAGCGTTGATGCCGCCAAACTCTGGAGCAAGGTGTCCCACCTCACCGCCAACCTTTCTATTGGAGTTGGAAGCGGAGGGCTTCGTCGGAGTCGGCGTCGCCGTTACCACAACCACGACCGGCGTCTGCGTCGGTGTCTGCGCCGCCGTTACCACGACCACCCTCTCAGTTGGAACGGTAACTGGCGCGAGTGTAGACGCGGGAGACGGCGCCTGCGCAGAGGTACAAGCAACCCCCAATGCCGCGATGCCCAAGAGTGCCAGTACCCCGGTGCCTATCTTCGATACTATCGCTGAAATCAAGTTACGAACATCTTGGTCATCCTACTGTCGCCTTTGGCTCCACATCTTGGGCAGTCCAAACGCATCGGATTTCACCTAATCGTCGAATCCTGATATGCCCGCAATTATATTCCAGAGTTCCAGGCTAAGTTCCACGTTCCCGAAGAAGAACCCTAACCCTCATTTCAGGGGCTTGTCCAACGAAGCCGCAAGCCCTGCGACAAGCACGCTGTTGGATTCCAGTACCCGGGAGCCGACGGGGCGCACCCAGAAGGTACGCCCGTCAATATCGATTTCGATTACCTCCGCCAGGTAGGGCATCGGATTCGACGATTAGACATCTATCGTGTTCGTGGCTAATATATCCTCCGGCCCCAACCTTATTTCTTGATTGGAGGATTACTGTGGCTAGAAGCTTACGGTTTACTGCTTTTGAATTCGACCCAATTAAATATGACGCCATGTTGTCAGACGTTAGCAATTTGGATAATGACACGCTTTCGGCTATATCAGGGTTGTCATCTGTTCGCGCAGTCAGGACCATGGAAAACCGCATGATGGTAATGTCTATTTACGACAGTATCGAAGAACTCGACGCGGCGGCGGACGCGCACCGGTCAATCTTTGCTGGCATCGGTCAATACATGACTGGCCAACCCTTGGTACGGAGCGGAGAAATTGTCGGAGTGGCGGCCGGGATGACTTGGGGACCTAACCGCTAAACAGGCTATCCCAACGGTCCCTGAAAAGTCTGGTCAGCGAAAGTGTCGGACAAAGGCTCGATCGCCTCGGGCCATTGGTCCATCGGCAGGCTGGGCCGGCGCTCATGGGCTGGGCGCGGCTTACCATCCCAGCCGATCTGCTCCATGTAACAGTAGATTTGGATGCAGGTGCCCTCTGGGTCTATCGCATAAGCAGCGTAGTCGATGCCTGGATGTAATTCGTTGGGTATCTCGACGAACTTGACGCCTTTTTCTTTTAGGAACGCCACCCCGTTCTTGAGTTGTTCGTAGCTTCCGACCTCCACTCCGAAGGAAAGACAGGTGGTGTGGCCGCCAAGCCCAAGTTGCCGCCGCATCTCTTTGGGGAAGAGGCCCAAACTGTGATGCTCGGAGCCTACGCGTAGGAAAACGACCTTCTGGTCCCGGTAGTTTATTTCCTCGGTGACCCTGAAGCCCAACACATCCGTGTAATACTGGGCGGAAGCCTCCAGGTCGTTCACAAAAATATTTACGGGGCCAACCTTGGTGATCTTGAATGGGTGGGGCAACATTACCCCTTCAACTTCGAAATCAGCGGGCAAAGTCTCCTCGTAACGGTAACCTGAGTTAACGTCGATGCCCGTCCGAATCGCTTCCTCCAACTCTGTCTGTTCGGACATCTGCGGCAGTTCAGGCTGCTCTTGAAACCCCCGGTAATACATCTCCCTTGGTTTGCTCAGGGCGTTCCATCCAACCTGCTCGATCCCGTAATACAACTCGTTGATATGGCCGTCCGGGTCGTAAACGTAGACGTGCCAGTTGCTGCCCGGCATGTCTCTGCCGGCCCGCAACAGCGGGACCTCTTGCTCCCTGAAATAGTCCGTGCCATTCACTACTTCGGCCAAAGACCCGGTCTGCCAAGTGATTTGGTTGATCGTGACATCGCCGTCGCCGCGCGGAGGCATTAGTGTGTCCATCACCTGGGAGTTGAACAGGACGAAGGAATGGTGATCGCCGCCGTGGTGAAAGAAATAACCGTTGGTGTCGGACATGCCCGACAATTGGCCGGATAGCCCGGGAAGGGTGCTGAAATCCAGTATGTCGGATACCTTGAACCCGAGCAGGTCCCGATAGAAGGTGACGCATTCTTCCAGGTTCGTAACGTTGAAGCCGAAGTGTCCAAGCCGCCGAATCTTGAAGGGCTGTGGCATCCAGACTCCGCCGACGTTGTACCTTTCTTTTTGTACCGTCATGTCCGCCTCTCTGTCTTGAAGTATGGGACCGGGTTATGTTTAGGACACCACATGTAATCGTTCTGGGTCAAACACCGCAACCGGGACGTTTTCGCGGTTTTGTCCCAAAGCAGTTGGTCATGCCGCCGCTCTATTTACCGGCACGCGGGTCATCCCACGTATGGACCGAAGTGCGCGGCCGTGATCGGCTAATAGAGATGGCAGGCGACCTGGTGACCGGAATCGAGCTCCTTGATGACCGGCTCCTGCTCAGCACAGTGCGGCATCGCCACTGGACACCGAGGATGAAACCGGCATCCAGAAGGCGGATTGAGGGCGCTGGGAACCTCGCCGGCGAGGACCATATCATCATCCTCTGTGACATCGTCCGGATGGGACGACAGAGAGGCGGCGAACAGCGCCCTAGTATAGGGATGTTTCGGGTTATTGCAAAGTTCGAGGCTGTCGGCTGTCTCTACGATCTTGCCCAGGTACATCACCGAGATGCGGTCACTGATGTGCGCGACCGCCGCCAGATCGTGCCCGATGAATATGTAGCTGACCCCAAGGTCCCGTTGAAGGGATTCGAGCAAGGTGAGGATATGGGCCCGGATAGAGACATCCAGGGCTGAGACCGGCTCGTCCAGAACAATCAACTCAGCTTCAGTCGCCAGGGCCCTGGCGATGGCGATACGTTGGCGCTGTCCTCCGCTGAATTCGTGGGGAAACAGACGGCCGTCGTCCGGCTGGAGGCCCACGAGTTCCATGACCTCCCCAACCCGTTTTTTGACCGCCTCCTTGGACAGCTTGGTGTGAACTTCCAGAGGCTCAGCCACGATGCTCCCCACCCGCATCCGCGGACTGAGGGAACTGTAAGGGTCCTGGAATACCGCTTGCACGGATTTCCGGTATTGCATCAGGTCGGCCTTGCCCATGTCCGCCACATTCTTGCCCTTGAAATGAATCGACCCTTCCGTGGGTCTCTCCTGTGCGAGAACCAACTTTGCCGTGGTGGTCTTGCCGCAGCCCGACTCTCCCACCACACCCAAGGTCTCTCCACGTCCAACCTGAAAATCGATGCCGTCGACAGCCTTAACCCACCCTCGAACGCTGTTTAGAATAATGCCCGAACTGATGGGAAAATATTTCTTTAACCCCTGGACTTCCAGTAGAGGGTCAGGCATTTTGCGTTTCCATCAAAGGCAACCAGCATTGGGCGACCCTGCCATTTTTCAGAACGACCTCCTCCGGTGTTTCAAGGGCGCATTTTTCAACGGCATAGGGGCATCTGGGCTGGAAGGAACAGCCGATGCGTTCCTCGGCCAAGTCTGGCGGCTGCCCAGGAATGATATACAGAGACTCTTTATCGCCGATCTTTGGGATGGAGTTCAGAAGCGCTTCAGTGTAGGGGTGTTTGGGATTCGTGTACATCTCTCTTACCGATCCCTGCTCAACGATCTTCCCGGCATACATGACCGCAACTTTGTCGCACATTTTAGCTACGATACCCAAATTGTGTGTCACAAAGATCAACGCAACACCGGCTTCCCGCTGAATCTCCTTCAACAGATTGAGGTACTGCAGTTGAATGGTCACGTCAAGGTTCGTGGTGGGCTCATCCGCGACAATCAGTTTGGGCCCACCGGCCATAGCCATGGCGCCCACGATCCTTTGGCGCATGCCCCCACTCATCTGGTGGGGATATTCCCGCATGCGCACCTCCGGCGATGGTATCCGCACTGAGGCGAGCAACTGCCGCACCCGTTCCCTGAGACGAGACCGGCGAAGCTGCTGGTGATAATACGCGGGCTCGGCAACTTGATCGAAAATACTGAACAATGGGTTCAAAGAGGCCATCGGGTCCTGGAGGATCATCGCCATATCCCTGCCGCGGATCTGGCGCATCTCTTGAGGGCTCAGGCCCATCAGGTCCTGCCCATCAAACTCGATCGACCCGCCGACCACCTCACCCCCGGCCGGCAATAGGCGGAACAAAGCATGGCAAGCCGTGGTCTTGCCGCAACCCGACTCGCCGACTATGCCAAGGGTTTCTCCAGCATCAAGGGTAAAACTGATGCCGTCTACAGCTTTTACCAAGCGCCTGCCCCGGAACCCCGTGAATTGGGCCTGGAGGTTGGTTACCTTAAGGAGAGGGGCGGTATCGCTCAAGTTATTATCCTAGAGATTTCTCAATTGTGGGTCTAATCTCACGCGCATCCAATCGCCCAAGAGGTTGGCCGCCAACACTAAGAGCATGATGGCGATACCCGGGAATACGGAGATCCACCATTTACCTCCGATCAGAGGCCCTTTCCCATCGGCCATCATGAGTCCCCACGCAGGTGTCGGCGGCGGCACCCCCACTCCAAGGAAGCTCAGAGACGCTTCGATGATGATAGCGATGCCAACGGTGAGGCTGAACAGCACCATCACAGTATTGACCACGTTGGGCAGGATATGCTTGGTCATGACGCGGAATTTGCTGGCGCCGGTCACCTCGGCCAGTTTAACGAAGTCCCGTTCCCGTAGGCTCAGGACCTCGGCCCGGACCTGCCGGGCATACCTGCTCCAAAAAACCAGGGTCAAGATAAGTACGATGTTCCAAAGGCTGGCGCCTCTGATCGAGGCTAAAAATATGGCGAAAATCAGGGTCGGCAACGCCAGCCAGGCGTCGGTGATCCGCATTATTATCTGGTCCCACCACTTGCCCATGTAACCGGCAAGCAACCCCAGGGTCACCCCTATCACGCCGGCCGCCAGAGTGCCGACCAGCCCCACGATCAACGAAACGCGGGAGCCGTATATCACCCGGCTCAAGATGTCCCGGCTTTGGAAGTCAGTGCCCAGAGGCATTCTCCAGGTGCCGCCCTCCATCCATGCCGGCGGCAACGTGCCCGCCACGGGGTATCCCGTTTCCAGATCTTTCACCGACACCTCCGGATCATGAAGAGGAAAAAGATCTGCGAAAACCGCTAAGAAAACAACCGAAGCAAGAATCAGCGTGGGCAACATCGGAGCCTCTTTGATGAAAGCCCATGCATTTAGGGGAATCCTCAATATCTTGGATTCCCGAAGTTTGGAGGCGCCCGTTACCATTTCAGTCATCGGTATTAGCTAGCCAACCTGATCCTTGGGTCTACGTAGGCGTACAGGATGTCGAGTAGCAAGTTGACGCCTACAATCATGGCGCCGGCCATCAGCAATGAACCTTGGACCACCGGGAAGTCGCGGCCCAAGAGCCCGTCCAGAATCAGGCTTCCGACGCCCGGCCATTGGAATATAACTTCGATGATCACCGCGACATTGATCATCAACACCAATTGAAGTCCAGCCAGTGTGACGATGGGAATCATCGCGTTCTTTAGGGCGTGTTTGGCGATCACTACCCATTCGGGGACACCCTTGAGCCTAGCTAACTTGACGTAGTCGCTGCCCAGCACTTCGAGCATGCTCGATCTCGTCAGGCGCAGGATGGAACCGGCGAAGTACCATCCCAATGCGAATGACGGCATGATCAGGTATTGGATGTCCCAGAAGTGGTCTCCTTTACCGATCACCGGCAGCCAATCCAGCTTTACACCGAAGATCAGGATCATCATCAGGGCGACGAAGAATCCGGGAATGGACAAGCCCAATATCGCCACGATCTTGCCGATGTTATCCCAGACAGAGTTGATCTTGACTGCCGAAAGGATGCCCAATGGGATCCCAATCACCATTGAAATGAAGAATCCGGCCGCCGCCAACTGGAGCGAGTTGGGCAATCGTTGGAAGTAGATGTCAGTGACGGACGTGCCAAATTGGAACGACCGGCCAAAGTCACCTCTAAACACATTGAAAACGAACTTGCGGTACTGAGTGGGCCACGACTCGTTCAATCCCCAGCGTTCCCGCTGCGCTTCGAGGTCCGCCTCTGGAGCTCCCGGATACTCGCTGAGCAACTCGGCCGGGTCCCCTGTCAACCGGACCATTGAGAAGATGATTACGGTCAATATCCAAAGAGTGAGTATGCTGTACAGAACCCGGGTAACTATGAATCTTCTCAATTTCGCTATCCGGTACGGGACATGGGATTTTGGAAGGGGCCTTCGTTGAAGGCCCCTCGATTCCGCTGCTTGTTAGCGCCTACTGTCCTGGCTTTAGCCTGAGGTCTTCATTGGGACCTAAAAGGACGTTCATGGCCACGGAGGTATAGTCCGAGGGATCCCCGGCCACGCGAGAGCCTTGACCTAAGGCGAAGGCGTTAATGTAGATGGGCACAAACATGAATTCATCCAGAAGGATATTTTGCGCCTGCTTCATCAAGTCTTCCCTTTCGCCCAGGTCGATGCTCAAGAGATACTGGTCCCATAAAGCGTCGATCCGGTCATCGCACACCAGAGAACTGGCGCCACCGCACCTCGCCCAGATGTTGATGTAAGTGGCCGAGTTGCCCGGGGTCACGGAGATGGCCATGACGATCTGCCGTCCCGGGAACCCTTTGTGGCTTCTATTGAGATCGTCTTCAAAGCCTTCTCTAAGTTTCTCTTGGTACACCGGGCGTTCCATCACTTGCATCTTACTTTCGATGCCAATCTCCCTGATTTGTTCCATGACCCGCAAGCTCATGGACTCCACTGCCGGGAAGGGAGTGAACCAGTCAATCGTGAACCCGTCCTCGTATCCAGCCTCGGCCATGAGTTCCTTGGCTCTCGCGACGTCGACTTTATCAGGAGGCCTCTGGACGACTCCGGGCCAGGAGGGAGGAATGAAGTTCCCGGTTGGAATCGCCAACCCCAGGGTTTCGCGGTCGGCTAGGAACTGACGGTCTATGGCCAGGCTGACCGCCTCGCGCACCCTCACATCGTTGAAGGGGCTGTCCGGGTCGTTCTGGTCGGGGAACATCAGCCAGAACGGGCCCGAGTTGTTGGGATCCACCTGCAAGTTCGGGTCGTTGATCACCGACTCCAATACATCTCCCGTTACGAAGTAGATAAAATCGACCTCTCCGCTTTTAAGCGCCGCCGCGCGGACCGCCACATCGCGGATGCCTCGGGAGATAAGAGTCTTGACATAGGGGACCTTACGCCAGTAATCGGTGTTGGCCTCGAACGTCACCGAGATGCCTGCCTCTTGTTCCACGAACTTAAAGGGGCCGGCCCCGATCGGTGCGTTGCTGAACGCTTCGTCCCGCTCTTCGTCGGTGCTACCCAAGGACAGGTAGTAGGCCTTGGGAATAATCACTCCGGCCGCGCTGGCCGGGGTGCCGTAATTCAGTAAGAAGTCCAGGAATGGCTTCTTAAAATTGAACTGGACAGTCCGGTCGTCGATCAATTCGACGCTCTCGGTGAATTCCTGGAACAGGGTCGCATTGGCGCCGTGGTAATTCTCGTAGGAAAATTGTACATCTTCCGACGTGATGAGTTCGCCGTTGTGGAATCTAACGCCGTCACGCAGCCTGACAGTGGCAGTCATGAAGTCGTCGCTCATCTCGTAAAATTCCGCCAGAGCGTAAGTGAATACATTGTCCTGCATGGGCTTGAACATATTGTCGTGGACCTTCCACGCCAACTCGTATGACATCAGTCCCGCAGTCATGATCTGAGGGTTCATCCAGCGGGGAGAAATGCCAACGTGCACTCCGATGGTCATTTCACCTTCGGGAACGCGAGAGCGGTCAGGGTCAATGTCCGCCGGTGCGATAAGTGGAGTGCTGGCGGACTCTCCCCCCGAAGGCGCCGCCGTGGTCGCCGTGGCCACTGGAGCTGCCTTCGGGACGGCAGTTGCCGGCGCCGGAACAGCGGTTGCAACGGTTGCAACGGGTGTGGCGGTCGCCGAGGATCCGCAGGCTACCGCCAAGATTAAGACGATGACAACGGTAATCAGGATCGCGGATTTCTTTCGCGCCATGAACGATAAGTTCATCGTGGATAAACCTCCCAACGGTTAAGCCTAGTCTGCGGATATGGGCGATCGCCCATCGTGCGGCCGATCTCTGAAAGGGGCGCCAAGACGAAGCATCCGGATGTATCTGGAAAAAAACGGCGAAAGGAACCGCCAGTTCGTATTTGCAATGCGCTGGAAGCTAGCTGGAATGCTACTACTGCTATAAATCATATGTCAAGAGTTTTGGTGAATACATCCAATCATATGAAGAATTCGTAATATCTCATCCGTTTACGGTTGGCTTTCGGGCGGCTGTATGACGATTTATATTTATATTTGGGGTGCAGTTTAGCCGCGTTTCGTGAGACAAGGGCCGATTATTGGACTGTCGAATGTATCTTCAGCTTGAAGGGAGCCTTGTCACCGTTCACAGCCTTGTGATAGCCTGCTAAAAATTCGCTTCGGCAGGCGGACAACATGAACGCTTCGGTGAGCACTGTCCTTGAGAGGCGGCCGGTTGCCGTGATTCTGTTCCTGTTCGGGCTTGCCCTCATGGCAGCTTGCGGCGGCTCAGGCGAAAGCCCGGCCCCCACGGCCGCCGGCGAAACATCCCAGGGGCCGTCAGAATCACAGGGCCAAACTTCCACCGTGGAGGGAGTCAAAGTCATTGACGTGCTGACTGCGTTCGTCGAGCCCAGGTTCACGCCGGATCCGATCGTTTTGAAAGTTGGCGAGCCGGTGCAGTTCCGGGTTATCAGCGCCGACACAAGACATACCTTCACGGTGGACGAGTTGAACGTCGATCTGCAGATAGCTCAGAAATTATTGGGGGGAACCGCCATCTCCGAAGTGATCACTCCCCAGACAGCCGGTACTTTCCAGCTTTACTGCCGCATCCATAAGAGCGTTTCCTACGGACTCATGAGTGGAGTGATTCAAGTGGTGGACTAGGCTCCATGAAGGATCTTTAGGTCCTTCTTGAATTCCCTGGTTTGGGCAGAGACCACGATTCCTGAACCGCACCGGCCGAAAGGAGGCATACATGACCACAAGTTCATCTCACCCAGAACCCAACTACGACCCGTTCCCGCCCGGTGGAAGTCACCGAAGCATGGTTATCGAGATGGATGTCGAAGACATGGGAAGCATGCTGCGGCGGGGCTTCACCACAAGCCACGGGGACTTCACGATCTATTGTGACGAACCGGCGGCGATCGGCGGCAATGGAACCGCGCCGGCTCCGTTGCACTACTTCGCGGCCTCCATACTCTTTTGAGAGATGACGCAGATTGAGAGGTACTCTCAACTTATGAAGGTCAACATCGGCAAGGTCAGCGCCCACATCGCGGTGCATTTCGATCTAACCGGATCTGTGCTTGGGGGAACCATCCAAGCCGGGGCACCCAAGGTGGTCACCAGCTACGTCGTGGAATCCACGGACGACCGCGCAAAGGTGGCGGCGGTGCTGAAGAACGCCCGGAACGGTTGTTGGGTGAGGGCGGCGGTGGCGAACCCCACGCCCTTCGAAGATACACTTACCCTCAACGGAGAGACATTTAATTTCGACTAACGTCGACTCAGCGGGCCGCCTTGCGTACCGCCCGGCTGAAAATGCAGCGGCCAGGGAATCAGGCCAGATCGACCAGAAGACCGCCGGAACCGGTTCCGGCGGTCTTCTGACGTATACATCTCACGGCGCTGAACGGCCCGAAATCTCCCGGGCTCCGATGACGGTCACCATCCCAGTTCTTCCTGAATCAATATCAGGTTTACGCGTTCCGGCGCCGTTTCGTACTCCATTATCATCAGCTTTCCGATGGGCGACGCCGATACTCCCCGTTCCTCCAACCATTGGTCATGGCGGTCAACCGTGTACCCCCTGACCCTTTCGATCGCATCCGCCAGATCAGCGCAGATTTTCTGAGTTCCCGCCACTAGGATCACGTTTTTGGCCCCGAAAGCGTAGGCGCTGATCTGACTGTCTGAGGCACTGGCGATCACGATCTCCCCCGTTTCCGCTATGGCCTGCACGCTGCCGATGAAATATTCGGCGATCGACGAATCCCACCAGAGTTTTCTAAGGTGCTGCCACACCATTTGGTAAAGATCCCATACCAAATCGGCGTCGATTGGATTGGGCTTGAGATCCGCCGCTAGACGGTCGGAGTTGCGCTGCTTCCGCAGCACGTAAATCTCATCGATCTTCGATAGCTCGGGTCGACAATCGTCCATCTTAAGATACTCTGCGATCACAACAAACAGGCAATAGGGAGTCGCGGCTTTAACTAGGGCCGGAGTACCGGAGCGCTCATCAAGCATATCGCGCTCGAGGTATCGTTTGACCTCAAGCGCGACAGCTGGCAAGACGAGTCGTTTATTCTGTGGGTTGCCACCAGCCGGCGAAATAAACCGCATCTCGATATGGCTGCCAATGACGAAATCGTGATCCTTTGTCCTAACGGTATACTCGGGTGTCTTGAACAAGGTTTCAATAGACCTTGGATGGAACACAAGGTCTAAGTAGCCTGCCGCCGGAGCCCGCACGCCCGAATCCCCGATGACCGCCTCGGTAGGCGCGAACATGTGCTCCATGAACTCTTCAAGAATCGAAGGCTGCAAGACCTCCTGAGCGCTGTTACTTCGTCGGTCGAATATCGGCTCCACGCTGTCCTTGTAGCTGTTCGACAACTTGACTAGTTCCTCGACGTGCTTCTTGTCGCGCCCAACAACAGCCAAGGATTCCGCTTTCCATTCTCTACTGGCCTCGTTGACCTAAAATCCCTGGCACTGCCCCGGCTCCCCTAGACACAAGAGGGGCATCCCTGGCATCATCTGCGCATCGGACGATAACAGGTGACACCGTGGCTCAAGTGGTCCTATATACTCTTGCGAGTTTCAAAGAGCCCCAGCACTCTGAATACAACAAAGGATTCAGTGACCGGAACCCGTTTGTTTACGTGAGCGCGGAGAATTCACCGGGTTTCGTGGACCGGTCGGGACAAAGTTGGAAAAGAAACCACGCCGATTGTAACCGGGACTGGGGCGACCGGAGTGTCAACCCTCGCTTTTTAGCTACCGGCGCGCACGGGGATACAGCTGCAGCACTTTCGCTCTGGGACGATGTGGAGTCGGTTTACGCTTTCACCTACGCCGGATTTCACGCCGAAGTCCTGAAGATGCGCGGCGAATGGTTCTCCAAAGGCGATTGCCCCGCTTATGTAGCCTGGTGGATAGCATATGATGAGAGTCCAATCCAAGCCGATGGCGCGGAGCGGTTGGAGCAACTGCACGATAACGGCCCAACTGCCTATGCCTTTGATTTCAAATCCCCATTCGATGCCAACGACCAGACGCTAAGTATGGACCGGCAAAAGATTCAACAGCATGTCGAAGTGGTGCGAAGCCATATGAGGCACGGGTCGAACGCCTGATAGCGGCGACGGAACCAGCAGTCCGGACTCAAGTAAGCCACGATTTAAGCACAAGAGGGAGACGATCCGAAATGAACTCCGACCGTAAACCAGTCGCCGTTGTAGTGGGGGCGACGTCCAAATGGCAGTCAGATGGCCGAAACACGAAACTAGCCCACGGTAGGGAACTCGACGACAGCGACATGCCGGTTGGGGTGCGCTGGGGTGTGGGAGGCGCGATAGCCCAAAAGTTCGCCAAAGAGGGCTTCTTCGTTGTACTGACAACCCGTACCGCGGCCAATGCGGCAGCTTTGGAGACTGCGATAGGAGAGCAGGGTGGCGAAAGCATGATCGTTGAACTGGACCTGGTCTCGGCGGACTCTATATCTAATGCCTTCTCTCAGATTCGAGATGAAGCCGGTGACCCGGATGTCCTGGTCTACAACGCGGGCTACCTGGAGGGGCGAGACCTTCCGCCGGACAAAGAATTACTTGAGCACATACCGGACGAAATGTTCGAGACCGCGCAGCACATCGCCAGCCGGGGCCCGTTCTTGGTCGCCAAAGAAGTACTGCCCGCCATGCGCGAACGGGGCGAAGGCTCTTTCTTGATTTCGAATAACTCGTTTTCCCTGCGGGGACGAAAGCGGTACACCGGACAGTCACTGTACTACCCGCGAGTTATGATGCGCACGCTGGCGCAGGTCCTGACAGAGGAATATTCCGAGCACGGTGTACACGTGGCCAACGTCGTGATCGACGGCTTGATCGATTCTCCGGGCACCCGTGCCCTGCCGGTCGCCCAGGAGCAGCCCGACGTGATAATGAATCCCGTTAAGATTGCTGAGGCTTTCTATTATCTACATTCCCAAGACAAGTCCTGCTGGACCCACGAGATTCAATTGACTCCGTTCCCAACCAAGCCGAGCTATTAGGACAGACGTAAGGAAGGCCAACCCGGCGCGAATAAGCGCCCATTACACACTGACGCAGAACTCCAACGCCGGATGCGGAGGATTCGAATCGTCTCGTTTCTGCCGAACGGCAAAGCCAAAAGGGGGCCTCATGTGGCCCTCTTTTCTTTTTGGCGTATATTGGGGTGGCTAAAATCTCGATAGAGGGGAGACCCAAGATGTACGACAAACCGATGCTAAGCCTGGAGCAGGCGCAGGCCGCCATCACAGCGATGATTGCGGACCACAACAAGGATTCCAGCCGGCGTAATGTTGATATGGCCGTGGTGGACGACGCCGGCAACCTTTTGGCCTACGCCCGCATGGACCGGTGCCTCCGGCCCACCTTCGCATCGCGCAAGGCCTACACATCCGCCGTTCGGGGCATGGACACTCTGGCCTTCTCCGAGCAGCTCAGCTCCACAGGCAGGTCCTTGGAGTCCTTCGGCGACTCCCAACTCATCGCTCTGCCAGGCGGAGTGGTTGTCTTGAAGGACGGCGCCGTGGTCGGCGCAATCGGCGTCGGAGG
>Ga0207966_1000868_pt1 | contig 17023 bp, 16 predicted proteins | sample Knorr_S23_td_NAD_FD_185611 | JGI IMG/M metagenome (GOLD analysis project Ga0207966, IMG submission 185611) | Marine microbial communities from Southern Atlantic Ocean transect - Knorr_S23_td_NADW_ad_2500m_LV_B (SPAdes) (version 2) | ecosystem: Environmental > Aquatic > Marine > Oceanic | place...
CGAGAACCCCCGGAACCCGAACCGACACCTTTCAACCGGGGACAGTCGCGGGATTTATCCGGTTTCAGCTGAACGCCGGGTATGCAGTGCGTTGCGTGGGGCTTTAATCGGGTTACGAATCGAGCTCCAACCCCAGAATAGCGGCGGCGTTTTCACGGAGGATCAACGGTCGCGCTTCATCACGTATGTCCACTTGCTCGAACTGCTCAAGCCATGTAACTGGCGAGATATACGGGTAATCGGAACCGAACAGGACCTTCTTCCGCAACCTGCTCCCCGCCTCACGAATTAAGGCGCCCGGAATATAGCGGGGAGCCCAGCCCGAGAGGTCGATGTAGACGTTCGACTTGTGCAGCGCCACCGCGATCTGCTCGTCAATCCACGGCCAGGCAGGATGGGCCATGATGATCGTCAGACCGGGGTGATGCGCGGCCAGCGAATCGACGTGTGGGATCGGCCTGGAATAGGCAAGCTGAAACCCGCCGCCACCGGGCGTATTGGCTCCGGCAGCCGCGTATCCGGAATGCATCAACACGGGTATACCCAGCTCTTCGGCCTTTGAAAATAGCGGAGTGAATGCGGGATCATCGGGGAAAAAGCCCTGGTGGATCGGATGCAACTTCAGCCCACGGAGCCCGAGGTCTGTGATCGATCGTTCAAGCTCTTCGACTGCCGCACCCCCCTTCCGAGGGTCGACTGTGCAAAAGCCCATAAGCACCTCAGGGTATGCGGCGACTGTTTCAGCCACGTAATTGTTCGGGTCAGGCAAATCACCGGTCTCGGTCTCGGCGTCGACCGAAAAGATCACGGCCATCGTGTCGATAGCGCGATATGTCTCGACCATCTGTGCCACATCGTCGGCTTCATCCCCCATACGGAACATACGCCTCAGGCCCGGCTCAATCCCATATTCGGGAATTCCGGGCCTCCGAGGAATGTGAGCGTGAATATCGATCGCTTTCATTTTTTTGTTACCTGTCAGTTCGAGGCAAGTCGCTCCGGCATTGCCTCCGGTGCCTAATAGAGCCGACCGTGTCTACAGATGGAACGGACCAGGCTGCGTTTGAAGTTTGAGCGGAACCGGATATCAGACAGAAGAGTATCGCACCGTTACAGTGACGCCCAAAGTTTCACAAGGTCGCCTTTAGAGTGCCGCGCACGGTTTGGAATCGGTGAAGATCGAACGTAATTTCGATCTCGCAACGGAATTCGACGTAAATCGACGATTTACCCACTAATATAGGTGGCAAGCCATCGCGTCCACAACTGATCCCAACCCTTCTGCCTGACCAGGTCTTGGTCTGCTCGGAACACACTCAGCCTTGAAAGTCATAATCTGCGACGACGATCCTAACCAGCGCAATTCGATCGGTGTTTGCTTCACGGTTTCGAGAAGTAGATACGACCTGACCGAATTCGAGCTTGGCGCTGACATGCTCGAGTGTATCTGAGCACGTCGCACGCGGACCTCGTATGCCTCGACCTTGGGCTGCCGGACATGGACGGCCTTGAAGTACTGAGGCAACTCCGGAAGACCTCGGGCGCGCCCGCGATCATCGTGAGCGGCAACAACTCGAAGGAGTCGGTGGTCAGGGCCTTTGCGGTTGGGGCTGACGATTACATCACCAAACCTTTTGCACCAATGGAACTGATGGCCGGGGTCGGAGCGGTCACGCGACGTGCAATGGGCATTAAATTCGAAACAGACTACTTTCACTGCGCCAGGGGTGATGCTGGATTTCAATCTCAGAATCGCGACCGTGGACGGTGATCAGGTCACATTGAACATCAACGAGTGGGACTTGTTACAGTCGCTTATGCAACAGCCGGGAGCAGTGATTGCATACTCAAGGCTGAAGCAGAAGGCATGGGGCGACACGGTTGTGACGGATGCGGCAGTACATATGGCGATACGCAGGCTCCACAAGAAACTGAACTGTAGCAACCGCAAAGTGCGCCTGATTCGAGATCATCGGGGAATCGGGTACTCCTTAGCCATCCCCTGATGGCATTCGCATCTCCTTCCCCGAGACAGCGATGCAGATGAAAACGATCCCACCACGTATAAAACACTAGGGTGATGCAGATTCTCGCTTCGCCATCGGTAGGATCAGCGAAAGCACCGCACCGATGGTCGCCATCGCGCCCGCAAAAATGACGACGCCCTGAAACCCATTCGACTGGTTGATAATCCCGGCAACGATCGGCGTTAGCGACCCGACTATCGAACCGCCCGCAAACATCAGCGCAGTTCCCGAACCTTCAGAACCTTTGTCGATCATGTCCATCGCGGCGGCGTTGATGATCGGCATAACCGAGAAAAAGAACAGCCCGAGTACTGCGATCAATATCATCATCGAAATCCCCGAATCGAACTGCAAGAACAGGAAGAGCAGCACGGTCATCGCGGTCATCGCAAACGAAATCACCGGGCGACGACCCACGCGGTCGGAAAGGTTACCCATGATGGGTGTGGAGATAATTCCAGCCATGGTGATAAGCGCGATGTGCAAACCAACGTATGTGTTCGAGTAACCGAGCTCCTCCCGCATGTAAATGACCAGGAACACCTGGAACGAGTTGTGCACCGCACCGCGCATTGCTCCGAGCAGAGCCATTCCGAGAACGGCGCGGTTGCTGAGGAGTCGCTTGGCCGAGACGAAATACGCTCCGAGAGTGACCGAACCCGTCGATTCCGCTCCCGCGGTCTTAAACCTGCTTACTACCACAAGCGCTGTCAGGATCATCGGCACCGAAATAAACGCCGCGAGCCAGCGCCATTCAATGCCGCCGAACACCACCCACGACCCGATAGTGCCAGCCAGCAGAAATCCGACTATCAGCGGCGATGTGGTGTTACCTACCTGCGCACCCGTCAAATGCGCAGCCATCGCAAAGCCACGGCGCCTCGGATACCGGGCCGCCAGCGTTCCAAACGCCGGGGCGTGCCACATCGACGTGCCGAAGCCAACAATGACCACACCCACGAGCAGAACCCAGTAGACGGGCGAAATGCTGATGAGAAGGTAACCGGAACCCACCATGATCATCGATGCAAAGAGGATCCAGGCGACCTTCTTGCGGAACATGTCGGTGAGAATACCGGCAGGAATGTTTGCAATTCCCGACGAAATCGACTGGGCCGACGAAATGCCACCGATGGCAACATCGGACAGCCCCAGCGTGGCCCTGATGCTCGGAATCATGATGAGCAGCGCGCCCTGACCGAAGTGCTTGATGCCGTGCCCTGCCGAGAGGCCATACATAAGGGCGAGCGACGGCGTGGATTCAACTTTTATCTCATCGCTGTCCTCGACCTGGTCAATAGTTTCTGGGCGCGAGCCTGAAGCGTCCGCGGAATCTGGCGCCGTGTTCGTAGGGGTTGAATCTGGCAAGGCGTGCAGAGTCTACGCCCGTGCCGGGGTATTGGTGGAGTATTGTTTACGGCCCTGCACACCGAATTATTCAGTATTCGAAAACCAGGATTCGAAGAGAAGCGTTTCCGCGAAACCTGTCGGTGTAATCACCGTTAGCGCGACGGGGTCAGTTCATTCCCGCCGTAATGCACCACCGGCACACCTACGGCTTCACCATCGAGCCATCGGCCCTGCGCACCGTATCCCACGCACCACCGAATTCACGTTCGGTGAACGGGAACTTCGCAGCCATATCTTCATCAATGTCGATACCCAACCCGGGCTTTCCATTCGACCACATCATGCCGTCTCTCAATTCCGGCATGCCCGGGAACATCTCCCGCGTGCGCTCGCCCGGAATCGCAGCCTCCTGGATACCGAAGTTGTGTGTGTTCAGGTTCAGCATCATGTTGGCGGCATGACCCACTGGCGAGGTGTCGCCGGGTCCGTGCCACGCCGTGCGGACGCTGAACAGCTCGCCCATTGCAGCAATCTTCCGGGCCGGGGTGATGCCGCCGATCTGTGACATGTGAATGCGGATGAAATCGATCAGGCGGTCCTTGATCATCGGAATCACCTCGTGCGGGCTGTTCCAGAGTTCACCCATCGCAATCGGAGTCGACGTCTGTTCGCGCACCATGCGGAAGTAATCGTTGTCTTCGGGACTGAACAGGTCTTCCAGGAAGAACAGCTGATACTTCTCTACTTCTTTGGCAAACCACACACCGAGGATCGGCGGGATGCGCTCATGAACGTCGTGCAGAATCTCGACGCCGTAGCCAAAACGACCACGGATATATTCGAACAGATCGAGCGTAGTTCGCATGTACGGCTTTGGCTCGAAGACACCACCGGGGTGGGCGTACTTTTTGCCTTCTTCCGCGGCACGTATCCACGTAGTGATCGGGCGGGGACCCTCCAATGGGAGAGACTCTTCACCCTCGGCGCCGCTGCGACCGTATTCAAGGTCGGCTTCGGTCATGCCTCTTCCGGTCCCGTAACTCGCGTATCCGGGTGTCTCGGCCTGTATGCGAATGTGGTGAAATCCCTGTTCAAGGAACGCCTGCATCTTATCGCCGACGTCTTCCGGGGTCGGGCCCGATGCATGGACGTAAACAGGTGCTGCCTCCCTGGCACGACCGCCGAGAAGGTCATAAACAGGCATGTTCGCCATCTTGCCCTTGATGTCCCACAGGGCCTGGTCAACTCCGGACAGCGCGTTATTCAGCACCGGCCCGTTGCGCCAGTATGAAGAAACGTACGACGACTGCCATATGTCTTCGATATCAGCAACGTTGCGGCCCACCAGGAAGGGCTTCAGGTAGTCGCCAATCGCTGCCGCCACAGCTGTAGGCCGCTGCGTGAACGTTGCACAGCCCAGCCCGTATAGTCCCGGCTCCGACGTTTCGATCTTGACGATGACCAGCCGAATGCGTTCCGGCTCGGTCAGGATGGTTTTGATATCGCGAATCGTTACGTTGCTCATAAGTTGGTCGGCCTGGATACTTGGCAGGGTTGATTGCGGGACATTCCCGGGCGCACAGGCCCGGCGGAAATGGATTGTACTCGCGGCAACCCGGCACGGCACTGCCAGATTCGAGCACCAACGCTTGATCGACGCGATGAGACCAGGCGCACGGCTGTCACGCTTCGAACGTCGACAAGCTCACGACGACGGAGATGTCCGACGGCTAGCCCTCAGCGCGTCTCCACTTTCGCAGTGACGCCATCTCGCGTGGAGGGTTCTCATCCTTGCCAATTTCGACAAACGAAACCTCGGCCACGTACACATCGCCGTGCGAGTCGATTGCCATTGAGTGGGGCCACAGGAACTGATCGGGCTCTTCACCAATCTCGCGGGATCCGAACCTCAATATTCGGTTGCCGTCGCGGTCGTAGATGCCGACACGATTGCCGAGGTTTGGTTCTCCGCGGTTGGGCGAGCCTCTCGTCGGACCTTGCTCCGCAACATAAATGCGAACATCATCCCCGGTGCCCGTAACCTCGATCGCACACGCTTTATGTACCATCCACTGCCGCTTGAACTCGCCGTCCAGAGAGAAAATCTGGACTCTGTAATTCTCCCGGTCACACACAGCCACTTCTTCATCGTCGATCAGCGCCAGGTTGTGGGGCACGTTGAACTCGCCGGGATCGGTACCGATCACTCCCCATGACATCATCAACTTTCCTTCGGCATCGAACCGGTGGATCCGCGAATTGTCGTAGCCATCGGTAATGAATATCTCACCGGTCTTCTTAGATATAGCGACATCGGTGGGTCGGTTGAACATCTTGCCACTCTGCTTCGGAGCCGCCTCGCCCGACCCGATCGACATCAGGAACTCACCTGACTTCGACATCTTGTGAATCTGCTGCCCATTGTCGTCAACGACCCAGACGTTACCCTCATGATCTATGGTCACGGCGTGCGGGCGGTTAAACCAAGTATTCCAGAACTGCATGGCGTTGCCGTATGGGTCCCGGCTTATCCGCACATCGTCGCTCGGGTTGTCATTGCCCCACATGTCGATCACGTTCCCATCGGGGTCGAAAACCAGCATCGGCTTATTGCCGCGATTGAAAACGAACACGTTATCGTCTTTGTCGACAGCAACCGAAGTCGCCTCTTTCAGCCATACGCCATGAGGGATTTTTGCCCAGTGCGGTACGGGCTCGAAGATCGTGTCGGACGAAACAAGTGGCAGCATCGCATTCCTCAATAAAACCGTTTCGGCACCGGGTTCAGCACCCGGTTCGCATATTAGCGCCGGTGATACCGAATCGGTGGTCGTGATCGATCCGATTCGATCGAATATTTCTTGATAGATTTACCACGTAGAAATTCAATTGGTCGAGCACCACCCGATGACGGCCGAAACCCGGACCGAGAGCAGGTAAAAGCAGATGTTTGCAGATTTGAGCGGAAAAGTGGCACTGGTGACTGGCGGAGGGCAGGGACTCGGACTCGGTATTGTGCTGAAAATGGCCGAACAAGGGGCCGACATCGCCATCGCCGACCTGAGCGACGAGAATGCCGCCAGCGCGGCCAGTCTGGTCGAGGCGCTCGGCCGAAAAGCCTACACGGCTCGAATGGATGTTACAGACGCGGACTCGGTCAGTGCCGGGGTGGCAAGCATCACTTCAGCGGCGGGGCAGATCGATATTCTCGTGAACAACGCGGGCGTCGCGGGCGCTCCGGGCTCGACCGGGACAGCGTTCCGGGATGTCGACTGGGAGTTCACCTGGAAGGTAAACGTGAAGGGCCTTGCCGATGTAACTGAGGCTGTTCTGCCGCAGATGCGCGAACGAAAAGCCGGAAAAATTATCAACATCTCTTCTGTTGCTGCAAAAGCTGCGAAGTACATCACCGCCTACTACGCCACGACCAAGATGTCGGTGATCGCATACACCCAGGCGCTCGCCCGTGAGTTCGCCGCCGAAAACATCAACGTCAACGCTATAGCTCCGGGCCGAATCTGGACCCAGTTTCACCAGGACTGGATGAAAGAGCGCGAGGCGCTCGGCGATGAAGCCGTAGCCGGTAAGGACAAGTACGACGTGTTCATGGCATCGCTGAAAGAGGTGATCCCGATGGGCCGACCGCAGGAGCCGTCAGACATCGGTGCTCTCGCAGTTTTCCTGGCTTCAGAAGAGGCCCGAAACATCACCGGCCAGACAATCCAGTGCGACGGCGGCCAGGTAATGAACTGAGCCGACGAGCGCTGACACAGGCGGAACATTAGTCCCGATCGAAGCGGAACGAGGCAGCGAATTAGCGACCGCTCGGCCATGCCCCACCGGTCGTGCTATCGTCTCAGCCTTCGAGTGGCCAGTCCTTGATGCCGTCCACCGGCACGTATCCGATCACCTCTTCTGCGTGCGAGATGTCCCGGAACCGTGTGAAGTTGTCCGAAACACCGTAGAAAATATCCCACTTCACGTCGCCTGGCGCATCGTCGCACTTTTCGAACATCTACTCGACGTCACGGTGGCTGAAGTAGACTGATACCTCTCTCGTATTCGCTGCCGGTTTTTGGCCCTGACGCGCCCGATTCTGACCACAATCGCCGATCCATGAGTCTCTGAAAACAGCCTCGCCATCGCCTCGCCGGCCGTCTTGTCAACGCCGTACATCGCATCTGGCCACGGCGGATCTAGATGGGATACGACAGGTCTGGGATCTGGGATATCGTCGAGACGTGCCTCGACCATCGACTTGATCGGCTCGTACTTTTCGGCCGCCCTCTGCACTGTACCCGACGACCCGAATATGAAGCGCTTCACGCCAGCCTCGCCGGCAGCCCGAAATTTGGTTGATTCACCGATATCACCCTGGAAACCGGGTGTACTTTCTTCAAACGGGTAACCTCATCGATTCCAGTGCCGTGACCGGTCACCGTCTTCGCAACTCACCTAGCATCACAGCCGTGATGGCAGATGCTGCGGTGGTGTTGCTGATACCCATTTCGCCAATCGCGATCAGATCGGCGCCCTCTTTCGAGAGCTCCAGTGACAACTCGGCCTCGCGATCCACGATTTCGACAGCATGGGCGCGCGGCATGGCAGGGCCGAGCGTGAAGTTCTGAGTGCTGTTCTCCACTTTTAGCTCCACGAGTTCTGAAGTGTCTCCAGGTATCGGGTTTGCGACGCCAGCGTCGATTATCTTTACTCTTGCCCTGGCCTGCCGTGCCAGCGCGCTTACCGCCGCTCCACCATTGAGAAAATTAGCTACCATCTGAGCGGTCACGGTCTGCGGAAAGGCAGATACACCCTCGTCTGTCACCCCGTGATCAGCAGCTGCCACGACAACCCATTTCTTTTCGATTCGCGGCGTTTCTGTGCGCTGAATGCCGGCGACCTGGCAGGCGATGTCCTCCAGGCGGCCCAGGCTCCCGGCGGGCTTGGTTAGTGACAACTGCCGCTATCGTGCCGCCTCCACGTGGCTCTGGCTAACCGGCTCAATGTCGAAGCTCGATGCGCTGGGGGAGCCCCTCATCTCAACCTTATCCATTCAGTCTGTTTCATTCTCGTTGAACGAAATATCAACAGCGACCCTCAACTCAAACTCGACGGCTTGTAAAAACTCTCGCCAAACCGAAATAATGCTCACACGCGACGAAAGTACCTTTGGCACTCAAAATTCGACCCCCTTTTGAGCCCGAATTCCCTGGTCGGCATACGGGTGCTTGATCTCCTTCATCTCTGTTACGAGATCGGCGACCTCAATAAGCTCGGGCTCTGCGTCCCGGCCAGTCAGAACGACATGAAGCATTTCCGGCTTGTTCTCCAGCACCTGTACCACTTCGTCAACATCTATCCAGCCGAATGAAATCGGATAGGTGATCTCGTCGAGGAGTATCACATCGTAGTCGCCTGAGTTGATCTTCTCCTTTGCGATCTCCCACCCGTTCTTCGCAAGGGCTTCATCCTCCGATAGGTCCTTCGACGTCCACGTAAAACCCCTCCCCGAGGGAATTACCTCGATGCCAAGCTTTTCGGCCGCCATCTGCTCGCCGTATCTCGATTTTTCACTCTTGATGAACTGAACCGCCATGGTGCTCATCCCGCGGCCCCATGCCCGCAGCATCATGCCGAAACCGGCCGTGCTCTTGCCCTTGCCGTTTCCGGTATTGACGATCACCAGGCCTTTGCGGTCCCGCTTCAGGTTCGGGGGTGGGTTGAACTTCGTTGGAGCGGTCTTTGGCATTTTTCGAATACTCCTGCAATCACAAAGTTAAAACGGCCAGCACCTACAGGCCATCGGCAATCCCTCTCAGCAACCACCCGACCCCGTACGCAAGCACAGCCGCTGCGCCGCCGACTGCAACCGTTTCGATTCCCGCCATGATCCGACTTGTACCGACCACCCGGGCTTTGAATACACCGATCGCCGCAAAAGTACCCGCGGTCGCCAGCGAACTCCACAGGAACGGGGCGGGGATGCCGTCATCAATCACCAGGTTAAAGATGAACGGAAGTATCGGGACCGACCCGGCGATGAGGAACGCAACAAAAGTGAACCATGCGGCACGGCCGGGTTCCGGACCTTCGAGCAGCAGGCCGTGCTCTACCTGCAGCATTGTATCGACCCAGACTTTTTCGTCCGAAGTAATCACCTCAACGACCTGCTCAAGGAGTTCGCCCTCAAAACCCTTGTGCGCGTAGATCTGTCGGATTTCTTCTCGCTCGCCTTCGGGGATAAGCCTGATTTCTTCCTGTTCCTCGAGACGCATCTTATGGAGAAACTGCCGTTCGGCGCGGGTTCCCAAAAAGTTGCTGACAGCCATCGAAAAACCGTCTGCCAGCAAGTTTGCAAGCCCTAGTATCACCACGATGCCGGTATCAAGGTTTGCACCAACGACGCCAGAAACCACGGCGAAGGTCGTGATCGTACCGTCGATGCCGCCGTACACCAGGTCCTTGAGATAGCTCTGCGGGGTACCGGCCTCCAGCCGTTCGCTCACCCGGTCGGGGGTGTGCATGGCGTGAAGGTCTTCCCTGTCTCTCAGGCTCCTGCCCATCGAATCTCCTAGAAACCGTGATCGGCCGCACTCTCTTGCGGCACGAACCCGAGCACTTCTTTTGCATGGTCGATATCGCGGTACCTTGTCGGATTGTCCGAGCATGCGAAAACAACGGCATATTTCAGATCGTCCGGTGCATGAACGGCTTTATCGATCATCTGGACGATGTCGCGATGACTGCACCAAACCGACGCGTTTCGGGCGTTTAGTGGCACATCTTCGATCTCGACCTTGCCAACCCGTATACAGATTACCGACATGTCGTACTGCGCCGAGTACATCTGGCCTAAATTCTCTGTGAACATTTTAGAAACGGTGTAGAAGCCGCGAAGCCGGACCGGATCGCCTATGGCAACCAGGGGACGCGGCACCGGCATTACGAAATCCGGGTCGTGGACCATCGACCTGAAAGGTTCTTCCTGCTCGTAACCGGCCACGACCGCGCCACTGCTGGCAGCAACGATTCGTTTCACTCCCGATATCCGGCAGGCCTCAAACAGGTTGTAGACCCCGTTGATGTTTGCCTTAATGTGGGTTTCATCAGTGACATTTCCGCGCGACGCGGCCATGTGGATAACGGTGTCGACATTCTCGAGGGCGGGCATAATGCCGTCGATTCCGTCGCCAACATCAGTGACCGTTGTAGGAAATCCTTCAACTTCTCTGCGGCCGAGCGCCGTGACTTCGTGCGATTCAGCAAGACTTCGCCCCGCAAGACCTCCGATCAGGCCGCTCATTCCGGTAACGAGGATTTTTGATGGACTCAAAGCTTTTCGAGTGATTCTTTCGGGATTCAGAGCAGGCGTGTTCCGCTCGATTAGGAAAACTCGGTGATCTGCTCGCTCGTAACTCGCTCCAGCTCGGAGGCCAACTGCGGATGTTCGTCCGGCCAGTCCAGCGTTCCGTCGGCCATCAAGTCTGAAGCTTCCCGGCGTGCAAGTTGAAGCAAATCGACATCGTCGATAGTTGCGACCCGCAATTCGTCCCATCCGCTCTGGCGGGTACCCAGGTAATCGCCGGGTCCACGTATACGCAGGTCTTCTTCCGCAAGTTCAAAACCGTCTGAGTTTTCAAGTACTGCACTTATTCTCTCGCCAGCAGTCTCCCCGCCGGAAGATGTCACCAGAACGCAATAGCTCTCGCTCTCGCCCCGGCCAACACGACCCCGCAACTGGTGAAGCTGGGCGAGGCCGAAACGGTTGGCGCTCATAATCATCATCACGGTCGCATTGGGAATGTCAACCCCGACCTCGATCACCGGAGTTGCAACCAGCACGTCGATCTGCCTGCTCCGCACGCGGTCCATCACATCCTGTTTTTCAGGAAGTTTCATACGCCCGTGCAACAACCCGACCCGGAGGTCCTTGAAAGTATCAACCGAAAGACGTTCAAACTCCTGTACAGCAGAGACCGCCTCGATCGAATCGGACGGTTCTATGAGCGGGCAGACGACAAACGCCTGTCTGCCCAGGGCGACCTGCTGCCTGATCATCTGGTGGGCCTGATCTACATCGGCTTTGCTTCTCGCCAGCGATGTGGTGATCGGTCTGCGACCCATCGGCAGGATTTTCAACGTATTTACATCCAGGTCGCCGTACACGGTGAGCGCCAGCGTTCGGGGAATCGGGGTTGCCGACATCGCAAGCAGGTGTGGCCGCGGCGTACGTTTGGTGAGGGCCCCGCGCTGCTCCACCCCGAACCTGTGCTGTTCGTCGACCACAGCCAATCCAAGCCGCGGAATCGACACCTGCTCTTGCAACAATGCGTGCGTGCCAATAATTAAATCGGCCTCTCCGTCGGCAATCATCTGCTGAATTCTCGACTTGATCGACCGCTGGAGACTGCCGATCAGCAGCACCATCGTGATTCGGCGATTTCCTCTGCCGGGCAAGCTCGCGTGTCGCACCGCGTCACGCGGCTCTCCGGGCAGGGGCTCGGCATGCAGCTGGTTGGAAATGCTCAGGAAATGCTGTTCGGCTAGCACCTCGGTCGGTGCCATCAGTGCGCCCTGGTATCCCGCGGTGTTTGCAGCCAGCAGGGCCGACAGGGCAACGACGGTCTTGCCGCTGCCTACTTCGCCCTGTAACAGCCGACCCATCGGGACTCCGCTTGCCATATCACCGAGAAAAACGTCCAGTGATTCCTGCTGATCGGTGGTGAGCTCAAAATCGAGCGATTCCAGAAACGACTCGACGACCGGACTTCCTTCGTCCATGGCAATCACGATTCCATCTCGCCTGTTCCGCCACTCCGACTTCTTTTTGAGCGCCGCCAACTGGTACATGAACAGTTCATCGAAGGCCAGTCGACGACGTGCCTGACGCTGATCTTCAACTGAATCGGGGTAGTGCATCGATTCTACGGCTTCCAGCAGGCCAGGGAACGAATGGCGCTGTCTCAGGTCGTCATCAAGAAATTCGGTGAGAAGAGGAAGACCGGTATCGAGAGATTTTCGTGTTGCCGTGCGGATCGAACGCTGTACGAGTCCTTCGGTCGACGGATACACCGGCAGCAGGTTGCCAGCATGCGTGAGCTGCAGGTCTCCCGTCGTGGTGTCGGTCGATGCTGCAGACGAGGGAAGTTCGTCATACTCGGGATTCTGCATCTGCGCTCGACCCTGGAACGCGTCGATCTCACCGCTGAAGGCAATCAGGCTGCCGCGCTTGAACCTACTGGCGAGATAGGCCTGCCTGAAGAACGTGGCTTCGAGAAGACCCGTCCCGTCGTTAATGAGAATCTTTGCCGCACCGGGTGGTGGGCCAATCCGGACGGTTTCCGACCGCACAACGCGTCCTGCCACGGTCGTCAACGCCCCGTACTCAACCTCGCCTATCCGTGTGACTTTTGAATAGTCGACGTGCCGGGCCGGGAACAGCGACAGCATGTCGCGCAGCGTGGCAACGTTCAACCGCGACAACTTCCCGCGCGTTGCCTTGTGAATGAATTTAAGTTCAGCCAGCGGGGTATCGAGTTTGTATTTTGCCTTCGCCGAGCTTGCACGCCCCGAAGGAGGTTTCGCTTGGTTACGCTTTGCCGATGCCCGCCCTGACGAGGTGCCAGACCCCCGCCCATCCGATGATTTGGCGCTCGCAGTGGCACCGGATATTTTCGCCATTACTGCCGATGCCCAACGGTGGCGCTCACCCGGCTGCAAAGCGGCGTAGTTGGTCCCACCCAGCGGCTCGATATCGCGAATCCACTGGAGATGGCCCGACGCACGTTCGATGAATCGGTCAAGGCCGCCCATCACTGCGCGATCGGAAAACTCAAGCTTGCGCTCCAACTCGATGACGTTCCGAAGTGAATTTGCCGCCTGTTCTGGCTCCAATATTCGAGGGGTTTGCTCTGGATAACTGCCGCGCACGCCCATCAGCCGGATTCAGCCTTGATCATCCCGAACCCGAGCGTGCCGGGTCCGAGGTAGTTACCAACCACAGGGCCGAGTTGTGCAACGGTCGCAACCCCATCTGGAGTGAACTCAGCCACATCATTTGCGATATCGCGAGCATCGGCCTCATCGGTCGTATAGAGTACCGCCAGTTTTTCGAGCGGAGCGTGCTCAGCCGCCAGTGCCTTAATCCGGGCGATTCCCTTTTTACGATTTCGCGCCCGCTCCATCGGATGCGCTTCGCCATCGCGCAATATGAGGATGGGCCGGACACGCAGCAGCGACCCCACGAAGCCCTGTGCCTTCCCTATCCGCCCACCTCGGACCAGGTAGGTGAGAGTGTCGACCATCCCGATGAACACCGCTCGTTCGCTCAGATTCTTCGCCAGATCTGTAGCTTCGTCCAAAGACGCACCATCTGAAATTGCTTCGGCAACGCGTACAGCCGTCCACCCAAGGGCCATCGAAGCCTGCTGGGTGTCAACGACAGAAATACGGGTTGAGGACGCATTCATTGCTTCGACTGCGTTGACCGCTGAGTTGTGCGTCATGCTCAACTTCGACGAGAGGTGTATCGAAATGATCTCGTCGTGGGTCTTTGCTAGTTCCTCGTATAGCTCGATAAAGGATCCAACGGATGGCGCCGAGGTCGTAGGGATCACTTTCGAATCGGGAAGTTGCCTGTACATCTCATCGGCAGAGATCGTCACACCGTCGAGAAAAGTTTCATCCTCGATGTGCACGTTCAGAGGTATTACCGAGATGCCATGCTTCTCAGCGAGGTCCACAGGTAGATCGGAAGTGCTATCGGTTACGACTGCGATGCTCATTGAAGTGCTCCGAATTGCTAGAGGTCGAACGCAACCCCAGTCCGGGGCCTGCGCACTTCCAATATCGAGATTTAGGCTACTCTACTGCAATCAGGTAGTCGTAGTGTGGTTGTCCGCCGTGCACGACCTCGATATCGAAACCACTGAATTTTTCTTCGAGTGACTTCGTTGTCGTCTCGGCCTGCTCCGGAGTCACCGCTTCCCCGGTATACACAGTGACAATCTCGGCACCGTCTGCGTGCTCCTCGATCAGCTTGATCAACACAAACAGGGGATCGCGCCCCACCGTCACGATATCGTCATCGAAAGTTGCGAAAGTCATCCCCGCTTTAATTTCGTGACCGTAAATAGTTACATCTCTCGACGCTTGGCAAACCCCGCCCTCTCCCACTTCGCTGGCAACCTCATTCATCGCCTTTTCGTTTTGATCCAGCGACAGGTCGATGTTGAACGCCAGCAGTGCCGCAACGCCCGTTTGAACTGAACGGGTCGGAACCACCCTCACATCTTTACCGGTCAGATCGGGCACCTGTTGCGCGGCAACAACAACATTCTTGTTGTTCGGAAGCAATATCACCTTCTTCGATGGGGCAGCGTTCACCGCCGCCAGCAGATCGGCCACAGACGGATTCATCGTGTCGCCGCCTTCCACAACCGAAGTCGCGCCAAGACCCGTGCTGATGATCAGATCGGTCAGCCCATCTCCCGCGGCAACCGCAACCACCGCTATTTCCGGTGCGGCGAGCGTAGCCACAGGTGGGCTGGTGGCGTCTCCCCGCCGTGCAGAAGCCCAGCCAGCTGTCTGCTCATCCATATTGGCGATCTCGATATTTGAGATCTGCCCGTATCCGAGTCCGGCGCTGAGCGCCAATCCGGGATCTTCCATGTGGACATGGACCTTCGCGATTACGTCAGTGCCGTCGACAATTGGCGAGCGACCGAGTTGGTCCATGTGGACGCGTATTTTGTCGAGATCAAGATCCTCGGCCTGGATCGCAAATACGGTGCAGTAACCCCAGTCAATCTCTTCGGAAGCATCGACAAAGTCGGCCTTAACAGAGCCAGAAAATTTGGTCCCCCCCGGCATGGGCACTTCGACCACGCGCGCCTCCGGCTCCTCGCCGTGCAGAGCCCTTAAAGCTCCGTCAAGCATCACCGCGAAGCCAAAACCCCCGGAATCCACTACCTCGGCTTCTGCAAGCACCGGTAGCAGTTGAGGGGTGCGGCGTACCGTTTCGAGCGAACTCGCCGCCACTGCCGAAAGCACGTTTTCGAAAGAACCGTTTTTCGCGGCCGACGCCTCGGCAACCTCGGCACATTCGCGGTACACCGTCAGCATCGTGCCTTCGACCGGATTGGGCACTGCTTTATAGGAGTTCGTTGCCGCTATTCGCAACGATTTGGCAAAGCTACTGCCGCGCAGTAGAGGTTCGCCGTCCGTCGTCCCCAGTGATTCCGACAGTCCCTTGAAGAACTGGGCGAGAATCAGTCCGGAGTTTCCGCGCGCACCCAGAAGCGCAGCGCGGGCCATTCTGTTCGCAACTTCGCCGATCGTGCCTGATGCATCGTCACCAATATCGTCCACCACCGACCGCAGGGTAAGCATCATGTTGGTGCCGGTGTCGCCATCGGGAACCGGAAACACGTTCAGTGCGTTGATCGTGTCCCGGTTGATCTCGATCGAATTGGCGGTGGCCCGAATCATGCTGACAAGCAGCATCGCACCAGTACTGTCACTTGCGACCGTAGAGTTTTGCACTTGGCCTACTCCTTGATAAATACGAGGCAACTGCAGCTGAAATAGATCAGCCACACTCGCATTTCACCAGGCAATCTTCTGTTGTTCCAGCCCGACATGCATGTTAATGTATATCGATAGGGTCTCGGGCTAACCGCACCGGTTCGTATTCATCGTTCGGTCACTTGGCACGAGATTTCCCCCACACCATGAACTTATTTCGAGAGTCTAACTGTTATGCCAAGCTCCGACCAAATCAGGGCGAAACTGGGTCTCGGACCCCGACCCAAGCCGATGTTCGGTCACAACCGATCGCACGCGCTGAATGCGACACGCAAGATTTCAAAGCCAAACCTGCAGAACAAGTGGGTGGTAATCGACGGCCAGCGCTACCGCGTGAAGCTGACAGCACGAGAGATGCGCACGCTCGACAAGAAGGGCATCTCCCTGTTGTCCGTGTAGAAGCGACGTTCGCAAAGCACGCTAATACGTGAAAGTAAAAACCCTTCTCGGTTGAGAGGGGTTTTTTAGTTGGTAGTACATCCTCCCTCTCTGCATGGGAGGGACCGAGGGAGGATTGCCCTGCGCGACCAGATTCGCCTCGAACGCCCGGAGCATGATGACCCACAGGCCCTAGAGCCGCTCGAGAAGGCTGTCCGCCAGGTCGATCATGAAGTCGGTTGACCACTGCGAAAGTTCACTCGTTGGACCGTTTTGAAGGCTTATCAGGTTGGACCCCATCCTCAAGACGACCATCGCGCCCATTCCATCCAGGTCCAGGGTCGCGGTTGGCAGATCACGGTCCCGGTTATTCTGCTCGAAGTAGTCGACACCGGAGTCGGCTAAGCTGCCTTCGAAAATGCTGTAGTGGGCGATCGCCGCGTCGGTGCAGTTCATCGTGATCAGGGCAACCGTCAGGGAGCTATCGTGGGCATCGCTGTTGTAGATGGCGAGGCACATAGTATTGATGGCGGGATTGTCAGATTTCGCGCTATCGGTCGCCGTGCGGGTTTCCAGCTCGAACGGATATTCCGCAGGTGAGAGCACCCCTTCCCAACTGTCGGGATTCAACAGCCCGCTATTCACGAGTCCGCTACCGTCCGGCACTTCCCTTACGGGCTGGA
>Ga0207966_1000869_pt1 | contig 17009 bp, 13 predicted proteins | sample Knorr_S23_td_NAD_FD_185611 | JGI IMG/M metagenome (GOLD analysis project Ga0207966, IMG submission 185611) | Marine microbial communities from Southern Atlantic Ocean transect - Knorr_S23_td_NADW_ad_2500m_LV_B (SPAdes) (version 2) | ecosystem: Environmental > Aquatic > Marine > Oceanic | place...
GCTATTCAAAAATCTCGGCGACTGGCAGTTCAAAAACATCACCGCCGAGGCCGGGGTCGGCGCGCAGGGGATGTCGAGCACCGGCGCGGCGTTTGGCGACGTGGACGGCGACGGCGATCTAGATTTGTTCGTCACCTCCTGCGGCGGGCCGAACGCGCTCTTCATCAACGACGGCAGCGGCCGGTTCACGAATCGAACCAAGGCGGCCGGCGTCGAGGCGCTGAAGATCGGCTCGACGTCCGTAGCGATGGGCGACGTGGACGGCGACGGCGACCTCGACATTTACGTCGCCAACTACGGCGAGACCTCCGTCCTGCGCTCGGGCGGCTCGGTGTCGGTGCGCACCATCAACGGCCAACAGGTGGTCACCGGCCGGTACGCCAACCGCATCCGCATCATGGGCGGCGACATGGTCGAGGTCGGCGAGCCGGACTTTCTTTATTTCAACGACGGCAGCGGCAACTTCACCAAAGCCGACTGGACGGATGGCAATTGGCTCGACGAAAACGGCCAACCGATCAAGAAGGAGTTCTGGGATCTTGGCCTTTCAGTGATGATCCGCGATGTCAACCAGGACGGCCGGCCGGACATTTACGTTTGCAACGACTTCCAGACGCCGGACCGGTTTTGGATCAATCTGGGCGATGGCAAATTCCGGCTCATCGACGAACTGGCGCTGCGCCACCGCAGCTACTTCGCGATGGCGGTGGACTTCGCCGACATCAACCGCGACGGGCACGACGACTTTTTCGTCGCTGACATGATGAGCCCCACGCACCTGCTCGAGATGACGCAGATTATGATCACCAATCCGTTAGCCAAGCCGATCGACGAGTTCATCGACCGGCCGATCATTCACCGCAACACGCTCCTTGTGAACCGGGGTGACAACAGCTACATGGACACCGCCAACTTCAGCGGTGTCGCTGCCACAGAGTGGACCTGGGGTGCAACCTTCCTCGACGTGAACCTCGACGGCCTTGAGGATTTGCTGATCGCCAACGGCCATGCGTTCGACACGCAGAACCTCGACGCCATCGAGCGTACCGCCAAGCTCGGCAAACTGCCGGCGGCGCAGGCACGCAAAAAAGTCTTTCTGTACCCGCCGCTGAACGTCCCTAACATGGTTTTCCGAAACGAGGGTGGCCTGCGCTTCACCGAGGCTGGCAGCCAATGGGGATTCGAGTCGAAAAACATCTCGCACGGCATTTCGCTGTGCGACCTCGACAACGATGGGGACCAGGACGTCGTGGTGAACTGCCTCAACGAGCCGCCGCTGCTCTATCGCAACAACGCCACCGCGCCCCGCGTGTCGGTGGCGCTGCGCGGCGCGCGCGGCAACACACGCGGCATCGGCGCGCGCATCATCGTTCGCGGCGGGCCGTATGAGCAGTCGCAGGAAATGATCGCCGGCAGCCGCTACCTCGCCGGCGACGAACCGCTGCGTAGCTTCGCGGCCGGCCAGGCGCAAAGCCTCACGATCGAGGTCGCTTGGCCAAGCGGCAAACGAACCGTCGTCACCGGGGCCAAGCCGAACCACGCCTACGAGATTCACGAAAAAAACACGCCGCCCAAGCCGCCGCCCTTGGCCAAGCCGAAGCCGATGTTCATCGACGCAAGCGACTGGCTCAACCATGAGCACAGCGAACATCCGTCGGACGATTTTCTGCGCCAGCCGATGCTGCCCCGCCGCCTCACCGAGTCCGGCCCCGGCGTGGCTTTATTCGACTGGGACGGCGATGGCACCGACGAGCTGTTTTTCGGCAACGGCGCCGGGGGAAAGCTGGTTGGCTACAAGGTCGCCGCCGATGGCCGCTTGGCCAAGCTAAGCGAACCGGCGTTCAACCTGTCACTCGCCGGTGACATGCTAGGCTTGGGCGCAGATCGGCAGGGCCTGCTGGCAGTGGTGTCCGCGCACGATTCTCCCGAGCCGATTGCACCGTCGCTGCAACGTTTCCGGCCCGGGGCCTCTGAGCCAGAAACGATCGAGTTGCCGTCAGCCAACCACTCCGACGCAGGCTCGATCGCCGTGGCGTACGTGGACAGCGACGACTATCTCGACGTGTTCGTCGCCGGTCGCGGCATCCCCAGCAAGTTCCCGCAGCCCGCCTCGTCGTGGTTGCTGCGCGGCGGCCCGGGTGGACTGAAACTCGACGCCGAACAGTCCGCCGTCTTTGCGAACATCGGCTTGGTGACGGCTGCCGTGTTCGTGAATCTGGACGATGACGAATTGCCGGAACTGGCGCTGGCGACCGAGTGGGGGCCGATCCGGATTTTCAAAAACACCGGCGGCAAATTCACCGACGCGACAAAAGCGTGGGGGCTCGACCAGCGGCCGGGCGTTTGGCAGACGCTCGCCGTCGGCGACTTCGACAACGACGGCCGGTTCGACCTGATCGCCGGGAACTGGGGGCTGAACAGCCCGTACAAACACGGCGAGAAACGAGTGCCGTATCTCGTCCACGGCGACATCGGCGGCGACGGTTTTTACGATGCGCTCGAGGCGCGGTTCGACGTGGCATCGCAACGGCTGTTGCCGCGTCACCAGCTGGTGACGCTCGAGTTGCTGTTCCCGTTTTTGCGCGAAAAATTCCCGACGCATCGCGGTTACGCCGCTGCGACGCTTCAGCAAATTTTCGCCGGTCAACTGGCCGGGGCCAAGCTGCTCAAGGCGTCGCACCTCGCCTCGGTGCTGCTGCTCAATCGCGACGGGACATTTGAAACCAAGCAGCTGCCGGTCGAGGCTCAACTCACGCCAGTCAACGGCGCGACCGTGGCCGACTTTAACGGCGACGGAAACGAGGACGTGTTCCTCAGCCAAAACTTTTTTGCGGTGCGAGTTGAGGATTACCGGATGGATGCCGGCGAGGGTCTGCTGCTGCTCGGCGACGGGGCGGGCGGGTTCGCGAGCGTGTTCGGGCACCGCAGCGGCATCAAGATTTTCGGCGAGCAACGCGGCTGCGCCGTGGGCGACCTGAACGACGACGGCCGCCCCGACCTGTTGATCGCGCAAAGCAAGGGCCGCCCGAAACTGTACCTCAACGCGCTTGGCCAACCCGGCCTGCGTGTGCGACTGAAGTTTAACGGCGGCACTGTAAGCAGCCAGGGGGCGGTGCTTCGGCCGGTTTACAGGGACGGGTCAAAAGGCCCGGTCCGGCTGGTCAGCGGCAGTTCCGGGCGATACTCGCGAAACAGCGACACGCAAATTCTCGGGGCGGCCGGGCGCATCCGCAGCGTCGAGGTCACTTGGCCAAACGGAATGAAGCGTGGGGAAAAAGTCACCGACCCAGCCCGGCTGCTCGAGTTGTCTGCCGAGTGATCACCCTAAAGCCCCTTGGCGGCGATGTCGGTGCGGGTGAAGGCGCCTTCGAACTGGATTTTTGCGGCGGCTTCGTAGGCGAGGTCGCGGGCGGCCTGCAGCCCTTGGCCAAGCGCGGTCACGCCCAGCACGCGGCCGCCGCTGGTGACGACGTTTTCGCCGTCGAGCTTGGTTCCGGCGTGGAAAACTTTCACCCCGGGCAGGGCATCGGCGTCGGCGATGCCGGTGATGACTTTGCCTTTTTCGTAGCTGCCGGGATAACCGCCGGAGGCCATCACGACACAGACGGACGATTGCGCCGACCAGCGCAACTCGTGCCCGGCGAGCGTGCCGTCGATGCTCGCCTCGAGCAGGTCGACGAGGTCGTTCTCGAGGCGCGTGACGTACACCTGCGTCTCGGGGTCGCCGAAACGGGCGTTGAACTCGAGCACCTTCGGGCCGTCATCGGTGAGCATGACGCCCGGGTAAAGCATGCCGCGAAAGTCGATGCCTTCTGCGGCGCAACCGGCGAGCCAAGGGTCGAGCACGGAGTCGGCGATCTCGGTGAGTTTTTCGTCGCTCAAAAACGGCACCGGCGAGTAGGCGCCCATGCCGCCGGTGTTCAGGCCTTCGTCGCCGTCGAGGGCGCGTTTGTGATCCTGCGAGCTGGGGAAAAGCTTGGCGCATTTGCCATCGCACAATGCGTGCAGCGACACCTCCATGCCGGTGATCAATTCCTGGATCAACACGCTCGAGCCGGCCTCGCCGAACGCGCGGTCGGTCATGATCTGGTCGATTGCCCCGTTGGCTTCATCGGTGTTGTTGCAGATGAGCACGCCCTTCCCGAGCGCGAGCCCGTCCGCCTTCACGGCGCACTTGCCGTCGAGCGACGCGGCGAACGACTTGGCTCCGTCCGCATCGGCGAACGACGCCGACTGCATCGTCGGGATGCCGTTGCGATCCATGAATTCCTGCGAGAAAATTTTGGACGATTCAAACTGCGCCGCCTGCTGTGTTGGCCCCCAGGCGCGGAGACCGGCGGCCTGGAATTGATCGACGATGCCCATTGCGAGTGGGTTGTCCGGGCCGACGACGGTGAGGTCGGCTTGGTTGTCGCGGGCGAACGCGAGCAGTGCCGGCAGATCCTCCGCGCCGATGCCGACGCACTCGACCGCCGAGCCGTTGGCCGCGAGCGTCTCGCCGCCGATACCGGCATTGCCGGGGGCGCACCACATCTGCTTGGCACGGGGGGACTGTGCCAGTTTCCAAACCAGGGCGTGTTCGCGGCCGCCTCCGCCGATTACCAGAATTTTCATCAAGCTCTGCGGCGGCGCATCGTAAATCAGCCTCGGCGGCGGGAAAGCATTTTTCGCCGGGGCGCGTTTGGTTAGGCTGTGGCCATGGCGGGCGAGCTTCGGAAAATCGTGTCCGGCGGCCAGACCGGCGTCGATCGTGCGGCGCTGGATTGGGCGCTGGCCAGCGGCGTGCCGTGCGGCGGATGGTGCCCGCTGGGCCGCTGGGCGGAGGACGGGCCGATCGACGTGCGGTATCCGCTGCGGGAGACGCCCGGGGCCGATCCGGCGCAGCGCACCGAGTGGAACATCCGCGACAGCGACGGCACGCTGATCGTGACTCTGGCCGGGCGCATGAGCGGCGGGACGCTGCTGACCGCCGGCTTGGCCAGGCGCCTGGCAAGACCGCTGCTGCACCTGGCCAAGGCCGGCAGCCCGGCGGCAGGGCAAGCGGAGTCGTTGCGGCAATTCATCGGGCAACATGAAATCCGCGTGCTCAACGTCGCCGGGCCGAGGGAGTCGGGGGAGCCGGGCGTGGGGGAGTTCGTCGCCGGGCTGCTGGAGGCTGCGCTTGGCCAATCAGGTGAAGTACAAAAATAAATTGAGCCGGTTGGGGTTTGCCGTCACTCTCTGCGCCCCTGAAATGCGGGAGGTGAACATAGGATTGGTCGGGTGCGGCACGGTTGGCAGCGGCGTGGTGAATGGCCTGGCCCGCAACGGTGCGCTGATGGGGTCGCGTCTCGGCGTGCGCTTTTCGCTCGGCGGTGTGGCGGTGCGCAACCCGCGAAAGGCCCGTGCGGCACGCCTGGCAAAGGGTTTGGTCACGAGCGACTGGGAGTCACTGGTGCGCGATCCGAAGATCGATGTGGTGATGGAGTTGATGGGCGGCACGACCACGGCGCGCAAGGTGGTGGCGGAGGCTCTCAAGCTAGGCAAGCCGGTCATCACCGCAAACAAGGCGCTGATCTCCGCGCACGGCGAGTCGATCTTCCGGCTGGTCGAGAAGAACGGCGGCAACCTTTATTACGAGGCCTCGGTGGCGGGCGGCATCCCGATCATCAAGTCGCTGCGCGAGGGCCTGAGCGGCAACCGTATCCAGCGGCTTTACGGCATCCTCAACGGCACCTGCAATTACATCCTCACTCAAATGGAGGCTGAGGGTAGCAATTTTGAGGACGTGCTCGCGGACGCGCAGCAGATGGGCTATGCCGAGGCCGAGCCATCGCTCGATGTCGATGGATTTGATGCGCAGCACAAGACCGGCATTCTCGCCTCGCTGGCGCATGGGTTCTGGGTGAAGCCGTCGCAGATTTTTGTTGAAGGTATCCGCCACATTACGCCGCTGGACATTCAGTTTTCGCGGCGGTTGGGCTACTGCATCAAGCTGCTTGGCATCGTCAAGAAACTTCGCGGTAAAGTGCAGATCGCCGTTCACCCGGCGCTGGTGCCTGAGACGCACGTGCTGGCCAACGTCAGTGATGTGTTCAATGCCATCCTCGTGCGCGGCGACATCGTCGGAGACACGCTGCACTACGGCCAGGGCGCCGGTGCGGACGCCACCGCGAGCGCTGTGCTGAGCGATCTCGCCGACGCGGCGCTGGACTTGAAAAACGGCAGTATGGGCCGCGTGCCGCCGTTCGTGCCGCACGAGCAGGACGGCGCGGTGCTGCCGATGGACAAGGCGGTCAGCCCGTTTTATTTGCGGTTGAGCGTGATCGACCGGCCGGGAACGTTGGCCAAGATCGCGGCAATCCTGGGTAAAATGAAGATTGGCATCTGCTCGGTGACACAGCCGGAGGGGCACGTCGGCGAGAGTGTGCCGCTGATCCTGATGCTGCACGATGCGCCGGATCTGGTGATGCGGCAGGCGCTCAGGAAAATCGCCCGACTCTCCGCGATCAAGGCCAAGCCGACGATGATCCGCGTGGAAACATTTGAATGACCTTGAGCGGGAACGACACCAACTCAACAGGCGCGTGGCAGGGAGTGATCCGTCGCTACGCGAAGTATCTGCCGGTGGACGACTCGACGCCGGTCGTGTCGCTGCTCGAGGGCAACACGCCGTTGATTCGCGCCGACCGACTCGCCCGCGAGATCGGCGGCGACATCGAGCTGCACCTGAAGTACGAGGGGCTGAACCCGACCGCTTCGTTCAAGGACCGCGGCATGACCGTGGCGGTGTCCAAGGCGATGGAACGGGGTGCGGAGGTGGTCGTTTGCGCGAGCACCGGCAACACGTCTGCCTCGGCGGCGGCCTACGCGGCCCGCGCCGGGATCAAGTGCGTCGTGCTGCTGCCGCACGGCAAGATCGCGCTGGGCAAACTGGCGCAGGCGCTGATGCACGGCGCGACGACGGTTGCGATCGAGGGCAACTTCGACGATGCGCTGCGGATCGTCCGCGAGCTGGGCGAGACCGGCCAAGTGGAGGTCGTGAACAGCATCAACCCGGTGCGGATCGAGGGCCAAAAGACGGCGGCGTTCGAGGTGGTCGACCAGCTTGGCCAAGCGCAAATACGCCGCCGATGTCCACAATCAAAAGCGGTGAACGCCTTTTGGAGTGCGGGATGGGCAAGTTCCACCTTGCCCTATTTCAATAATAATTTCGGACGAGATGGAACTCGTCCCTCCCTTCCCGCGCGGTGTCGTGCTTGGATTAAGCGCGCTTGACTCGGGGGCCTTTGGGGGTGTCCTCGATGATCCAGCCTTGGGCGGCGAGTTCGTCGCGGATTTGGTCGGAGCGGGCGAAGTTTTTGGCCTTGCGGGCGGCTTGGCGTTCCTCGGCGAGAGCGGCGATTTCCGGTGGCGCTTCCTCCTCGATCGACTCGATGCCGAGCACGCTGTTGATGTGTTCCCAGTTGGCCCACTCGGTTGCCGCGGTCTCGGCGGTGAGGTCATTGGCTGCGAGTTTGCGGTTGGTGTCGCGCACCCAGTCGAACACCGCGCCCCAGGCGGCGGAGACGTTGAGGTCGTCGTCCATCGCCTCCGTGAAGCGCGTGACGAGCGGCGAGTCGGCGGTTGGCTCGGCCGCTTGGCCAAGCGCGAGTTCGCGTAGCTTGGCGGTGCATTCGTCGATGCGGCCCAGCGCGGTTTTTGCGCCGGCCAGGTTGTCGAGCGTGAAGTTGAACGTCTCGCGGTAGTGGGCGGAGATCATGAGGTAACGCACCTCGCGCCCGGCGCTGCCCTTGGCCAGAAGATCGCGCAGCGTAAAAAAATTGCCGAGCGACTTGCTCATTTTTTTGCCCTCAACGAGCAGGTGCGCGCCGTGCATCCAGTACTTGACGAACTTGTGTCCGTCGCACTGCAGGCAGGCGCCTTCGCTCTGGGCGATCTCGTCCTCGTGATGGGGGAACACCAAGTCCTCGCCGCCGAGGTGGAGGTCGAAATTTGGCCCGAGCAGTTCCATGCTCATGGCGCTGCACTCGATGTGCCAGCCGGGCCGGCCCTCGCCCCACGGGCTGTCCCAAAATACCTCGCCGTCCTCCGGCACGCGGGCCTTCCAGAGGGCGAAGTCGGCGATCGATTCCTTTTCGTACTCGTCGCTGCTGACGCGTTCACCGGGGCGCATTTCGTCGAGATTGATGTTGAGCAGTTGGCCGTATTTGTTTCCGGCTTCGCGGTATTTCTCGATGCTGAAATAGACGGAGCCGTCGTTGGCCTTGTAGGCGATGCCGGTCGACTCGAGCTTTTTGATGAGCTTGATGATCGGGCCGATGAACGCGGTGGCGTGCGGCCGGTCGTGCGGCATTTGGCAGCCAAGCGCCTCGAGGTCGGCGAAGAAGGCCTGCTCGAATTCGCCGGTGAACTCGGCCAGCGACTTGCCGGACTCGTTGACGCGCCGGATGATTTTGTCCTCCACGTCGGTGATGTTCATGACGTGCCGCACGTCGAAGCCGCGAAACGTGAGGTGGCGGCGGACGATGTCGGCAAAGACGAACGTGCGGAAGTTCCCGATGTGCGCGAAGTCGTGCACGGTCGGGCCGCAGCAGTAGATGCCGACCTTTTTCCCGTCGGGATTGAGAGGCACGAACGGCTCGACCGAACGCGACAGGGTGTTGAAGACTTTCAAGCCCATAAAGCGGCGACAGACTAATCGCTGCCGCGCCAAAGTGAAGCTGGAACCGGAATCTTCAACCACGAAAGGCACGAAAACCTCGAAAAAAGAGGGACGCAGATGAACGTTGATTGGCAGGAAAAAAAAAGGTAAATCCTGTGAATCCTGAAAATCCGCGTCCCATTTTCGAACTGAAAACTTTTTGAGACACGGATTTCACGGGTGAACGCGGTTACTTGAAACTCTCTTTAGATGCCCATGCTTTCGTAGCGCTTGGCGATGCGCTCGATGCCGCAGACGAAGGCGGCTGTGCGGAGGTCGACGACTTTTTCGCGGGCATTGAAGATGTCGCGGATGTTGTTGTAGGCGTTGCGCATGGTGTCGTCGAGGCCGGAGCGGACGAGGGCGAGTTCGTCTGAGCCGGTGGTGAGTTGGTCGCGGATTTCCTGCGGGACGGTGGTGTTGAGCATCTTCTCGAGGGCCTCGACAAGCATCTGGCCGCGCCGCTCCTCGTTGCGCCGCTCGAGGTAGCCGAACCGAATGCGGGCGAGATTTTTCACCCACTCAAAATAGGAGACGGTGACGCCGCCGGCGTTGAGGTAGGCGTCCGGGATGATGACGGTTCCCTTTTCTCGGAGAATCTCATCGGCGGCGTAGGTGACCGGGCCGTTGGCCGCCTCGGCGATGAGCGGGGCCTGGATTTTGGCGGCGTTTTGGCGGGTGATGACGCCTTCCATCGCGGCGGGGATGAGGATGTCGCACTCGGCCTCGAGCATCGCCGGGCCGTCCCCGGTGTAGTCCGCGCCGGGGAATCCTTTCACGCCGCCGTTGGCGATGATGTGTTGCTTGACGGCTTCGACGTCGAGTCCGTCGGCAGAACTGATCGCGCCGTCGCGCTCGATGATGCTGGTGATCTTCGCGCCGTCTTCTTCGCTGAGAAACTTGGCGGCGTGGTAGCCGACGTTGCCGAGGCCTTGCACGACGATGCGTTTGCCCTCGAGTGTGCCGTTGAGTTTGGCGCGGGTGACGTCGTCGGGGTGGCGGAAGTACTCGCGCAGGCCGAACTGCACGCCGCGGCCTGTGGCCTCGATGCGTCCGCTAATGCCGCCGAGGTGTACCGGTTTGCCGGTGACACAGCCCATGCCGTTTGCCTGACCGGGGAACAGGGATTGGTACGTGTCGGAGATCCAAGCCATCTCGCGTTCGCCTGTGCCCATGTCGGGTGCGGGCACGTTGAGGCTCGGGTGGATGAGGTCGCGCTTGGCCAATTCCTGGGCAAAACGGCGGGTGATTTTCTCGAGATGCTTTTCACTGTACTGCCTTGGGTCGATCTTGAGCGCGCCCTTGGAGCCGCCAAACGGGATCATCACGATGGCGCACTTGTACGACATCAACGCCGCCAACGCCTCAACCTCGTCCTGATTGGCGAAGTCGGCGTAGCGGATGCCGCCCTTGACCGGCAGGATGTGTTCGCTGTGGACGGCGCGCCAGCCGGTGAACACCTCATAGCGGTCTCCCAGCTTGACGCCGAACTGCACCTGATAGACCGAGTTGCAGCTTCGGATCTGTTCGGCGAGGCCAAGCGGCAGATCCATGGTGGCGGTGGCGCGGTCGAACATCCGGTCGACGCTTTCGCGGAAGGTGATTTCGTTGGGGTCGTTCATGATGGGGTTGCCGGTCTGACAGTTGCAACGGAAGCCAAGCGATTTGAGACTCCGTTGTAAACAGAATAATTTCGCCGGGACGCAATTCGCCCGGCCAAGCGCGTTCGGGGGAGGGCGAATGAAGCCAAGCGGGAAAAGCGGCGAGAGGCGAGATTGTGAATCATTTCACAATGAAGTTGCCGCGCCTTTTTTCCGGTGATACGTTTCGCGGTGCCTGAGTCGAAAACAGGTTAGGACACCTGTTTTTAGCTGGTTTGCTTCGGTTTTTGATGTCTGCACGATCGCAGAATAACCCTTGGTTGCACCGGTTCGCCATGTTCACTGCATTGGCGACGTTGGTGCTTATTGGGATTGGCGGATTGGTGACGAGCAAGGGGGTGGGGATGGCCGTGCCTGATTGGCCGACTACCTACGGATACAACATGTTTTTGGTGCCATTCGACCAATGGCTCGGGAAGTTCGGCATATTTGAGGAGCATTCCCACCGGTTGGTGGCGTCGTTTGTTGGGTTTTTGACCATCGGCTTGGCGATCTGGCTTTGGGCGAAAGAAGCCCGCAAATGGGTGCGCCTGCTCGGGATTGGGGCGCTTGTTCTGGTCGTGATGCAGGGGGTACTCGGCGGGCTGCGGGTGACTGAGATCAATCAAAACCTGGGGCTGATTCACGGTGCCGTGGCGCAGTTGTTCCTGATTTTGGTTTGTGCGATCGCACTGGTTACCAGCGGTTGGTGGCAGCGGGTGAACGTGAGCGACCGGGTCGGTTTTGCGGCGCTCAAGGGCATCTTGATGGCGGTGATTTGCCTTATTTTCGTGCAACTGCTGCTGGGGGCGACGATGCGGCATCAGCATGCCGGCTTGGCGATTTGGGATTTCCCGCTGGCGCACGGCCAAGTTTGGCCGGCGACGGATGAGGCGTCGGTCGCCACTTACAACGAGAACCGTTACGAATTACAAAAGAGCCTCCACGCCGCAAACCAGTTGTTCGACGCGCAGGGGAACCCGAAGACGTTCCTTGCCAGTGGACACGAGATTTTATCGTGGCATGTTTGGCTGCAGATGCTGCACCGGCTGGGCGCGGTGGCGACGCTGGCCTTGGTGGTGGCGTTTGCGGTGAAGGCGCGGCGGCGGCTTGGCCACGCGCACGTTTTTACGAAGGCGGGTTATGTGCTGCTGGCGATGGTCGTCGCACAGGCTGGCATGGGAATCTGGACGATTTTGAGCAACAAGGCGGCGGACGTGGCCACGGGGCACGTGGTGCTGGGCGCGGCCTGCCTCGCATTGAGCAGTTTACTGCTGCTGGCGGCCAAGCGGTGCGTGTTTGTCGGCGATGGTGCGGAAGCGGCTGAGCGCCTGGCCAAGCGCAGTGATGGCGGGGCGATCGATCCCGGCCAAGCGGCGGCGATGGCGGTTTGATTATTTTGATGGATAAAACGGTTCTAGATGCGGAAAAAAATGAGGCGAGCCAGGCGACGGCTTGGTCTGTTTTCTCCGAGTTGGTGAAGCTGCGGCTGACGACGATGGTGCTGATCACCACGTTGGTTGGGTTTTACGCGGGACTCGATGCGGAGAGCGGCGGCTTGGCGCAGAACTTGGCCAAGCTTGGCCTGACGCTGTTGGGCACAGGGTTGCTGGCGGCCGGCGCGTCGATTCTGAACCAGTATCTCGAGCGCGAACACGACGCGAAGATGGAGCGCACGGCCATGCGTCCGCTACCCAGCGGGCAAATCGGCGCGGAGGCGGCGTTGCTGCTTGGCGGCGCGGTCTCGGTGGGAGGGTTGCTGGCCCTGGCCGCCTGGGTGAATTTGCTGGTGGCGGTGCTAGGGGCGGTGACGCTGGTCACGTACCTTTTTATTTACACGCCGCTCAAGCGCAAGTCGGAGTGGAACACGATCATCGGGGCGATCCCCGGCGCGTTGCCGCCGCTGATGGGCTGGGCCGCCGTTCGCGGCGAGGTGGATCCGATGGGGTGGACGCTGTTCGCGATTCTGTTTTTCTGGCAGGTGCCGCATTTCATGGCGATCGCCTGGATGTACCGTGATGACTACGAGAAGGCCGGCTTCGTGATGATGCCAAGTGCGGCTGATGGCGGGGCGCGAACCGGACGGCAGGCGATCAGTCACACCCTCCTTTTGTGCATTGCCAGCCTGATGCCGTTTATGATGAAACTGGCCGGGGTGGTTTACGTTTCCGGGGCGGTGCTGCTGGGAGGGCTTTTTTTGTGGGCCGCAGTACGGTTTTCGCGGCAGTTGACCCGGCAAAGCGCACGGGTTCTGTTTTTTGCCTCCATCATTTACCTGCCGCTGCTGCTGGGATTGATGGTGGTGGACAAGTTAAAAATTTGAGGTTGATGCACGCGACGATTGACAGAGGGGTGGGCAAATCGATAGCCTGCCTCGCTTTTGCAGCGATGCCGGCGGGGACAGGGCACAGTTTTTTTTGAGTAATTTTTTGTAATGAGCGCAACATCAGAGGCGGCCAAGACGGCTGAAGCAATCGAGGAGCAACATGACGAGCATCATGAGCACCACGAGCAGAGTTTTTGGCGGACATATATTTTCTCCACCGACCACAAGGTTATCGGCATGCAGTACGGGTTCTGCGGGCTGGCCTTTTTGTTTTTCGGGTTTTGCCTGATCGCCACCATGCGGTGGTCGATGGCCTACGAGGGGCAGGCAGTCCCGTTTGTGGGGCCGTTGCTGGAGGCGCTGCTGGGCAACAACGTTGCGCCCGGCGGCGTGATGAGCGCCGAGCTTTACAACGTGTTCGGCGCGATGCACGGCACGATCATGGTGTTCATGGGCATTGTGCCGGTGGCGTTTGCGGCGTTTGGCAACTACGTGGTGCCGCTGCAAATCGGCGCGGTGGACATGGCGTTTCCCCGGGTGAACATGGCCAGTTTCTGGGCGTTCTTTTTGGGGTGCGTCATCATGATGGTGAGTTTCTTCATTCCGGGCGGCGCGGCGCAGGCCGGCTGGACATCGTACTCGCCGCTGGCTTCGATAATTCCTACCGACGGACAGACCTACTGGCTGATCGGCATGATAATGCTGATCACCTCGTCGCTGCTGGGCGCGGTGAACTTCATCGCCACCATCATCAACCTGCGTGCCCCCGGCATGACCTGGCTGCGGATGCCGTTCTTTGTCTGGGCGCAGTTCATCACGGCGTTTCTTTTGTTGCTCGCCTTTCCGCCGCTGGAGGCCGCCGGCATCCTGCAGTTGATGGATCGCGTGCTTGAGACGAGTTTCTTCCTGCCAACCGGCCTGGTGGTGGGCGGGCAGGATGTGGATGTCAGCGGTGGCGGCAGCCCGCTGCTGTGGCAGCACTTGTTTTGGTTCCTCGCACACCCGGAGGTTTACGTCCTGGTTTTGCCCGGAATGGGCATCGTGGCGGAGATCATTGCCAACAACACCCGCAAGCCGATCTGGGGTTACAAGTACCTTGTCGGCTCGATAGTGGTGCTCGGTTTTCTGGCGTTCATCGTCTGGGCGCACCACATGTACATGACCGGCATGGGCACAGTGATCAGCGCCTTCTTCCAGACCACCACACTTATCATTTCGATTCCGTCGATCATCATCTTGACGTGCCTGTTCATTTCGTTGTGGGGCGGCTCGATCCGGTTCAACACGCCGATGCTCTTCGCGCTGGCGTTCCTGCCGATGTTCGGCATTGGGGGGCTGACCGGCCTGCCGCTGGGCTTCAACTTCAGCGATGTGGCGCTGCACGACAGTTATTATGTCATCGCCCATTTTCATTACGTGGTCGCGCCGGGAACCATCTTCGCCATCTTTGCCGGCGTCTATTACTGGTTCCCGAAGATGACCGGGCGAAGAATGAACGAGTTCTGGGGCAGGGTGCACTTCTGGGGGTCGCTTATTTTCATGAACCTGATTTTCATGCCGATGTTCGCGCAGGGCATGGCCGGGATGAGCCGGCGCATGTCCGACGGTGGCGCCACCTACTCCCTGGCCAACCCGGATAACGCAGACATCACAGTGGGCGCGCTCGGCGACACGATCATGGGGTTGAACGTATCCATCTCGGCGGCTGCCTGGGCGATGCTTGTAGCACAGTTGCCTTTCATTGTTAACTTATTCTGGAGTGTGAAACACGGCGAGAAGGTCAAGTCCGACAACCCGTGGCAGGCCACCACGCTGGAGTGGGAAACCCCGACGCCTCCGCCGCACGGCAACTTCATCAAGGAGGTCAAGGCGTATCGCGACCCGTACGAGTACAGCGTCCCGGGTGCCAAGGAAGACTTCACGCCGCAGGCGCAACCCGCCAAGTAAGCGACTTTATCCCCCATGGAAATCCCCTATACGGTTAAGCCAAGGCCGGACACCGGCCTGTACAACGCGAAGCTGGGCATCTGGCTCTTCCTCGCCTCCGAGGTCATGCTGTTCGGCGCGCTGTTTTCCTCCTACGTGCTGCTGCGCGTGGGAGCCGAGCCCGGCACATGGTCGATGGGCCTGATGGACCTTTACGTCGGTGCCGGCAACACGATGGTGCTCATCGCCTCGAGCATGTTTGTCGTGCTCGCTTGGGCGGAACTGAAACAGGGCAATCTCGCCGGATACAAAAAATGGAAGTGGGCGACCATCGCCTGCGCAGTTTTGTTTCTCTGTGTAAAATGGGGATACGAGTGGCCATCCAAGTTCAAGCACTACGACGTATGGCTGAACAACGCGACGGTGCTGCACGAGAAATTCGATAAAGGCTATCACGAGGTGGCATCGCACGGGGAGCACGCGGATGACGAACATGAGCACGGCGATGCTGCGCACGGCGGCGATGTCGAGAAACACGTGGAAAAGATTTACACCATCCGCTTTTTCAAAGAACCAAGCGAGGCGAGCCATGCTGCCTTCGATGATGCTTGGCACAACGGGACACTTGCGCTCTCCGGCCACATCAACGCCTACGAGGAAGCCCAGATCGATGTTCGCATCACCGGCTGGAAGGCCGACGCCGGCGTGTCAGAGGCTGATGCCGACAAGGCCTTGGCCAAGCAGGGTGCCGAGGATGCCGCCGGGCTGCGTCTAAATGGCGGCTTGCTCTCGGAAAAGACCGATTACGACTCAGCCAAGCGGGCAGAGTACGCGCTTGGCCAAGCGGGCTTCACGGTGGCCTTGAGCGTCGCCGGGTACGAGATGATCAAGAAACATCCGTGGGTGTGGCGAACCAAGCGCGTCACCGAGGACATCGGTGGCAAGCCAAGGGTGAAGTCGTTGGTTTTCGGGTTGGATCACAGCAACTTCCAAGAGATCACGCTGGACGTGGGAGACATCAAGCGCCTCTCCGCATACGAGCCCAAGCACAGCACGTTTTTTGGTATTTATTACACAATCACTGGCTTGCATGCGGCCCACGTGTTCGCGGGCATCCTTATAATGCTGTACAACATGCTCCCGATCGGGTTGGCCCTGTGGCACAAGGATCGTGAGCAGTTCACCAACCGGATTGAAACCTTCGGCCTTTTCTGGCACTTTGTGGACTTGGTCTGGATTTTCCTCTTTCCAATACTTTATATCCTGTAAAGAATGAGCGACTCACACGATTCACCGGATTTCATCAACGATCTCGTCAGGCTGTTTTACATGGTCGGCGGCGTGTTGGTTGTTGGCACAATCATCACGTTCGCGATCGATCTTGCGTTTTCTCTTCCACTAGTTTGGGCGGCGGTGATCGGCTTAACGATCGCGTTGGTCAAGGCCAGCTTCGTGGTGGCGATTTTCATGCACTACAAATGGGACAAAAAACTGATCATGATCACTTGGACCATGGTGATTACTTTCTTCTTCTTTGCCGGCATGATGGGGTTGATTATGTGGGCCGACGGGGATGCCCCCAATCTGGCAAGGAACGAGATGCCAACAATATGGGTGGTCTTGGCATCGTTGTTGGGCGTGGCGTTACCGGCGTCGTTTACTGTTCTTACCGTCAAAATGCTGAGTCAACCCGCACCCGTTGAAGCGGCGGCACCCAAGGCCGGGCAGGCGGCCAAAAAGAAGAGTTAATTGAACATGTCACTCAAGGCGTTCCATCTGGTTTTCATCATCCTCTCCATCCTTTTTACGCTGATGTTCGGGGTTTGGGGAGTGGTGAACCACGGTTCCAGTGGCAAAACGGCTGAGTTGGTGTTGGGCATCATCTCGCTGGTGGGCACGGTTGGCCTGTCGGTGTACCTCCGTTATTTTTTGAAAAGACTGAAACACGTCAGTTACCTTTGAACCGAAAGCACACAACCGGGTTGTTGCTCCTCGCTCTGGCCATGCTCGCTTGGCCAAGCGCGCTCGAGGCGTGCGCGGTTTGCTTCGGCGCGCCCGACTCCCCGATGACCAAGGGCATGCAGTGGGGCATCGCGAGCCTGGTTCTCATACTGGTTCCCGTGCTTGGCGGCGTGGGTGGTTTTTTTGTTTTTCTCTCCAGGCGTGGCAAAGCCTACGCCCAGTTTGAGGATCCCGAATTGTTTAAGGAATAATTGTCTAGAATGGACTTACTATCAGGAATAATCAAAGCATTCTCCTTCCCGGAAGTCGTCTCCCAGGACGGGGGCGAGATCGACGGGTTAATCATCGCCGTTCACCTGCTGATGCTGGTGCTCTTTGTTGGCTGGATCATTTATTATTTCGTCGCGCTATGGAAGTTTCGCGCCACCAACAATCCCACCGCCGACTACAAGGGCGTCAAGACTAAGACGAT
>Ga0207966_1000872_pt1 | contig 16957 bp, 16 predicted proteins | sample Knorr_S23_td_NAD_FD_185611 | JGI IMG/M metagenome (GOLD analysis project Ga0207966, IMG submission 185611) | Marine microbial communities from Southern Atlantic Ocean transect - Knorr_S23_td_NADW_ad_2500m_LV_B (SPAdes) (version 2) | ecosystem: Environmental > Aquatic > Marine > Oceanic | place...
GCTGATGTCAATGGTAGAGCCGAGGGTCAAGAGAAACCACTATAGCTTGCACCTAAATCTTCTGCTACATGCACTCCAGTCCCGTCTCTGACGATGTTCGCACGCGTCCCGTACGATAGACGATCACCAATAGTGGTGGAGCCTTGGAGTCGGCAGAACAGATTCTAAATGTACCGTTTGGCCACGCGCTGCCATCGCTTTTGTAGAAAAGATATCCAGGCTTGCGAAAGCGTACAGAGGTTTTATTGTTCAGGGACGGGGTACGTAATAGCAGTAACTCGTTGGGTTCCAGGTGCCCGTTTCGGTTTTGATCAGCAAAGACCGACCATCCTTGACTCCAGTCGGTACTCGACCGGCAACGATCTGAGTTTTGGCTCGGACACAGGTATAGTCTGGTACCGATTGCGAGTGCTTCGGTCCGGGACCAATTAAGATCTGCAATAAGCAATTGCGCTGTTGCATTCCGTTGCGATCGCTCTGCAAGCGCTTGATAACTGGGTATGGCCAACCCGGAAAGGACGGCAATAACCAAACAGGCGACAAGGAGTTCAATCAGACTTACACCGGTTTGGTGGGGTCGATTGAATGCCGGAATTGGTGTTGCATGGTTGTAGAATTGATAAAGAACTTGCACCATACCTGTGAACGGTAGGCGTTTTGTGCGGGTCAGGCTGTGTCGCAGTTCACAGATCCGTTTGGCTGAGTAGTTCTCTGCACCGAGGTCGCGGGTCAGATGACGATAAGATATCTAGAACGATTGGGTCACTTAACATAACTAGAAATGATGCGTCAGTTTCAGTTAGAAAGTGAATTCCATCCCGCTGGAGACCAGCCTGAAGCGATCGAGGCATTGCTGAACGGCATTGAGGTCGGGGAGTTGTACCAGACTCTCCTCGGTGTTACGGGGTCCGGCAAGACATTCACAATGGCCCATCTGATCGCCAGGACGGGCAGAACGACGTTGATCCTTGCTCCGAACAAAACACTTGCTGCGCAGCTCTATGCGGAAATGCGTGACTTTTTCCCGAGCAATGCGGTTGAATATTTTGTGTCCTACTACGATTACTACCAGCCCGAAGCGTATGTACCGAGCAGTGATACCTATATTGAAAAAGATGCGTCTATCAACGATCACATTGACCAGATGCGTCTGTCGGCCACAAAGGCGCTTCTGGAGCGAGAGGACACAATCATTGTTGCCACGGTTTCCGCAATTTATGGTCTTGGAGATCCGGCAGCTTATCATGGGATGATCCTTCATCTGAGGCAGGGCGGGCTGGCAGAACAACGTGACATTCTGCGGCGCCTTTCTGAGCTTCAATATACCCGCAACGAAATGGATCTTCGACGAGGTACTTTCCGAGTTCGGGGTGATGTAATTGATATTTATCCGGCAGAATCGGATCGTTTTGCCGTACGTATCGAACTGTTCGGTGACCAGATCGAACGCCTGGCGCGATTTGATCCGCTGACCGGCGAAGTCGATGAAAGGTTGACCCGTTTTACTATCTATCCTAAGAGTCACTACGTGACCCCACGCGAGACTCTGTTGGCGGCAACAGGCGCTATCAGAGACGAATTGACCGAACGACTTTCAGTTCTGCGAGGCCAGGAGCGCCTCTTGGAAGCGCAGCGGCTTGAACAGCGGACCCACTATGATCTTGAAATGATTCAGGAACTGGGTTACTGCAACGGAATCGAAAACTATTCGAGATTTCTCTCTGGTCGCAAGGTGGGTGAATCACCCCCAACACTGATCGACTATCTGCCGGACAAAGCGTTGCTTTTTATAGACGAAAGTCATGTGACGGTACCCCAACTGGGTGCGATGTATCGAGGCGATCGTTCGAGAAAAGAAACACTGGTTGAATATGGATTTCGACTGCCGTCGGCGTTGGACAACCGGCCGTTGAGATTCGATGAGTTTGAACGAAAGATACCTCAGACCGTGTTCGTATCGGCAACGCCAGGGCCTTACGAGGCGGAACACAGTTCAAGTACCGTAGATCAGGTTGTGCGACCGACAGGACTGGTAGACCCTGTGCTTGAGATCAGGCCGGCCGCTACTCAGGTGGATGACTTGATGTCTGAGATACAACTTCGGGCAAATGCGTCTGAAAGGGTATTGGTAACCACACTGACCAAGCGAATGTCTGAAGATCTCTGCGATTATCTGGCAGATCATGGAGTTCGAGTAAGATACCTTCACTCCGATATAGATACTGTCGAACGAGTTGAGATTCTCCGGGATCTGCGTCTGGGTGTTTTCGACGTACTGGTGGGTATCAATTTATTGCGTGAAGGCCTTGATCTCCCGGAAGTGTCTCTGGTGGCTATTCTGGATGCCGACAAAGAGGGGTTTCTTCGATCCACACGCGCTTTGATTCAGACAATTGGCCGCGCTGCTCGAAATATTAACGGAAAAGCGGTTCTTTATGCCGACAATGTGACGCAATCAATGCAGAGGGCGATCGACGAGACGGAAAGGAGAAGGGAAAAACAGGAGGCCCACAATATTCGCCATGGTATTTTGCCGGCGACTATAGAAAAACGAATTACAGAATTCATTGATGGTGTTTATGAGAAACCGCAAAAAGCCGGCCGAACCAGATTCGATAGAGCTGGCACAATTGGACACATTACTGCAGACATTGAAATCAAATCAGCAGGTGACCTGGGACGCGTGATTGATGGACTAGAAAAGCAGATGTACGATCACGCACGTGCACTTGAATTTGAGCAGGCGGCACAGCTGCGGGACAGCATCAGTGAATTAAAAAAGAGGCACTTCACAGCCGGTTTCATGACTGACCCCGCGTCGGTAGTCAGCTAATTGCCCAGCCTGCCCATTGCTGATAATTGGATGTAGAATAGCGGTATTGCAGTTATAAAGGCGCGTAGCTCAGCGGTAGAGCACTTGCTCGACACGCAAGTGGTCGGTGGTTCGATCCCACTCGCGCCTACCAGATACCGAATCAATCGAATGCCACATTGAGTCCATGTGGCATTCTCGCTTAAAACATCTATGGCCTAGATGCCAGACTCGACAGCTTCCAGGGAAACTCAAAGTGCCCGAAATCCAACTACCTGACGGTGCTATCCGTACTTATGAACGGCCCGTTTCGGTTATGGAAATTGCAGCCGATATACACCCAAAACTTGCGAAACGGGCTTTGGCAGGTGAGGTTGGCGGCAATTTGGTCGATATAGATTACCGTATCGACAGTGATCAAGCTGTGCGCATTGTTACGTCTGAAGACCCCAGTGGAGTGGAGATCCTGCGGCATTCCTGTGCACACCTTTTGGCACATGCCGTTAAGACTCTGTATCCGACAGCCCAGGTAACGATTGGCCCTGTTATTGAAGACGGGTTTTACTACGATTTTTCCTATGCCTCAGGTTTTGGAGAAGCTGATCTGGAGAAAATCGAAAAGAAAATGCATGAGCTTGCCAAAGCGAACCTGCCAATCAGTCGTTCAACTATGCCACGCGATGCAGCGGTCGCGTTATTCACAGCCAGTGGCGAGAACTACAAAGCGGAAATTATCGGCGGCATACCGGAAGATGAGATGATTTCGTTGTATACACAAGGAGAATTTACCGATCTGTGTCGTGGGCCTCACGTTCCATCTACAGGCCATCTGAAAGCTTTCAAGCTAACAAAACTGGCTGGTGCGTATTGGCGTGGGGATTCGACGAACGAAATGCTGCAGCGAATTTATGGTACGGCGTGGCCAGACAAAAAGCAGCTCGGAGCCTATCTAACCCGCTTGGTAGAAGCTGAAAAAAGAGACCACAGAAAGTTGGGGAGACAGCTGGACTATTTTCATTTTCAGGAAGAAGCACCGGGTATGGCTTTCTGGCATGAGCAGGGATGGACATTGTTCCGACTGATAGAGACCTATGTTCGAACGTTGCTGGAGGAATATGACTATCAGGAGGTACACACACCGCAAGTGCTTAATAGGCGATTGTGGGAGCGTTCGGGGCACTGGGAAAAGTTCAGAGAAAACATGTTTACGACGCATGTCGAGGATCAGGACTACGCCATTAAACCCATGAACTGTCCCGGTCATGTCATGATTTTTAATCAAGGGCTTAAGAGTTATCGGGACCTGCCGCTGAGAATATCGGAATTCGGCATCTGTCACAGAAATGAACCTTCAGGCACCTTGCATGGGCTGCTGCGCGGTCGGCGTTTTACCCAGGATGACGCCCATGTTTTCTGCACAGAAGAGCAGATAGGCAGTGAGGTGTCGACATTGATCGACCTGACCTATCGTATGTATAACGATTTTGGGTTCGAAGATATTGAGGTCGCACTATCGACTCGACCTGAAAATCGGGTGGGAGATGACCTGCTGTGGGATCGTTCAGAGAAAGCGCTGGCGGCAGCGCTTGAAGAAAAGTCGATACCCTTTACAGTGCAGGCGGGCGAGGGTGCATTTTACGGACCCAAGCACGAATTCGTACTCCGTGATTCTATAGGCAGGCGCTGGCAATGCGGAACCATACAACTGGATTTCTCGATGCCGGGGCGACTGGGGGCCGAATACGTCGCTGCAGACGGAACAAAAAGGGTGCCGGTCATGATTCATAGGGCAATACTGGGTTCGCTCGAACGTTTTATTGGAATTTTGATTGAAGATACTGAAGGAAAATTGCCTGCCTGGCTCTCACCGGTACAGTTGATTGTGTGCAACATTGGCCCTAATCAACGTGAATATGCTCTCTCGGTGCAAAAACATCTAAAAAATCATAACTTGAGAGTACAATGTGACTTGAGAAACGAGAAGATCGGCTATAAAATTCGCCAAGCGACTCTACGCCGAATTCCTTTTATTCTGGTTGTTGGAGACAAAGAAAAAGGCGCGGAGAGTGTTTCCGTGCGTACACAAGACGGGACCGATCTGGGGTCAATCGACCTCGACAGAGTAGCAACAGCGCTACCGGGTCTTTCGTTAAAGCACTAAATATCTATTCAGGTTAAGGAGTAGCGACATAGTTGCAGCAAAGCAGCAGCGCATCAACGATGAGATTACAGCCGGAGATATCCGGCTAATCGGAGAAGGTGGCGAACAACTGGGTATTGTTTCAGTTACTGAAGCCCACCAGATTGCCGAAGAGAAACAGCTTGATCTTGTTGAGATCTCGCCCTATGCAGAACCACCTGTTTGTCGGTTGATGGACTACGGCAAATTCTTATATTCAGCCGCAAAGAAAAAGCAGGAATCGAAAAAGAAGCAAAAACAGATAATCGTTAAAGAAGTGAAATTCCGGCCTGGGACCGATATCGGCGACTATGACATAAAGGTGCGGAACTTGGTGCGGTTCCTGGATGCCGGAAACAAAGTTAAGGTGACGTTACGGTTCCGTGGTAGAGAGATGGCCCATCAGGAACTGGGAATGAAAATGCTAAAACGGGTTGAAGCGGATCTGGATGAATTGGGAGTAGTCGAGCAAATGCCGAAAATGGAAGGCCGGCAGATGGTCATGGTCCTTGCACCCAAGAAATAAACTAGAGTCATTCGAGAGACAAACAAGATGCCCAAGATGAAGACGAATAGGGGTGCGGCGAAGCGGTTCAAGACGACTGCTAGTGGTCGTTTTAAGCGTTCGCAAGCATACATGAACCACATCCTGACAAAAAAGTCGACCAAACGAAAACGGCAGTTACGGTCCCAGTTAATTGTTCACTCGTCAAATGAATCCGCACTGAAGCGGATGCTTCCTTACAGTTAATACATCAGATTTCGGAGTAGACCGATGCCCAGGGTAAAACGAAGCGTAACAGCAAGAGCCAGACATCGCAAAGTGTTGGCGAATGCTAAGGGGTATCGTGGTGCCCGGAAAAACGTCTATCGAGTCGCAAAACAAGCTGTGATGAAAGCAGGGCAATATGCCTACAGAGACCGTAGACAGCGTAAGCGTCAATTTCGAGCGCTGTGGATTGTGAGGATCAACGCGGCAGCCCGACTAAGCGGGATCAATTATAGTCAGATGATTAATGGTCTTTCGAAGGCGGCAGTTGAAATAGATCGAAAAGTACTTGCTGACATGGCTGTCAACGACAAACCAGGTTTCGAGTCTTTGGCAGAACGAGCCAAGGCAGCACTGGCAGCTTAACGTAGCCCGTGGCAATGCCATGGCATTCGTTAGGAGACAACAGGAAAGGTCTATGGCCTTTCCTTTTTTTTGTAGGCAGGCACTATAGTGAGTCAACAATCTGCAGGCGATGAGTTATCCATCAAGATCACTGAAGCGATCGAAGCGGTATCGGGCACAACGACGCTCTCTGCCCTGGAGTCGCTACGGGTTGTTCACCTCGGTCGCAAGGGTTACCTGACACTCCAGCTTAAACAGATCGGTAGCCTGCCGGTTGATGAAAGAAAAGCGTATGGAAAAGCGCTAAATACCGCAAAACAAAAGCTGGCAGACGCCATCGATAAAAAGGCCGAGCTTCTAGAGCAGCAAGCGCAAGCTAACGCGTTAGATCGAGACGTAATTGATGTGTCACTGCCTGGTCGCGCCGTACAACATGGCACATTACATCCAATAAGCCGTTCTATTCGGAGAATTACAGCCATATTTCGACGGCTCGGATTTGATGTCGCCGACGGACCTGAAATCGAAGACGATTTCCATAACTTCGGTGCGCTGAATATCCCTGAGGATCACCCAGCTCGGGCTATGCACGATACCTTTTATGTGTCTCCGGGAGTGGTGCTCCGAACCCATACATCGCCTGTGCAGGTGCGGTATATGGAAAATCAAGAACTCCCAATCAGGGTCATAGCTCCGGGTAGGGTGTACCGGTGCGATTCTGATGTTACCCATACACCCATGTTCAACCAGGTGGAAGGATTAGCAGTTGATCTAGACATAACCTTTTCCGATCTCAAGGGAATCTTGATTCATTTTGTTCGGGAATTTTTTGAACAAGACTTGCCAGTAAGATTCAGACCTTCTTATTTTCCATTCACCGAACCTTCGGCTGAAGTCGATATGGGGTGCGTTTTTTGTGCCGGTGCTGGCTGTAGAGTGTGTCAGCATACTGGCTGGCTCGAAATACTTGGTTGTGGAATGGTTCACCCAGAAGTGTTTCGCCAGGTTGGCATCGATAACGAGAAATACACGGGTTACGCATTTGGTATGGGTATAGAACGGGTCACGATGCTTCGATATGGTGTCGATGATCTTAGGTTGTTTTTTGATAACGAACTTTCGTTTTTAAACCAGTTCGGTTAGTACTGCCCATGAATGTCCTATGATTATCAGCCTCAACTGGTTAAAGGAATGGATCAAGGTAGATGTCGATCTACCGTATCTTTCCGATCTGCTGACAACGGCGGGTCTTGAAGTCAGTTCTATCTCCCGGGTCCAGGAGTTTTCCAACAAGATCCGGGTTGCTGAAGTCGTGTCTACTACCGACCTTCCTGGAAACAGCAGTTTAAAGATCTGTCAGGTTGACGTTGGTCAACGCCGACACGTCGGCATAGTTTGTGGAGCGGCCAATGTTGAAGTTGGGCATCGGGTAGTCGCGGCGATGCCGGGCAGTTCCCTGCCAGGTGGAAAAACAATACGTGTCGCTGACTTTGGTGGCCAGAAATCACGAGGAATGTTGTGTTCAGCAGATGATCTGAGACTGGATTACAGCACTGACAATTCCGCGGGCCTGCTCGTTCTCGATTCAAACGCCCCAGTGGGTAACTCACTCAACGACTACCTGCAGGTCGATGACCATATAATTGATATAGATCTTACCCCGAATCGGGGTGACTGCCTCAGCATCCAGGGCATAGCGCGGGAGCTGCATGCCTTGACTGGGGAAAAACTCGCGGGACCTTCCCTCAAGCCGGTAAGGGCGACCAGTAAGCATATTGTTCAATTAGAAATACAGGCACCACGAGATGCGCCACGATATGTCGGAAGAGTAATAGACGGTGTCGTCTCCCAATCAAAGACACCAGATTGGATGCGCGAACGGCTAAGGCGGTGTGGTCTTAGAAGCATCGGTGCCATTGTCGATATTACCAACTATGTGATGCTAGAGCTCGGGCAACCGTTGCATGCGTTCGACCTGAAAGAAATAAAAGAAAAGATAGTCGTCAGACATTCCGAGAAAGGTGAAAATCTTGATCTTCTTGATGGAAAATCTATCCAATTAACACCAGAAACATTGGTGATTGCAGATGCCGACAAAGCCATCGGCATGGCTGGGATCATGGGCGGTATGAACTCGAGTATCGATGGGCAGACTACTTCTATTATGCTCGAGGCAGCTTATTTCCGACCTGGCGCTATCGCTCGTAAGGCACGGACGTACGGGATTCAGTCGGAAGCCTCATTTCGGTTTGAAAGGAAAGTCGACCCTGGCCTTCAGCGAACCGCCATAGAACGCGCAACTCAGATGATCACTGCTTCTGTGGGAGGGCAACCAGGTCCAGTGTTCCAGAAAGTCAGTGAATCCCATATAACCACCAAGAACCCGATCACACTACGCCGATCGCGTCTGATCAGGGTGTTGGGGCACACGATACCGGACAAGCAGGTCAAGTCCACCCTTGAATCCCTGGGGATGAGAGTCAGGAATCTAAAATCAGGCTGGAAAGTTCTGCCGCCCAGTTGGAGAACAGATGTCGAAGAAGAGCACGATCTGGTGGAGGAGGTCGTTCGGATATATGGTTATGACAATGTACCAACCCGCGACCCTAAAAGTGTTATCGCCTATACGCCAGACCGGGAGTCGATCCTGACCACTGATCGGCTGACTGATTTTCTGATTGACAATGATTATCAGGAGATTATGACGTACAGTTTTGGAGATCCTCTGATTCAAGAACTAATCGATCCAGACTCGCTTGCCATCACATTGGAAAATCCGATTGCGTCAAATATGTCGGTCATGCGCACAAGCCTCTGGCCGGGGTTGCTGCAGGCGCTTTCTGTTAACTACCGGCGACAGTGGCGACGAATCCGATTGTTTGAAGTCGGTAATGTATTTCATGGTAGTGTCAACAATCGGACTGAGATCAAACGTATTGCCGGGCTGGTAACCGGTGCAGCTTCTCGCCGGAGCTGGGACAGCCATGTCCGCGAGGTAGACTTTTATGATATCAAGGGCGATGTTGAAGGCATGTTGAAACTTTCTGCTAAGGCTGCAAAAACGGAATTTAAGCTTGCTCTTCATCCGGCACTTCACCCCGGCCAGAGCACGAGAATAACCCACGGCAAACAAGTAGTCGGATGGCTTGGACGACTGCACCCAGATATTGTGAAAACGTTTGACCTGGAACAAGCTGCATTTATTTTCGAATTAGATGCCCAGTGCATATCGGCGCGTGACCTGCCGGCTTATAGTCCGATGTCAAAATTTCCCTCTGTTAATCGGGATCTCTCAGTTACAGTGGACATAGCTACGCCAGCAGATAAGGTCAGGGAAGTTATCGTCGAAGCCGGTGGGTCGATACTGAACTCAATCGAGCTCTTTGACCTATATCAGGGCGCTGGGATAGAAAAAAGCAAAAAATCTTTGTCTTATGGGTTGACGTTGAAAGGAACTTCACGCAATCTTACGGAACAGGATGTCGAGAAGGTTATGGAGGAGATTCTTGACAGCCTAAAGAAAAAACTGGGTTGCGAGCTCAGAGATAAATAAACCGCCAGAGGAAGGGTGAAAACGATGACTGTCACTAAGGCAGATCTCGCGAATACATTGTTTGAGCAACTTGGCTTGAACAAGCGAGAAGCTAAGGAATTTATCGAGTTGTTCTTCGAGAAAATTCGAGAATCGTTAGAAAATGGTGAATCTGTAAAGCTTTCCGGGTTCGGCGGCTTCAGTGTTCGAGACAAACGAAGTCGCCCAGGACGTAATCCTAAGACAGGTGAAGAGGTGGCTGTAACACCTCGGCGGGTGGTCACCTACAAGGCGAGTCAGAAAGTCAAGGATCGGATAGCCAAAAACAATGTGTCCGCACCAGTTGTTGGTCCCGAGACTAACGATCTATGATGATGCTCGATCCCTCGTCGGGGGAACTCCCACCGATACCTGCAAAAAGATACTTCACTATTGGTGAGGTAAGCGAACTCTGTTCTGTGAAACCTCATGTTCTAAGGTATTGGGAACAGGAGTTTCAGCAATTGCAGCCTGTAAAGCGTCGAGGTAATCGCCGCTATTACCAACGCCATGAGGTCGAGTTGATTAGAACGATCCGACGTCTACTCTATATTGAGGGCTATACGATAAGTGGTGCTGGTAATCGACTTAGAGAAGAAAAACAAAAGAGTGGCAAAAGGCTCAACAAGAAGCTTTACGATCAGGTAATTGAGGAACTCACAGATATTTCGGATCTCCTGCGATCGTAACTTGGTCGTATATTATTGTACGGGGCGTAGCGCAGTCTGGTAGCGCACCGCAATGGGGTTGCGGTGGTCGGAGGTTCGAATCCTCTCGCCCCGACCATTTTTTGAAGGTAAGCAATAGGTGGAATGTGCCGATGGCTGACCTTTATTTATAGCAACGGTCTCCCCGCAGACTCCCATCGTGATACTTAAGAGTATGTCTCGCTCTCAACGCGGTCGGTTTGTAGCAGTCACTAAAGATCAGTGGATTGAGTTAAGAGCCCTCGCCATCCAACATGGCTGGAAACCCTGTGGGACGATCGATCCAGGGCTCGGCCTAGAAGAGTTAAAGAACTTTGAAAAGAGGGGCTGGATGGGTGGTTACGATTGCCCAAGTTTCCAAAAGGCCACCGAAGGTGACGCCTATGCACTATCCGATTGTCTAGCGTCAGCCCTACAATACTATGTCGACTCTAAAAGTTTGTTAGAAAATGAATTCTCTACGCTGAACCAGGATATAGTCAGCCAGGTCAAGGAATTCTGCTCGTTAGGCTCATTCCGGATTCTTCCGGAGAACAATAAATTGGCATGACCATTCGATGCGATTGAAAAGATATTGGGCATTGCAGCCTCTCTTTCAAGTTTATTGACACACAAACGCAAGCTGACATTCGTAACAATGGTCGTACTGTTTATTGCCAATAATCTGGTTGAGGCCGGACTGGAGCTGAATCAGGAACCGCCGCCAGTTAAGTTGATAGGCGAAGTTGGAGGCAGGCTCGATGGTACTGCCTGGAGCAGTTCTGAGCTGAAAGGGGTAGTGCACATATTGATGTATGTTGATCCTGACAAAGTCAAGATCAACGAACATGTCGAAGAGGCATTGGCCAAAGAACAATATCCGACCGAATAAATCAGATCCGTAGCGATTACGAACTTGGCGGTAACCTGGAAACCAAAGTTCCTAATCCAAAACATTCTTAAAGGAAAACAAAAGAAATATCCCCGCACGATCAATGTTACAGACAAAAGTAAAGTACTGGTTGAACAGTGGGGACTGGCTGATCATAGCTATAATGTGTTGGTGTTTGGCCCCAGTGGGAATTTGTTATTCAATAAAAGCGGTGCGCTGTCGGCGGCAGATGTAGAGAATCTGACAGCCATGGTCTGGTCAGCAATATCTAATTGAAGATTAGAGAATCAGATGGAGCACTGGCAGAGTCTGGAGAAACGATGAAGATCGAGTCTGTTAAAAAAAGTCGCCTGGCGGAAGTCGATTATGCAAATTTGGGGTTTGGCGATTATTTTTCAGATCATATGGTTACCTGTGAGTTTTCAGGGGGCATGTGGGGGGAACCTTCGATTGTGCCGTTCTCTCCAATTGAAATGAGCCCGGCTGCGTTGGCGCTGCATTACGGCCAAACAGTTTTTGAAGGATTAAAGGCATTCCGGGGAACGGATGATCGCAAGATAAGACTTTTCAGGGTTGATCGAAATGCTGCACGCTTAACGGCTTCGTGTACTAGATTGTGTATACCCGCGCCAGATGAATCTCTCGTCATAGATTCGATCAAGCAGCTTGTAATGTTGGATCAGGGCTGGGCCCCATCTCGCAGAGGCGAGGCGTTATATGTTAGACCCGTGCTCATTGCAACGGAGCCCCATCTGGCTGTGCGACCGGCATCGCGGTATCGATTACTTATATTCACGTCGCCAGTATGTGAATATTTTGCACAGGTAAAGTCGCCGCTTTATCTCAAAGCAGAGGAAAGGTACACCAGAGCACCCCATGGCGGTACGGGTTACGCGAAAACCGCGAGTAACTACTCGGTGACACTGAGACCGATGAATGACAGCGTTGAGGATGGTTTTGACCAGATCCTGTGGCTTGACGGACAAGAACACAAGTATGTGGAAGAGGCCGGTCAGATGAATATATTTTTCCGACTGGGTGATTCGGTAGTCACTCCAGATCTGAGTGGCACGATACTACCTGGCGTAACACGTGAAAGTGTTCTAACTCTACTGGACGATATGGGCGTCACGGCTACTGAACGTCGTTTGTCTATGGACGAATTATTTCTAGCCCAAGCCAATGGCGAACTCTATGAAGCTTTTGGGGCCGGTACAGCATCGGTGGTCGTTCCCATTGGACGAATTCGCTACCACGACAGTGATCTGCGTTTCCCTGATGAGCAACAAGGTAACTTGTGTCCGGAACTATACAATAAGATTCTCGGTATACAGCACGGTGAACTCGAGGATCGCCATTACTGGATGATGCCGTTGGAGTGAAACTGCAGGGGATGGAACAGGCTTGTTAACTGATCATAGGGGTGCAGGCTGGTGCCAAAAAGTGTGGCCGTTACTACTGAATATAGCGATGAGTCAAGATGACAAACCTGCCATTCATTCTTCGGCTCATACCCTGTGTAGGACTGTGGCTTGTACTATTTGCTCCAATCAAAACTAAAGCACTCGATACCAACGCAGCCGCAGGATTCGAACTCGCGAAAAAGTACTGTGCGAGATGCCATGTTATCGGTGAATTTAACCGGCTGGGAGGGATAGGCAACACTCCGTCTTTTCCTTACATGGTTAAAAATGCTGACTGGCAGGAACGGTTTTCTTCGTTTTCTCCCGCAGACCGTATCCAGTGTTTGTAAGGGTACAAGAAATGGTCCGAGAGTAACCCTTATTACCCGCCTTTTGAGTTGACATTGATGGAAATTGAACGCATTGTGACCTATGCTGCATTCTTAGCTTAAAAATCACAGTAGTGTTACAGTCATTACTTATTGAGCACGGTGACGGTGGTACTACCAGTTATTTTCTGTTGTTTGACTCGTAATGAAAACATCACCATTGGCAAACGAAGAATCTGAACCTCCGTCTTTGAGATATCTCCGTACTGTCTTGGACCAAGTATTATGTTAGGCGGGGTATGTTTGGTACTTCTGTTAATTTGTTCGGCATTTTTTTCGGCATCGGAAACGGCTCTGATCGCCCTGTCCAAAGGGAGAGCAAAGGCGCTGCTAAAAGAGCGAAGACGAGGCGCCAGGTCGTTATTCATATTGAAAAGTAAGCCCCAGAAAATGCTGATCGCTATCCTGATCGGTAATAACTTGGTTAATATTGGTGCATCTGCGATAGCAACGGTGATCGCTACTCGAATGCTTGGAAGCATTGGTCCTGGAGTCGCGGTTGGCGTGCTTACCGTACTGGTGCTGATATTTGGAGAGGTCACGCCGAAGAGTCTTGCAACGCGTTATTCGGAAAGAATATCACTGGTCGTTTCACCCATAGTGCTCTGGTTTCAACGTACGATTTACCCCGTGATAAGCTTATTTGAAGTCATTGCAGAGGTTGTGGGAAAAGCTGCCATTTCGAGTGAAGACGATCCTACGGTGACTGAATCGGAGCTTATTAGCATGATCGGCTATGGTGAGGAGGAGGGAACGATTGACCAGGGTGAAAGAGTGCTGATCGAGAGGGCTTTTGCTTTATCTGACCTCACCGTTGCAGATGTAATGACACCACGACATAAGGTTTTTACTTATGATGGCCGGACACCTGTTTCCAAGGCCTTAGAAGATCTCAAAGAAACCCCCTACAGTCGGATCCCGTTGTTCTCTGAAGATCCCGATGAAATACAGACGGTCCTTTATATGAGGGACCTGATGGTCGCAGTAATCGATGAACAGACACAGGTGCAAGTGGGCGAAATCGGCCGAGAGGCGAAGTTTGTTCCCGATACTCAACCTGTAACCGATACTATCAGTGGATTCAGAAAGGAACAGCAACACATGGCTATTGTTGTTGATGAACATGGCACCATGGAGGGTGTCGTCACCTTTGAAGATCTTCTCGAGGAACTCGTTGGTGAGATCTATGACGAAAGTGACCAAAAACCTGTTGAGCTTGTTGAGTTAGGCCTGAACAAGATAAGCGTAGATGGCGCGGTGGAAGTCAGGCTGATTGAAGAGTATTTTGGTACCGAACTGCCCGGTAAATCCACGGATACGATCAATCGATGGATTCTTGACCACACAGAGCGAATTCCGATAACGGGCGAGACCTTTGCTCTAGATGATTTCGAAGTGTTGGTAAAAAGTGCATCCAGGCGAAGAATTCATGAGGTCACAATTGAGCGACTTGGACATGGTCCGAGCCTATTAGACATGTAACCACTCAGTACCGCAGTGCGGTAACCCACGACTCTTATCGGCTTGGTTCTAATTCGACGCGGACTGATTTGAGGAAAACAAGACGCTGACGTGCCCAATATTATCGATCCTCATGAGTTCATCCCTTATTCTGGATGAAACAAGACTGCAGTCTCTGGTAGTTGCCTCATCAGGCATGCTCATCCAGATTTCGACCTGATATCCGTCGTCAAGGTAGTGTACGACTATGTTTTTTGGCTGTAGGGAAAATCGGTTATCCAAATGTTGTTTCAGATTTTGAAGGCACGTGTTGATTTCCGCTTCGATGACAGATCGCAAAGGTAGTTTAGAGTAATCGTCGTCTGTAATATCGTCTTCCGGGTCAATGTGTACGATTACGTCCCCAACCTCTACGAATTGTGCCTTCAGGGTATCCATCACCTCGTCACCGATACGGTGACCCTCAGAAACACTGATCAGGGGATCTACTCGTATATGCACATCGGCCAGTACTTTGTCAGCCATCCGACGGGTCCTCAACTCATGCGTATCTCGTACGCCTTCTATTGTTAAGATGGTCTTTCGCATATTAGCGTTCAAAAGCGGAGATGCTGCTGAGTCTATGAGCTCCTCAGCGCCTTCCCGGCCGATTCTGTAAGCTACTACAAGTAGCAGGCCCGCGACCGCGGTCGCTGCTAGCGCGTCGGCCCAGGGGAATCCGGCCAGTACACCGCCGACCCCGACAATAACTGCGAGTGAGGATAGTGCATCTGATCGACTGTGCCATGCGTTCGCATACAACATCCGCGAAGCGGCAGTGGAGGGATGTCGTACGATGTACTGAAAATACCCCTCTTTTGAAACAACGGAGATAGCGGCGATCACCAGTGGTAAAAATCCCGGTTGCAACAGTGATTCAGGAGACAGGATCCTGGTCACGGCATCCCAGGCAATAGCGATCGCTATGATGCTTAACGAACCGGCTAGTGCCAGGCTGACCAGAGTCTGGATCCGGTCGTGCCCATACGGGTGTCCCTCGTCAGCTTCCTGGGCACTGTGCTTTGCTGCGACAAGTACCAGGACGTCGGTTATCAGGTCAGATAAAGAATGTATACCATCTGCGATAAGTGCCTGTGAGTTGCTGATATATCCGACCAGCACCTTGATTGACCCAAGAAACAGATCAAGTACGCTACCAATCAGTGTCAGTCGCCGGATCTCGGAATAGTGATCTTGATTCTCGAACGGTTTCACTTGATAGCCGAATTATATATGGGGCTCGCTATGACATTGAGTGCACGGATAGGCCTTATTCACAGGGATACCAGAAGTTGAGATAATACACCTTTGGCATATGGCTTTGTTTTAGCGTCAGTTAGCCACAACCTCGATCAAGTAGACGTGTGAATGCATATATTGCTGAGTAATGACGATGGTCATCAGGCCCCAGGTCTCAAGGTCCTTTTTGACAGCGTAAAAGCGCATGGCGAGATTACCATTGTTGCACCTAACGAAAACCGAAGCGGTGCAAGCGGCTCTTTGACTTTGACTCAACCATTGACTGTCAAGGTGTCAGGGAAAAGATGCTTTGTTGTAGACGGGACTCCAGTTGATTGCGTTCACGTGGCACTAAACGGGTTACTCGACAGTGAACCGGATATGGTTATTTCTGGAATCAACTCTGGCGCTAATTTGGGTGATGATGTACTTTATTCGGGGACCGTAGCGGCAGCGCTGGAGGGGCGGCGGTTGGCATATCCCGGGGTGGCGGTTTCACTGGCTGGTAGTGAGCCTGAGCACTATTGGACGGCAGGGCAGGTTGTCTCTGAAATCATATCTGAACTCAAGCTCAATCCTTTGCCCGCTCGATCAATCCTGAATGTTAACGTGCCGGATAGAGCACTGGGTGATCTTAATGGATACAAAATCACCCGGCTTGGTTATCGAAAGCAATCCCACCCTGTGGTCAGGATTAGCGCTAGCGGGGATTGCAGACAGTACCGTATCGGAAAAATTGGTAAAGCAGCTGATGGCGGACCCGGGACGGATTTTTCAGCGGTAAATGATGGCTACGTCTCCATAACACCGTTGCGTATTGATGGTACGGACCATAGTCAGCGTGAGCATTTAGCCGACTGGGCCCTAAGCCTTAAGCTTAAGAGTTAGATTCGGCCTCGCCATGTTTAAGGGTCTGTACGATTCGGTCGTCAGGTTGTCTCGACATCGCCACGCACCAAAATATCTGGCCATTGTTTCCTTTGCTGAATCTTCTTTCTTCCCTGTTCCTCCTGATGTCATGCTGGCACCTATGGTGCTCGGCAACCGTAAACGTGCATGGCGTCTGGCGGGTTTGACTACGGTCGCGTCGGTCGCAGGTGGTATTTTCGGGTATTACCTAGGAGGGTTCGGAGAATGGTTGGTCATATTTTATGGCGCGCAATCGGCCCTGG
>Ga0207966_1000875_pt1 | contig 16905 bp, 16 predicted proteins | sample Knorr_S23_td_NAD_FD_185611 | JGI IMG/M metagenome (GOLD analysis project Ga0207966, IMG submission 185611) | Marine microbial communities from Southern Atlantic Ocean transect - Knorr_S23_td_NADW_ad_2500m_LV_B (SPAdes) (version 2) | ecosystem: Environmental > Aquatic > Marine > Oceanic | place...
TGTTGGACGCGTTGCACGTAGAGATGTCTTAGCGGTCAGTGCGGATATCGTTGCGACAGGTAGTTGGGCCCGCACAACCGATGCCCCAGCAAAGCGATTGGGTACAGGTGGCGTCCGGTTAAGCCAGTGTCTTCGATCAGTCGCAACCTCTCGGCAAAGTCGATTATGACCTGGCGTGGGCCCGGCACCCATGTGCCGCGTATTGCACGTTTTGGTCAGGCGAAGCGGTGCGGCTGGTCGCTAGCCATTGCGCTGACGATGCGTAGTGCATTGAGGGCGGGCTGGACGTTGGCACGGTTGGTCCCGACGATATCGAATGCGGTTCCGTGGGCTGGAGTCGCGATCGGCATCGGCAATCCACCCAGCACGGATACCCCCTGGTCGAAACCGAGCAACTTGATCGCAATCTGTCCTTGGTCGTGATACATGCTGAGCGCGCAGTCATAGTGTCCATCACGCACCTTGAGATAGAGGGTGTCGCTGGGGAAAGGCCCGGTGACATTCACCTGATGCTGTTGGGCTTCGCTAACGGCGGGCCGAATGATGTCGATTTCTTCTCGCCCGATGGCACCGCCATCGCCGGCGTGTGGATTTAGCGCCGCCACCGCAATGCGTGGGTTGGCATAGCCTGCTTTTTTCAAGGTTTGATCTGCCAGCAGAATCGCTTCGACAATGTGTTGGATGCTGAGTCGACCGGCAACATCTTTCAGCGGAATGTGGGATGTTACTCGAGCATTCCACATGCCCTTTATTACGTTGAATTCGCTGGCCCGGCTGGTAATACCGAGTCGCTGTTTGGCCCACGTTAATTCATCCTCAGTGCCAATGCCGGCCATGTGCATGGCGCCTTTATTGAAGGGCATAAAGCAGATCCCATCAAGGGTGCCGGCCTCGGCCAGATCAAGCGCCAACCCGAAGGTTTTCAACACCGCTCGTCCGGCCTCGATCGAGACTTCTCCGGGCGTGATGTGTTGCGGGTCCAGGCACCGCGTATCCAGAAGCTGTGGATGACCTGGAGAGAAACGGATATCCGCTGCAGCCGATATGACCTTGATATCCGTTTTGATTTCGGACACAGCGCTTCCCGCATCGAAGACGCGTTTATCAGAAATCACCAGTAGCTGGGCACGTTCGTGTATTTCCTCGTGTTCAAGCAGTTTGGACAGAAGTTCCGGGCCGATGCCGCAGGCGTCGCCCTGGACTATGCCGATACGGGGTAGCGGTGGCATTGTGTTCATCGTTGCACTGAAACAAGTTGCCCGATTAGGATCGGCGACGGGAAAACCAGTTCGCGATAGGGCTGCTGAACAGTCCCAGAAACGCGAGCAAGAGGAACAATGCCGCTAGCGGCTGGGTCAGAATCCGCCACCAATCACCCTCGAACATCTTCAGTGAATTCTGAAAGTTGGTTTCTACCATTTCGCCGAGGATCAGCCCGACGGCGATGGGGGCAACGGCGAAGCCATGGCGCCGCGCCAAGAAACCGATGACGCCGAATATCAGTGCAATCCAAACATCGAGGAGTGACGAGCTGAGCGCATAAGCGCCGATTGTCGCGAGCGCAAAGACAATCGGCCAGAGTAGTTGAAGGGGAACCAGGGAAATGCGGGCAAACAGCTTCGAAGCATAGAGCCCCATGGCCAGAAACAGCAGATTGGCCAGTAGCATTGCCCCGAAGATCTGATAGACCGTATCGACTTGTTCGGTAAACAGGTAGGGGCCGGGCCGCAGGCCATGCACCATTAGACCGACCAGGATGACTGCCGTTGTTCCACTACCGGGGATGCCGAGCACCATCGTTGGCACCATGGCCCCTCCTGTCGCGGCGTTGTTTGCCGCCTCGGCGCCAGCGATTCCTTCGATCGCTCCCTTGCCAAACTCCTCCTTGTTCTTTGACCACCTGCGCGCCTCGGCATAGCCGATCATGGAGGCCACCGTCGCCCCCTCAGCCGGAAGAATACCGATGAACGTGCCGATGCCGCAGGAGCGGAGTACAGTCTTCCAGATTCGTTTGTAGTCATCTCGCGAGGGTAATTTGACTGCCTTCATGGTGATCTTGTCTACGACCTGATTAGCCCGTTTCGATTGAATCAGTAATTCGGACATCGCAAAAAGTCCGATGAATACCGGCACGAAGGCCAACCCCTCATATAGTTCGTAATTGCCGAACATGAACCGCTCGATTCCGGTGGTGGGTTCAGCGCCGATGGTTGCCAGCCACACTCCAAAGACTCCAGCGATCAGATTTCTCACTGTTCCGCCGGCACTAATCGAGGCGAGCATCGAGAGCCCGAACAGGGCAAGCGCAAAATATTCGGGGGGACGAAACTCATACGCGACTCGGGCCAGCATGGGTGCGGCGATACACAGGACGATGACCGAGAACACGCCGCCGATGGTACTAGATACCACAGCGATGCCCAGCGCCCGACCCGCTTCGCCTCGTTGCGCGAGCGGATAACCATCGAAGGTTGTCGCGGCGGCAGCGGATGTCCCGGGCGTGTTGATCAATATGGCGGTGATGGAACCGGCGAAGGTGGCAGACACGTAAATCGTCGCCAGTACGGCGATCGCGTGTACCGGTTGCATGGTTAGCGTAAACGGTAAGAGTAGGGCGGCGCCGGTCGTCGCGCCGAGACCGGGGAGCACGCCGATGACTACACCCAGAACGGTGGTAATGAAAATCAAAAAGACGAGATAGGGGTCGAAAAGCACCGATGCCATCGCTTGTAGCGCGTCGATCACGAAACCACCAGTTACCCGTAATACCAGTTAGTCAATAGGCCGCGCGGAAAGCGAACCCTAAGAGCCTTATCAAAGAGAAAAAAGATGACGGTCGGTGTGGCCAGTGCCAATGCACCGGCGACATAAATCCGCCGTTCACCCCACAAGAGGCACATGGCGAACATGATCACCGCGATCGCTATCAGCATGTCGATATAAACCGTGATGGGGTAGAAAATGACCCAGAGTGCGATTGAGCCCCAGGTCTGGAGGCCTCCCCAATGGATCTTCTTGGGTGATTTGGTCCAGTACTGAAAAGCGAGACAAGCAGCCAGTATCAAGTTAATCACCATGAGGAGGACCGGAAAGACGCGCGGTTGCAGGCTGTCACCCACAATCATCGCGGGTGACAGTTCGAGTTGAAGAGCGGCATAAATCACGGCGACGGAAAAGGCCGCAATGATTCCTGGAATGACTAGAAAATGCATGACAAGTGTGCAACGGTGCTTCCCGAAGGAAGCACCGTGTGCTTAACGTTTCAACGAGGTCTACTTAAGTCCCATTTCCTCGAGTGCCGGGCCAAATTCGCCGACCATAGACCTGATCTGCTTGCCCCATGGGCCAGAGGGCTGTGGCGAAGTTGTGTCGAGGCCAGAGTTCTTGAGATAAGCCTGATACATTGAGTGCTTCATCGCCTTGCCCATGCCCTTTTCCAACTGGGCGAGTCGCGCCGAGTCGACGCCAGCATGGGTGACGAAGCCGCGAGTGGTCGAGAGCACCAGGTCGATACCCATCGACTTTGCAGTCTTTGCTTTGGGAATCGGCGCCATGCCAGCATGGGCGAGAATCACGAGCGGACAGATGTCACCGGCCTCGACTGGGGCCGCAGCTTCAGACAGGTTCAGCGTTCCAACGTCGACGGTACCCGCAACCAATTGCGTCGCCAGTTCCCCGCCACCTTTGAAGGGAATGTAAGTCGGCATCGACACGCCAAGGCGTTTCGCCCATAAGTACACTGTAATGTGATCGATGGTTCCGGTCTGGGTACCGCCGAACTTCAGTTTGTCGCCCTTCTTCATGCCCGCGACAAAGTCTTCGGGTGTCTTGTAGGGGCTGGACTTGCAGTTGACCATCAGGATTTGCGGATCATTGGTGCCGCGCGCAATCGGAGCCATGTCCTCGACTTTGAGCTTGGTTTTTCCCTTAGCCATGGTGATCGCGTGACCCACCGTGAAGGTCATTATTGTGTTGCCATCGGCTGGCCGAGACATGAAATAGTTCATTGCCGCAGCACCACCACCGCCACGTTTGTTTACCACGACCATGTCTTGTTTAAGTGTTCGGCGACTGCGTAGCATCATCATTCGCGAGTTAACGTCAGTACCCCCACCGGCTCCTGCGTGGGTGATCACTTCGATGGCGGGCTTACTGTCCGCTTTGCTGGCAACACTGGTCAGTGCCAGCAAACCAAGACCGGCGGTAAGGGCAGTTATAATCGCGAAACGTTTTCGCGCCTGAATGGTATGCATGATAGTTCCTCTCATAATGCTCATTGGTAATTACAGTAATTCAGAAGACAAACCACAGTGTTAGCGTACCATAGTCATGTAGGGGTAATTCGATAGGTTTAGGTTTAGGTTTAGGCCGAGGTTGACCCAAAGAGACGGCACTGCCCGCTACATTGATGGCGCAGATCGCCGCCTGCCCACGAAGTTTGTACTGACGGAAGTGTGACTATGCAATCCAATCTGAAAAAGCGTATTGGTGTTGATGTCGGCCGAAGAGCCAAGTTGGAAGACGGTCTGGCATGGGCCGCCGTTAATGAAGTCTTCTATATCGATATTCAGCTTGATAGTGGTGCCAATGCCATAGAGAACTTTGACGAAGCACGTTGCGAAACGGTGAAGGGGATGTGCCAAGATCATGACATTCATCTCGGGCTGCATACGCTTTCCGGGGTTAACATGGCTGAGTACAGCAATTTCTTTCGGCAAGCCGCAGACGAGTATCTACGGGCCTACATTGACATGGCGACTCGGCTTGATGCCGAATGGATCGTCGTTCATGCCGGATTCCATTTCACCGCGGACTATGAGCAACGCAAACAAGCGAGCCTTGAACGTCTTCAACGGGCCTGTGTTTATGCTGAGGACAAAGGTGTGCATCTGTTGTTGGAAAACATGAACCGTGAACCAGCAGATGCCGAAGTCAATTATCTGGGGTACACGCGGGAGGAGTGTGCGTTCTACTTCGACCATCTGAAGTCGCCCAATTTGCATTGGACCTTTACGATTAACCACGCGACATTGGTGCCAGAGGGGATTGACGGATTTATCGATGCTTTTGGAATCGAACGCATGCGCGAGGTTCGTGTCGCCGATAATTTAGGAGATAAAGAACATCACATGTTTCCCGGGCAAGGCAGTATCGATTTTCGGGCCTTGTTTTTGCGTTTGGAAGGTTTGGGGTATACAGGCCACTACACCAATGGGTTTGGAACGCTGGATGACATGATCCGTGGCAGAGATTATCTGGTTGCTGAAGCGAAGGCGGCGGGTGTCCTATCGGCCCAATGAAGTCACTTGAAGTTTCGCTTGCCCGATTGGACAAGGCAGTCGTTATTTCTAAATTAAACGCGTGCAGCGCGCACCTTAGATTCGAGCGGTTGCTGACCAGCGATCTGTCCTTTAGCGGCTAATTCAAGATCGGCACGCTGATCAACTAGCCTCATGGCATTGATCAGATCAACCTGCATCTGCGATGCCGTGGCAGGCGGGGAAGTTGGGCATGGTTTCATCGTGCGTGAGTACGCATCACTCACAGCAAAGCGGAGTGCCTAGCGCTGATATAATCAGCTTTTGCGTTTAAACCGGGAGCTTGAGAAAGTTCCGGCTATTTGCCGCACCATGAACCTCAGATTTTTGACTTGAAGGATGCCCCGATGAAAGCTGTCACCAGCAAACTGATCACCTCCAAGGCCGACGGCGTTGGCCACATCATTCTCAATCAGCCTGAGAAGCGCAACGCGATCGCCTATGAAATGTGGCAAGGCATTGCGGTGACGGCTGATGATTACGCCAGCGATGATTCCATACGCGTGGTGGTGATCAGTGGCGCAGGCGACAAAGCGTTTTCAGCTGGAGCCGATATTTCGCAGTTTGCTGAGAAACGTTCAGACAAAGCCGCAACGGACGATTACAACGCGACGGTTAGAAAGGCGCTTGAAGCCGTGGATCGGCTCGGTAAACCAACCATCGCGATGGTTCAGGGTTTCTGTGTCGGTGGCGGGATGAGTCTTGCAACGCATTTCGACATGCGTATTGCCTCTGACGACAGTCGTTTCGGAATTCCGGCGGCGAAACTCGGGCTAGCCTACCGTTGGGAAGATGTACGCGCACTGGTGCAGTTGATTGGCCCGACTTTTACTCGCGAGATCCTATATACGGGGCGGCTGTTCGATGCCACCGAGGCGCAGCAGATGGGGTTAGTGAACCGAGTGATGCCCCAGTCGGAGCTGCAGGCGTTTGTCAGTGATTACACGGCGCGGATTGCGGCCAACGCACCTTTGACTGTGCGTTCAGTCAAAGAGACAGTGAATCAGGTACTTAAAGATCCGGCAGCGCGGGACATTGCGCAGGTAGAGCGACTAATCGCGGCCTGCTTTGCCAGTGAGGACTACCAGGAAGGTCGCAAGGCTTTTATGGAAAAAAGAAAACCCGAGTTTCGAGGTCGCTAGGCTGGGCCTATATTTTTCAGAGATTAGGTAACCTTGTTGTTTACGAGTGTCTGAATTTCTTGGTCGGTGTAACCGAATTCTTTCAAGATTTGCGCAGTGTGCTCCCCTCGCTCTGGCGTCGGGTGATATTCCATGTCTGATACAGAACTCATCCTCACCGCGTTATTCACTACGTGTGTATTGCCCAGGACCGGATGCGATATGGGTTTTGCCATGCCCAGATGTTTTACTTGCTCATCGGCAAACACTTGGTCGATCTGGTTAATCGGGCCGCAGGGAACACCGGCGTTGTTGAGGGCTTCGATCCATTCATTACTCGTGCGGGTCGAAAAATACTGATTCAGTGCTTCGTGCAGTGCCTCACGGTGTTGCAGGCGGCCGGCCTCACTGGAGTAATCGGGGTTCTCCCGCAAGTCTTCAGCCTGAAGTTCCGTGCACAAGCGATCCCACATGGCGGCACCCGCGCTCGCTACATTGATGTGGCCATCGGCGGTAGGAAAGACTCCGGTCGGGGTGCTGGTGGGATGGTAATTGCCGGTTTGCGGTGGCACTTCACCCTTCATCAACCAGCGGGCCGCCTGAAAATCGAGCATTGCGATCTGCGCCTCAATGAGCGACGAACCGACCCATTGGCCGAGCCCCGTTTCCTCGCGTTGCAATAATGCAATGAGAATGCCGATAGCGGCATACAGTCCCGCCGACAGATCTGCAATGGGTACACCGACGCGGACTGGACCCTGCCCCGGCAGGCCGGTGATGGACATTAATCCCCCCATACCCTGGGCGATCTGATCAAAGCCTGGTCGATCAACGTAGGGGCCATCCTGGCCGAAGCCAGATACGCTTCCAAGAACAATTTTCGAATTGCGCGCCGACAGTGCGGCGTAATTGATGCCGAGTCGGTTTTTTACGTCAGGTCGAAAATTCTCGACCACAACGTCTGCGTCATCCACCATGCGCATGAAGACCGCATGACCTTCGGGATCCTTGAGGTTAAGGGTCATGCTGCGCTTGTTGCGGTGAAGATTTTGAAAGTCTGGTCCGTGACGGGCACCACCCATGCCGCGCTCGGAGTCTATATGGGCGGGCGATTCGATCTTAATCACATTGGCACCCCAGTCAGCCAGTTGCCGAACGGCCGTAGGTCCTGCTCGAACTCGAGTTAGGTCAAGAACCGTAAATCGGGAAAGGGGAAGTGCAGTGGTGTTCATGTTAATACCGTGAACTGACAGTGGTTTCTGTCGATGGTTGATCTTGGTCGATGCTAAAGGTCAGATTAACAATGGTTACCGGGCGATTGTGCACCATTGTGTGCCTTCTGCGCATCGACGCGTAACCGGTGTTGGTACTTGTGGTGATCGTGCGGCTCGATTATGGTGCTCCGTTGGCGGTTAAGTCTCACAGCTAGGACATTTCATTGTTGCAGGCCATAGGACGTTGGACGGGAGTTCCACTGTCGTTACAAGGACCCGCGCTGCTGGTCGGTTTAGGCCACGGGGCAACGCACTGGATCGCTGCATTTTTCTACTTGTTGTTGCCGTTTATGGGTCGCGACCTGGGGCTATCGTACGCGGACATGGGCTTGTTAGTCACGGTGTTTCACCTGAGCGCCTTGGTTGCTAATTTCGGTAGTGGTCTGTTGGTGGACCTGTCGGGACGTCGTATCGTGTTTCAGATCGCCTCGCTGATCATCGGTGCCGTGGCGTTGCTGGCCTATCGATGGTCTGTTAACTATCTATCGATTGCGGTCCTCGTGGCACTGATCGGCGCGTCAAACAACCTATGGCATCCTCCAGCGATCGCCTACCTGTCATCGATGTATCCGAATAATCGGGGTTACGCATTGGCTGTGCATGCGCTGTGCGCCAATCTCGGGGACACAGTGGCACCGCTGGTCGCTGGTGCGCTGCTGGTTGTACTCACCTGGCAGCAGACGGCGTCGCTGGCCGCACTGCCCATATTTGTCATCACCGCAATCCTCTTCTGGTTACTGTTGCCACGAGATCGTGTCGATCGTTTGGCTAGCGGTCGGTCAATGCCGTTATCTGAGTACCTGTCCAGTGTGAAGCGCATGTTGCGCGACCGGGCGATACTGGGCCTGGCGCTGATGGCCGGGTTTCGCAGTATTGGTCAGAACGGTCTCTACGTCTTCCTGCCGCTCTACCTGGTACACGAGCTTGATATGGGGCCACTGTGGATGGGTGTTGTGATGATGGCGCTTCAGTTGGGGGGCCTGGTGGCAACGCCGATTGCCGGCGCCTGGTCGGACCGCATTGGTCGGCGACCGGTTGTACTGGCAGGCCTTGCACTATCTACCGTGGTCATTGTGTTGATCACGGTAGTGCCGAATGAATTGCTTCTCGTCAGTGCAGTGGCCGTGCTTGGTTTTGCCCTTTTTGCGGTACGCCCGGTGATCCACAGTTGGCTGATGGATCTTGCGCCCCCGGATGTTGCTGGCAGTGCAACCAGCGTTTTGTTCGGCACCCAGGCGCTGTTCACCGCCATCGTCCCACCGCTCGGCGGTCTGGTGGCAGATCACTACGGGTTGATCAATGTGTTTTATCTTCTGGCACTGACTATCTTGATAGCCAACGTTTTGGTATGGATGTTGCCTTCGTCACATCGTGCGGCATGAGTTTTCCCACCAAGCGGTTGGTCTCAGCACATTCGTCCGCTACCCATGGCCCGCTATCTCATTAACGAGTGGCTGGCGGATCCCTCAAAACACATGTCTCGGCGGACGAAGTGCTGGAATGCGTGAATCTTGCAGCACTGGAAGATTCCTTGTTCTGGAGGTGATCAATAAAGCAGGATCGGTTATTTTCACTGACACACGATCATTAACGTGATCGGTATTTTATTAAAGGAACAACAATATGTTGAAAATTCTAGGGCGTAATAATTCGTCAAACGTACAAAAAGTGATTTGGGCTTGCGAAGAAATGGGCCTGGCATACGAGCGTGAAGACATTGGGGGGCCGTTCGGGGGTAATCAAGAGCCGGCATATTTAGCGATGAACCCCAATGGAGTAATTCCCACCATTGTCGATGATGATTTCGTGTTGTGGGAGTCGAATGTGATCGTCCGTTACCTCAGTGATAAACATCGCCCCAATGTGTTGTCGCCCCAGAACCCTGCTGAACGTGCGATTGCCGAGCAGTGGATGGATTGGCAACAGACAGCGGTAGGGCCAGCGATGGTGCCTGTTTTCTGGGGCCTGGTTCGCACGCCTGTAGCAGAGCGCGATCAGGGGGCGATTAGCGCGGGCCGCGATCGGTATGAGTTTTTTATGACCATGCTAGATAAACGTTTAAGTGAGTCCGCCTATGTTGCCGGTGAGCAGTTCTCCATGGGAGACATTCCGGTAGGCATCATGGCCTACCGCTGGTTTACGCTCGATATGGAACGCGCTGAGCTACCGCATCTGGCACGTTGGTACGACAATCTGAGCGGACGTGCTGCGTTCAAGAACCACATCATGATCGGGTTGACCTAACGGTCGGGAACTACACAGCAGCATGTTTCATCAGATACGTGAGTGGTGGCGAGAGCGCGCAATACAACAACTGAAGCGCGATGCGCGGGAAATCATTCGCCGCGATAGCGCGGCTTATACCGATCGACACCTGACGACCATCGCCAATGTGTTACGTACTTACCTGGCAGAGTTCGAAAGCCCTCCCCAAACTGCCAGTCACCGCCGACAGGTTGTAATGCGCCTCAAGAGTCGGCACCAAGAAGCAAGACGGGGGCACGACCAGGCTGTCCTCAGCGCGGCTACGTTGGCGATTATCTACCGGCGTGCGGTGGAAGCGGGTGAAACGGGTGCCCCCGCACGCGATGAAGTGCAGGCCTTTCTTGATCGTTATGTCGATAATGAGGGCGTCACAGCAGAGTAATGATGGCCGTATCGGCCGTCAGTTTAAAAGTCGTTTTGGGGCTCCACTCAACCAGGCAAGGATGTTTTCTACCGCCTGCCCGTAACCTTGCGCGTAGTTTTCCCGCATCACGTAGCCGGTGTGACCGGTCAGTACGGCGTTGCGCGCTGCGCGCAAAGGGTGGCTTGTTGGCAGAGGTTCGACTGCGTAGACGTCGAGGCCCGCGCCAGCGATGGTGCCACGTTGAAGTGCTTCCACCAGCGCGTCTTCCGCGACGATCGGACCGCGCGAGGTGTTAACTAAATACGCGGAGGGTTTCATCAATGCCAGTTCCTTTGGGCCGATCAGGCCGCGAGTGCGCTCACTCAAAACAAGGTGAATACTGACGATGTCTGATGTGGATAACAGAGTGTTGCGCTCAACCCAGGTGACACCGCATTCTTCGCAGCGCTCGGGGGTGAGGTTCTCGCTCCAGGCCTGAACGCGCATCCCAAATGCCAGTGCCACTTGTGCGACCTTTGCACCAAGCTTGCCAAGCCCGAGAATTCCCAAGATGTTATTTCGAAGACCGCTGGAGAAGCCTGCCTGCCAGCCACCTTGGTGCATGGATTCATTCTCGAGTGGTATCTGTTTGGCCAACGCAAGAATCAGCGCCCACGTGTGTTCTGCGGCTGGATAGCCGAGCATCTGTGTGCCGCAGACGTCGATCCCTTGTTCACGCGCGGCGCCCATATCAATCGCAAGATTTCGCATACCGGTGGTGATTAACAACTTTAGTTTGGGCAGCCTCTCCAATAGGGCACTCGGGAAAGGTGTGCGTTCGCGCATGACCACGATGACGTCGAAATCAAGCAACGTCTCGGCCACCGCATCAAGGTCGCCGAGATGTTGATTAAACGCAGTAATCGTCAGGCGATCTTCGAGTACAGACCAGTTGGTTATCGACAGCGCAACTCGCTGGTAGTCATCCAGAATGGCGAGTTTCAACGGAAATACGCTTGACGGCGTTAGCGTGAACGAAGACGCGGGTCAAGCACGTCGCGCAGGCCGTCACCGAAAAGGTTGAATCCAAAGACTGCGATGGTAATGGCCAGCCCGGGAAAGATCGGTACCCACGGTGCGCTCTCGGCAAACTCCTCCGCACCACCCTGTAGCATCAGGCCCCACGCAGGGGTCGGTTCCTGCACGCCCATACCGAGATAGGAGAGGGATGCTTCTAGCAGGATGGCTTGGCCGACGAAAGTAGTCAGCATGATTAAGTATGGTGCCATCACGTTGGGTATCATATGTTTCATGATGATGCGCATGTGGCTATAACCGAGTGCACGAGCTGCATCCACATACGGGATCTCACGAATCGCCAGCGCGCTGGAACGAACCACCCTGGCACATTGGGGAATAAACGGAATCGTGATTGCAATGATTACGTTGACTGTGCTGGCGCCCAGGGTTGCGACTACGGCTAGTGCCAATACGATCAAGGGAAAGGCCATGACAATGTCGACAAGGCGTTGACAGATAATATCGAATCGACCGCCGAAGTATGCGCTGGCAACACCGAGGATTAGACCACCGGTCGCGCCAACAAAAGCAGCGGTGAAACCGACGAAAAGTGCGGTGCGAGCTCCGTATATGATCCTTGTGAGGATATCTCTGCCAAACGCATCTGTGCCCAACCAGAATTCTGCGCTTGGGGGAGTTAGCTGATTTACCCACGACGCTGCTTCGGGGTCATAAGGTGTTAGGAAATTGGCGAAGATCGTGGCAAATATCATGATCAAGACCACCAGCCCGCCAGCGGATGCAAGCGGTTGCCGGCGAATCAGGTCGATCAGCTGCGAGGACCACGACTTTGACAGTTCTTCGAGCTCGTCTGCGTCAGCGGCTGGATTGACTGTTACCATCGTCTAGGTGCTCAGGCGTATCGAATTCTAGGGTCGAGCCATGCGTACACTAGGTCGACAACGAAATTGGTTACTACAGCAATTACTACGACTAACATTACCAGTTGTTGCGTCATAGCGAAGTCTTGGGCTTGGACAGACTCAACGAACAACTTGCCGATACCGTTGAGATTGAAAACTTGCTCAGTTACAACGAGACCACCCATCAGAAACGCGAACTCGATGCCGATAATAGTGAAGACCGGGAGCATTGCGTTCTTAAGCGCGTGGCGATTGATAACGATTTTCTCAGTCATGCCTTTCGCTCGCGCAGTTCGAATATAGTCCTCTCGCAATACCTCAAGTAACGCCGACCGTGTCATGCGGGTTGCGACTGCGGAATAACGGTAGCCAGTAGCGACGGCGGGCCAGATCAGTTGAGCCATATTACTGGCAAGGTCTTTGAATGGTGATACGTATTCAATTGGGGGCATCCAGGGTGTACCAAGGAAGTGTTGAGTGCCAATAAGCAAACCCAGGATGATCAGAATGCCAAGCCAGAAAGACGGCATGGCAATTCCGGCGATGCTGAAGGATCGAACCACGTAGTCAATCCAGGTGTCCTGCTTGATGGCTGAGATTGCGCCGAGCGGAATGGCAATCACCACCGCTACCAATGTCGCCATGATAGCGACCTGTAATGACAGTTTGAACCGCAGTCCGATCTCCTCGGTGACAGGTTTGCCCGTCCACATCGAATCTCCAAGGTCCCACACCACATAGCCGGTGATGAAGTCCCAGAACTGGACGATTAGGGGTTTAGCCAAGCCGAGCTTCTCGCGGCAGAGTTCGATTTCTGCTTCGTCGACATAGAGGCCTGAACCAGCAAGACGCACCTCACAGACATCGCCGGGGATCGCGCGGAGCAGGAAGAAAACAAGAACCGCCGCACCGAGCAGAGTCGGCAGGATTAGCAACAGGCGCTTGGCAATGTATTTGTGCACGAAGGTTTATGCGAAAAATTTACCGCCCGTCGTCAGAAGACGACGGGCGGTGGTTAACTTGTACGCGCAGCAATGTGCGCTTTGTTAACTCTATTGGGTTACTTATCCAGCCAGATCTGATCCAAGGACTGGTTCAGGTAGTGACTGGGCGCGATTTTCCACCCTTTCACATAAGAGCGATGGGGATTGATCTTGTACCACCACAATGTCAGGGCGGTCCCGGCGGTATCAAATACTTCAGTTTCGAACTCTCGCATGATTGAGCGTTGTTGTGCCGGAGTCTCGGCCTTGAGCAGACGGTCATAGATGGCATCCAGTTTCGCATTCTCACAGCCGGAGTAATGGTTGCCGGCACTGCACAGAAACTTGCTCACGTCCGCAATCGGGTTCACCACCGACTGGCAGTTGAAGTCGACCGTCACGTCGAAGTCCTTCTTTTTGCGCAGCGTGGCATAGAACTGCGGTGAAGGCTGCACCCGCTGAATGGGTTTCAAGCCGACCTGGCGCCACTGGTCAACCAGCCAGGTACCGACCACCTTGTACGGCTGATCGACGCCGCGGTTATTGAAGTCGAACTCGATGCCCTCGGCACCGGCTTCCTTCAGTAACGCCCGCGCTTTCGCACGACTGGCCTTAATGTCTCTCGAGAAACCAATCATGCCTTCAAGCTCCGCCGCCGTTGCCGCCAGCGGATGTGATGGGAAAACAATGCCACCGACCGTCTTCACGATCGCGATATTGGCCAGGTACTTCGAAGCTTCATAACGATCTACAGCCAGGGTCAGTGCGTGTCGAACACGTTTGTCATCGAACGGCTTGTGGTTGACATTGACGGTAAACATCAGCGCACAGTTCCAGTCAGATTCCTGAACGGTGATTTTGTCGCCCAGCGCTTTGACTAAGTCATCACGTGCCTTCGGCGGGAATCCTCTGAACTCAATCGCTGCCCGATCGCCACGGATAGCTTGCAGCCGAACCGACATTTTGGGTGCCGATATCGCCCTGAAGCCATCAAGATAGGGTTTACCAGCATGGTGGTAATTCGGGTTGCGCTTGCCTGCGACATGGGATCCGGCGACATGTTCGACAAAAATGAAAGCACCCGAACCATTGACATTTTTCTTGTGCCATTCGTAACCGTGCGCATCCAGGTCCTTTTTGCTGTAGATAAAATTGAACGGCATCCCAGTGCTGGGGATGAAAGCACCCGACGGAAAATGCAGCGTGAACACAATGGTGTGGTCATCGGGGACCTCAATCGATTTGACCATCTTGAACATCGCCTTGCGGTTGCTGGCGACGCCTTTGGGCGGAAAGACGATCTTGTCGAACGTTGCCTTGACGTCGTGCGCGTTCAGTGGCGTGCCATCATGGAACTGGAGGCCCTTTCGAATCTTGAAGGTGTACTCGGTCCCACCTTTGGCGCCACTGGGTATGTTGCCTTCGCAAACATCACACTGAAAGTCAGTGGGGTCCCCAGGATTGTCAGGGTTGACCCGAAACAGCAGACTGTAGAACGGACGGATCGGGTGGATCATGCCGAATGTCGACTCGATATGGCCGTCATAGGACGGGATCTTGCTGCCCACCACGAAGTTCAGAATACCGCCCTTTTTCGGGGCGGCAACCGAGACTGTTACTGCACCCAGAGCAAACGCTATACCGACAATGGCAGCGACGCCCTGCTTAAATAAGCTGGATTTCATTGTTCTTTATCCTCCTTGAGTTTACTGATTTGCGATACTTCCACAGGGTAATGTGAACCAAATCGGTTATTAATGCACGCACAATTAGTGAAATTTACCCACCAGCGAGAGTTGGATGATTGTGCTTCCATAGAAAATCATGAATTTCCTTACTATTTTGGGTATTAGATTTGACTACAAGCGACCCAGTGTCCAGTCCTGGTTTGTCGAAATTCCGGTATCTCGTTTCTGCAGCTGTCAACGGCTAGCGGACAGCGAGGATGAAAAACGCAACCGCTGGGTGGATTAATCGGGCTGGGTATTTCGCCCTGAATAACTGAATGTGCTCGTTCGGCTTCAGCCTGTGGATCAGGTATCGGTACCGCATCGAGCAGTGCGCGGGTATACGGGTGACTGGGGTTGTCGAACAACTCATTGCCTTCGGCAAGTTCCACCAGTTTCCCGAGATACATCACTGCAACGCGATTGGATATGTGGCGCACGACGCTGAGATCGTGGGCGATGAAGAGGTAGGTGAGATTAAACTGCTCGCGCAGGTCCTCAAGCAGGTTGATTACCTGCGCCTGGATCGATACATCCAGCGCTGAAACGGCTTCGTCACATATGATGAACTCTGGATTCAAAGCTAGGGCACGCGCTATCCCAACGCGTTGGCGCTGACCGCCGCTCATCTCGTGCGGATAACTATCTGCAAATCTTGGATCGAGTCCGCAAATAGACAGGAGTTCGCGAACCCGTTCCTTGCGTTTAACTTTATCAGTGATGATCCCATGCACGCGTATCGGCTCATCCAGCATGTTGCCGATTTTCATGCGTGGATTTAGCGAACTGTACGGATCCTGGAAAATCACTTGGATTTTCGCGCGGGTCGGCACCAACTCTTTTTGTGATAACTGGGTGAGGTCGATACCTTCGAAAAGGATTTCTCCCTCTGTTGCTGTCTCGAGTTGTAAGATGCAGCGTCCGATAGTAGTTTTACCGCAGCCCGATTCGCCGACCAGTCCCAGTGTTTCACCTTTTTGAATTTCAAAAGAGACCCCATCAACCGCTTTAACGTGAGCGACCGTTCGCTGAATAACCACGCCTTCGGTCACTGGAAAGTACATTTTCAGGTTTCGGACCTGGACAAAGGGTGTCGCGTTTGTCATGCCGGTATCACTCATGAAGCGTTCTTCAGTTCGTTGATTTCCTTGACTCGCCAGCACGCCGATACGTGTCCGCTGTCAATGTTTTCCAATGGTGGAAACTCCTGGGCACAGCGGTCTACAGCGAACCGGCAGCGCGGCCTGAAGGCACAGCCCCCATCAAGCCGTGTCAAATCCGGTGGTTGCCCGTCGATGGGGATTAACCGGGTACCGCGCGGCTGGTCCATGCGGGGCACCGAGGCGAGTAGGCCCAGCGTATACGGGTGGTGCGGCTGATGGTAGATCTGTTGTGCGCTGCCCATTTCGATGATTTTACCGGCATACATCACGTTGACTCGGTCGGCGTAACGTGCAACAACGCCGAGGTTGTGTGTGATGACGACCAGTGCCACACCGAGGCGCTTGGTCAGATCTTTCATGAGTTCCAGAATTTGCGCCTGGATTGTCACATCCAACGCCGTGGTCGGTTCGTCCGCGATGATTAACTTGGGTTCACAGCTGAGTGCGACCGCGATCATCACTCGTTGACGCATGCCGCCGCTCAGGTGATGCGGAAACTGCGCCAGTCGTCGCTTTGGTTCAGAAATGCCGACCATTTCGAGTAATTCTGCAGCGCGCTTGAGCGCCTGTGCCGATGATAGCCCGAGGTGATGTTGCATGGTCTCAGTGAGTTGCAGTCCGATCGACAGCACTGGATTGAGAGACGTCATGGGTTCTTGAAAGACCATGCTGATTTCTCGCCCACGAACGCGCCGAATGTCTTCATCGCCCATTTCAAGCAGGTTCTGACCCATAAAGTTAATGCTGCCACCGACAATTTTTCCTGGC
>Ga0207966_1000887_pt1 | contig 16815 bp, 17 predicted proteins | sample Knorr_S23_td_NAD_FD_185611 | JGI IMG/M metagenome (GOLD analysis project Ga0207966, IMG submission 185611) | Marine microbial communities from Southern Atlantic Ocean transect - Knorr_S23_td_NADW_ad_2500m_LV_B (SPAdes) (version 2) | ecosystem: Environmental > Aquatic > Marine > Oceanic | place...
GCTGAATGGGACTCGGATAAATCGACAGGTGAACCACGACGCCTTGTATGGGGTATTTGTTGGAAAATGTTCTTGCGCTCACCTTTACTAGGTATTGGTTATGGCGACTTCCGTTGGGATTTTTTAAAGGCTCAAGCAGAAAAATTTTCTACAACAGGTGAATATTATTCTGGATCTATTTCACTTCCACACAATGAATTGATTTTTTGGGCTATTGAAGGAGGTGTAGTACCATTACTTTGTATTATTTGTTTTGGTCTGTGGTTTGTGATTCGGATTTTTAGAAAACGGGGTATATCCGCAGTGTTTTATTTGGTCTGTTTGGTACCAGTGATCATACACAGTATGCTAGAATACCCCTTTTATCAAGCTGTAGTTCATTGGCTAACCTTTTGTAGCCTGATTGCGTTCATATCAAGCCGGCAGGAAGTAAAACGTTGTTATACTATTGCTGCGCCTGTTATTATGCGATCTTTGGCAGTGATTATATTTACACTAGTCACAACGTATATGACACTAGCCATCCAATCATTATATTGGCTGGAAAAATATTCCGTGACCCCTAAATTGGAATTACTGTCGAATATTTGGTATCCAGTTGAACATGGCGATATAGTGCTATCCGCTCATATGCTTCAGCGGATGAATGACGTTAACAAAGTTTGGAATGAAAAAGAATTGCTTGAACATGTTGATTGGCTTCGCACTACAATTTTATATGACCCCAAGGACTACCTCTACAAGTATATGATTAGGGTACTGGAAGCACTTGGGCAAAAAGAAAAGGCAGAACAATTCCGAACAGAAGGTAAATATCTATTCCCACATAGTGATATTTAAGTCACTTGATTTTAAGGTAACCTAAGTTTTATATACTGCTGAATTCAAACCAGAGAGTTTCCTGGCCATCCGCAAGATGATATTGATGAAATAATATTTTCTTTCCATACCGAAGCAAATAACATTTTAGATTGGCGACCATGTGCAAAGTGATCCGCCTGTATTTTGTCCTGATGGCAACCTTTACGGTATGTCTATTTGCTGATCCTGCAATAACCCGGAAAATAAATCTTCAGCAGGAACGGGCTTTCAAAAATGAGGTGTTTAGGTATTTTCGCTATTTCAGAATTCAAACGGAGGGGGTAGACCTATCGTTTGATGAAATAGATAATAATAATGTTGTATTTACAGCTACAATTAGATCCCGGCGTAATAATTTTGAAGAGGTGATCCTAAAAACTTTTGCCTGCATTGGCCGGGTAATGATAAGTGTGCCGGATAGCGAATTAAATAATGATCAACTATTCATAATACCGTCCATCATTACAGTTAATTGTGATGTCCCTGTCCGCAGGGACAATAACTACATCTCTGCTACTGCGAATAACAAAGCGGTCATTCAGTTTACGAATGGTGTCATGACAGCTGAGGGATTCCTTTTTGAATTGAGAGGCTCAATGGCTGGATCATTTACAGCTTACGATAATACATCAATGCCCAGTATTTTAACCGCAGATGTAGATTTTGAGAACCTGATTGCAGCGCGATTAGCACTGGAAGGAAAGAATAACCCCAGGCTGTCTACCGTATTGAGTTTGGCTAGTAAGGCCAAGTATATCCCTGGGGTGGAACGAAAGATCGAAGTCATGATGCTGGCAAGGATGAAAACAAAACACGCTGACCTCATGTTTCAGATTTTTGGATATCCGCCAGCTGATCCACAATTAAAAAGAATAGGTAAACAGGTTTTTTATCATATTCAGATGGAACCAGGAGAAATTCTTAATACGCATACCAATGATTCATTACGCTATGCCTGGAAAGGAAGAAAATACCCTGAGCCTTTGAACAAATACTATCGCGAGTATAATGTAAAGTACGGGATCAAACGCCCGGGTCCCAATGATTGATAAATTATGACACATAAAGACGCTAAAAAAAATTCAGAATTGCTGCCTGAAAAACAACAGCTAGAAGAAGAAATCATTGAACAGCTAGAGAAAGCTGAATTGGCACACATTGTTGAAACATTACCAGTGCCGGTTAATAACCCAGGTGTACAATCAGATTTTGTTTCTACTCTTGATAAACACCAAGTTTATGACAGGATTGAAAAAATATTTCTTGCTATAAAGAATGAAAAAAGGGAAACCCGGGAGCTGGCTCTTTTATTAAAAAAATATGCTGTGCAAAGCGGTAATCTATCCAGAGATGAGATGAAAATTGTTAAGGAACAGTTTATTGATCTTTTAAAGATAGCCGGGCTGTCCATCCCGTTAATAATACCATTTAGTCCGGTGATTATTCCGTTAATGATAAAGCTTGGCCAAAAAGTGGGCATTAGAATATTGCCGACATCGTTCTATGATGATAAGAAATCTGCGTAATATCCAAATATCATTGTTTTTTTATAGTGCTAATATAAATTCCGCAGCATTTTTCACGCGCCCATTGGGTAAACAATGTAATTGGGGCCGTAGCTCAGTTGGGAGAGCGCCTGAATGGCATTCAGGAGGTCGTCGGTTCGATCCCGTCCGGCTCCACAATACTACCCTCCAATGAAAAATAAACTTCAGCTTATTTTCTTCGCGCTAGCTGGACTACTGGTTTTTTCCAGTTGTTCATCCACCCGGCAGATGATGTCGCGCCAGCGCAAGGATATGGAAATTCCTGAAAAAGCGGAACCCTATCCAGACCCGACCCCGAGGGCCAAATTACTGGGTGAACTTACAGCACCGCGTACCTGCTATGATGTGACCTTTTATGAGCTCAATATTGATATTGACCTGGATGATAGAATGATTGCCGGATATGTGGATTTTTATGCTTGGGCTGTCAATGAATTCACAGAATTGCAGTTCGACCTGGCCAAAAATATGGTTTTAGATGAGGTCAACTATAAAGGCAGAAGCTTGACCTATACCCGGGAAGAGGATGCGGTATTTGTTACTTTTCCTGCAGTGCAGGCAGGTAGGAAATTTCAATTTCGGGTAACCTACCACGGAGAGCCAGCGCAAGCAAAAAAACCACCCTGGGATGGCGGATTTGTCTGGGAAAAAGATAAGGCCGGTCGTGATTTTGTCGGTGTGGCCTGTGAAGGTGACGGAGCCAGCCTGTGGTGGCCCTGCAAGGATCATCCCACGGAGGAACCGGATAGTATGGCTATAAATATTACGGTGCCCAGCGATATCATGTGTGTGGCCAACGGCAGATTACGGGAAAAAGTGGAGACCGATGTAAAGACAACGTACAAGTGGTTCGTTACAAAGCCCATCAATAATTATAACGTGTCCGTTAATATTGCCAATTATACTGTTATTGCCGATACAATTCATTCGGTCACCGGCATTCAACCAGCGACATACTATGTGCTGGATTACAATGAGGCGGTCGCAAGGGAACATTTCAAAGAAGCACGGGCTATGATGCGCTCCCTGGAGAAATTCTTTGGGCCATTCCCCTTCTGGGAAGATGGGTATAAATTGGTGGAAACGCCTTACCTGGGTATGGAACACCAAACTGCAGTGGCCTACGGCAATGATTTTAAGACCTACGAGCGTGGTATCCGCACTATCTATGGATATATGGACTATATCATCCTGCACGAGACGGCCCATGAGTGGTGGGGCAATAATATCACTGCTTGCGACGGGGCGGACGTTTGGCTGCATGAAGGCTTTGCCATGTATTCTGAAGTATTGTATGTAGAAGATCAACTGGGCTACCCCATGAGTATCCATTACCTGCTGGAGCGGCGCCGTGGAATTCAGAATCGTCGCGCCATTGTAGGGCCCAGAGGTGAATACTACTGGGGGTTTGAGGATGCGTACAATAAAGGTGCCTGGATATTGCACACCCTGCGCAGTGTCCTGGATGATGATACGATGTTCTTTGGCATTCTAAAGGGTTTTCAGCAGGAATTTGCGTCCCAGATAGTGTGTACGGAAGATCTCGTCGAATATATAAATAATGTGACGGGACAGGATTTTAAGCCATTTTTTGATCAGTATATTTTCGACCGCCGTCCCCCAACCCTGGAATACAGTCTTACAAAAGATAAGCTGCTCTACCGTTACACTGGTATTTTACCAGAGTTTTCCATGCCCGTAAATGTGCTAGTGAATAAGGATGAAGTGCGGCTACAGCCATCGATGGCAACACAGACATTAACGATCCCTGACTATGCTACTGTTCAGATAATGGATTGGGAATATTTGATCCTAAAAAAGGAAAACGCTGACCTCCAAGAAAATTAATTGCCCTTTTGCATAAACGGTATTGATTAAATAACTTCAACCCCAATTACAAATTAACTAGTTTTAGCGATGAAAGACGACGTATATCTATCCCTATTTAGAGTCCTGGATAGCGAGCAGCAGATTATTACCAGAACTGATCAGAAAGCGTTCACCATGCTTTCTCTTATGGGTGTGTTCATGGTCTTCTTTTTGGTCCACTTCACCAAAATTCAGATCAACTGGTTTAATTTTATTATGTTAATGTTATACCTGATCTCAGCTATTTTAGCCTTGATCCAGTTAATAATGGTGATCAATCCTCGTATAAGAAAAGCTAAAGACCGCGAAGATTTGCCGGAAATTAATGCGACGTACTTTAAGGGTATTGTCAGCTTTAAGAGTGCAGCGGAATATGGAAAATATCTGCGCAATATTATGGGAGACGATACCAGAGCCTATACAATGTTTGCCAACCAGGTCTATTCTGTGGCCCAAATAAACGATTATAAGAATGGCCATATGCAGTTAGCTATTAAATTCTTTGCTGTAGCAATTATTTCAGAATTGTTAATCGTCATGTCTGTAGCCTACAGTCGGTCCTTGCCATTTCTATTTGGCAACTAATGAGTAAATATATCATCATATTTCTAGGGTTACTGATTGTAGCCGGGTGCACACCTCAACCTATACCTGGGCCTGATGGTGCACAGGGCCCACCTGGTCCAGAAGGTACAGCTGGTGAAGCAGGTGAAGCTGGTGAAAAAGGTATCCAGGGACCTCCTGGGCCAATGGGTGAGCCCGGTAAATCCTTAAGTGAGGAGATTGTAAATACGCTAAAGGAAAAATTAAATCAACTTGATCAAGCTACTCTTAATAAAGAAGAGATTTGTGCCTTAATACCATTTAAAGAAGGAATTGCGCCACAAATCCTTGGCTTCGCTGCATTAACTACAAATGGTAAAATATTAATTATGAAAAACACCAGTCCGGTTAATATTGGAGAAAAGTTTATATTCGAAACACAGATTGCAGACCGGGCGGATTTTGTTTCGTTGAGCGTCCTTAGTGGTGAAGAGGGTGAAAAAACGTTTTATGTAGCAATAACTGCGGATGGTCACCACTATTATTCGGGTGATCTCAAAGAATGGAATCCCCAGGGACAGAGCCCTTTTTAAACGGTCAGCTTAATTAGTGGCTACAAGGCTCGAATCAGTGGATTTGCGCCTTTTTTTGTTTTAGTATTCTTTCATGTTTGGGCGTTTTATCACCCAGTTGTTATATATAACCTGCCTCAGCGCAGCACACCCTATAGTAATTGATGGTCTGTGGGATGACTGGCAGGAAGTACCCGTTGCTGTCACAGACCCAGAAGGTGACTATAATTACGATGACTGGGCCGAGTTAAAGATCACCAATGATGACGAATTTATTTTCTTTAAAATAAGTTTACATAGTGAAGAGACCTTGCTACAGGATTGGAACAATTTTTTCCTGTACATAGACGCGGATAGAGATTCGCTAACTGGCCACCCCTTCCGCGGACTGGGGGCTGAATTGACCTGGCATTTTGGATATCGTATGGGGCAATATTTTGAACAGGATGGGATCATTGATTTATGGCAGAATGATATAACCCTGCGGCAAGCGCCTACCGTTACCAGCACAGAATTCGAAATCGCAATTGCCCGCGATTCTTTTGTACTCAGTGATCCTGATTCCATCGCGGTCATTTTCAGTAGTTTTTACGATACGGGGGATTATATGCCCGATAATTGGGAAGGTATAATCTACCATATGGATACGACAGTAGTTGGTCCCGTAGTGCCAATCTCGCTGGAAAAAACAGGAACTAGGCTGGTAACCTATAATACGCATTATACAGGTATCCTGGAACCAGATCGCCAGCCCTATTTCGAACGAATATTACAGGCCCTGGAACCGGATATTATTGCCCTGCAGGAGCACAGTGAGTGGAATGAGATCGGTGATATTATTTCGAGCTGGTTTCCGGAGGATACTTGGTACCAAGGTTATACCTTTCGGGATCTGGTAGTGCTGAGCAAATATCCAATTATTAATCAAGCCAATTTGATCAATTCTGAAAGAACAATGTGCGCTCTACTGCAAACGGACGATCCGATCAATCCCTACCTGCTGATCCTCAATTCCCATTTTTCGTGCTGCGATAATGATGATGATCGCCAGGAACAAGTGGATGAATTGGTGCAGGTACTCCGCGAATGGCGCTTGAATGATAATGGGCCCTTTGACCTGCCCGAAGGTACGCCCATGTTTCATGTGGGTGATTTTAATTTTGTGGGGTACCGTGAGCAAATTGAAACAGTAACGGCAGGTGATATCCAGGATGAAGCCACTTATGGGATTGACTTTCCCCTAGACTGGGATGGTACAGAAATTACAGACTTATTTTCCAGACACACCCATAAACGAATGGCCTATACTTGGCGTTCGGACGGCAGTTCTTTCAATCCCGGGAAATTGGATTATGTGCTCTATACGAATAGTAATTTATCTATCTTGAAACACTTTGTCTTAAATACGTTGGTGATGCCGGATTCTGTACTCAATGAATGGGAACTGGAAGCAGAAGACACCAACGAAGCATCGGATCATTTGCCCAGAATAGTTGATTTTATGGTAACTGACCTGGGTATTTCAGGTGAACTTGATCTGCCCCAGCAATATATTTTATCTCATCCCTACCCAAATCCATTCAATCCGCAGGTTATGATCCCCATTACATTGGTAAGGAAAGCGCATATACAATTGCGTATTTACGATATCCATGGACGTTTGGTAATTTCTTTAGCAGATGATGTATTACCTGCTGGGAAAAAGCTATTTTCTTGGGATGGATCACAGAACCCTAGTGGTGTCTATATTGTACGCTGTCAGGCTGGGCATATAATGCAAACTGAAAAAATCATTCTTTTGAAGTAAGGGTTGTAGCATCAAACAGGATAAAAATACCGCAATTGTATTTTCAACAGATCCAGAATTTTTGGAATCCACAGGAACAGAAGGACAGGAAGAAATTCCAAACCGGGATCAGGATCTGCGTATTCACCTGGATAGAAAAGGTGGCGGGAAGGTTGTCACTGTGATCAAAGGATATAGAGGCATACCTGGAGGACTGAAAGAACTGGGAAAATATTTACAATCATCCTGCAGCACGGGTGGCACCGTAAAAAATAATGAGATCCTGATTCAGGGCAATTTTCGGGAAAAAGCAAGGGATCTTTTGCAGGTAAAGGGTTATCGGGCCAAGTTGAGCGGCGGTTGATGCTTTACCAGTTACTCAAACCGGTGGCCGTTACGGGAATAAACTTATTTTTCAATTCTATTTCGGTTGAAAATCAAGAAAGAATCCCTAATAAAGGCCCGGTGATTTTTGCAGCAAATCACCCTAATACTATGATGGACCCGCTCATTGTGGGGGCCAACTGCAACAGGAGTGTTGCCTTCCTGGCTAAAAGTACATTATTCTCCAATAAGGCTTTTGCTTGGTTATTAGGGTTAATTGGTATTATTCCTGTCTATAGAAAAATCGATGCCGAGGGTGATATGGTCCGCAACGAGGAGATGTTTGCGGCAACATATCGTCATTTGGAAAAAGGCCGTGCCTTATTGATTTTTCCAGAAGGTATATCAACACCAGAACGGATTATCCATAAAATTAAAACTGGTGCTGCCCGAATCGGGCTGGGCGCAGAAGCAAATAATGATTTTAATTTGAACGTATATATCGTACCGGCTGGTATCAATTATTCTGCAGGAACCAAATTTCGTAGTGATGTCCATTGCCGTTTTGGGATCCCAATTGCTATGACAGATTTTCGGGACCAGTATGAGACTGATGATCGGTCCGCGGTACAAGCTGTTACATCACAACTGCGGCAAGCTCTGAAAAAATTGACTACGACGGTCACGGACCAGGCCGATGCAGACATTGTGCAATCATTGGAAACGATTTACAAAAAAGAACTTACTGTTGATTTAGGCATGGATAAACATTCCAAGGACGATGAATTTAAAGTGTCCAAAGGGATTATTAGAGCTGTGAGGTGGTTCAGTGAAAATAAACCTAAATGGTCACATAAAATGAAGCAGTCTATCATACAGTATATTAGTATTTTAGATAAATTAAAAATACGGGATGATTTTCTATCTACCAGTCGCTCAAAGGTTACATTTAGCCGGCGCCTGCAATCCTGGTTTTTCCTTGTATTTGGCTTCCCTGTATTTATATACGGATGGATTTTGAACTATTTGCCCTACAAATTATCTGGTATACTTGCAGTACGGGCTGTGAAGGGTCATTTTGCTGATTTAAGTTCTAAAAAAATGCTGTTTGGGATGGGGCTATTTATCGTCTGGTATACTGGTATCTTGGTTCTTTTCTATAAAATTATCGATGACGGGATGTGGACAGCATTATTTTTTCTAACATTTATTCCCAGTGGCAATTTCACCTTGCTTTATTTCCGTAAAGCACAAAATTATCGTCAACACTTACGATTTATGACCATTTTCTATCAAAAGCGCAGGCTGCTTTATCAATTAATCGAAAAGCGGCTTAGTATCATTCATGAATTAGACAGGGCAAAGGAAGAATATTTTGCCAAGAATATCAGGGATGACTCTTCTGAAGATCTGTCTGATTTTAAGGGATAAAGAACAGGAAATATTTTATAGGTAACCATAGTAATGCATAAATTATGATTATGAAATTGTACCATTACAGTTTGTTGGTCTTTCTGGTCCTTTTCTTGGCCTGTACAAAAACAGAGCCAAGGGGAGGCGGCAGTGTTACACTGCTGGTATCAAACAATGTACGGGGTCAGCTTGACCCCTGTGGGTGAAAGAAAAACCCACTGGGCGGTCTGTCCAGAAAATCAACCTATGTAAAACAATTAAAGGAAGACGGGAAAAATCTTGTTATCCTGGACGCGGGAGATCTGTTATTCAGTAGCGCTGTGTTGACAGAGGTTAATGAACAGGCGGATAAATTGCGCGCCAAGGCAATCTTAAAGGGTTATGAACGTATTGGTTGTAATGCAGTGAACGTAGGTGGCTTCGATCTGGCTGCTGGCACAGCTTATCTACAACAAATTGTTGATAGCACAGAAATTCCATTTATATCGGCAAACATCATCGATAGTAAGAGCGGGGAGCCGATCTTTCCGCCCCACCATATTATCACAGAGGGTGGGGTTACTATTGGCGTAATCGGTCTCACCAATCTCATCCCAACACAAATCAAGGATGTGCAGATAAGTGATTTCATTAAGACCGGTGAAGCACAAATAGCTGAACTGAAACCGAAAGTGGATATTATCGTTGTTTTGGCCAATGTTAACCGGGATAAGAATAAGTTGATGAACGAAGTTTTTTCTGATGCGGACTATATTTTTCTCAGTAGGAATACAATCAGGACACGGTCGGGGACGAAACAACCTGTACATGGGCCATTTACCTATGGTAGTAATATTCAAGGGAAATACCTAGCCCAGATTGACCTAAATATAACTGCCCTTGATTCACCACTGGTGGACATATCAAACCTGCAGGCGCAGGTAGATAACATCGATCGCCGGCTAAAACGATTTCAAGATAAAGATCCTAAGACACCGCTAGATGAAATCTACGCTGATCAACCGCGAATTCTGAAATTGATCGAGGAATTCAACCAAAATCGTAAAACCTATGAAAATAATTTGCGGAGCGCCCAGAATACATCGGGATATACCAGTGTGGCATTATCGCGGAAGATCGGTGATGATGACGCAATTTTGGCCTATGTGACAGATATTCTTGGGCAATGCGCAGCACTGAAGAAACATAAAGTGCAAAAGAATCTTTACCCGAATCCTCCCGGCTTCGAAGAAAGAATCAAGAAAGGGCTTAAACCTGGATGATCACGCAGCTGCCTATTGGCCAGATCATTGTTATTACAATAACATCTACGGTACTTGGTCTAGGCATCAACGCTGTTCGGCCGGAGGGTATCCCCTTGCTGGCAAAAGAACTGGCAGTAGCTGAAGAGATCGAGTATACCACTGCTGAACCGCGATTACTGGCTATCACCCTTGACCAGGCGCTGGATTTGTATCAAAAAGGCACCATTTTTGTGGACGCCCGGGAACCGGAGTATTATCAGGAAGGGCATATAAAAGGTGCCTGGAATTTTCCGTTTTTCCTGGAATTGGTTTTTAAACTTGATAGTTTGCAGGGCAAAGATGCACCACTTGTTATCTACTGCAGCGGGGATGAATGCGGATCTAGTGAAGACCTGGCCTATGAACTGCAGGCGGAAGGGTTTAATAATCTACTTGTTTTCAAGGGGGGCTGGACAGCCTGGAATATAAGCGAGCACCCGATTGAGCCATGATTACTTTCGCCCAACGATCAGTTATTGCCTTACTTTGTCGGGTCATCCTGGGTGTCATTCTCATCTATGCCAGTATCGACAAAATCGTTCATCCCGCAGAATTTGCAAAGGCCATTGGGAATTATAATGTACTGCCATTTGGTCTGGAGAATTTAATGGGCATCGTTTTGCCGATTCTTGAACTACTGGTAGGCACCTGTCTGGTTTTGGGCATTATGCTCGATGGATCAGCTATTATTGCCGCGGGAATGATGGCTATATTCATTATTGCATTGAGTCAGGCACTGCTACGCGGAATCGATATTAATTGCGGTTGTTTCAAGGTGACAGCTGAAAATGCTGGTCAACAGGTGGGTATCAGACGGATCATTGAAGATTGTATATTTATGGGCATGGCCTTCATGGTGCTTAGTCGCGGCGAACGAAAATGGGAGTTGTATCCGAAAACCTGATTGACTAGTTAGTCATCACTGTATAAATTCGCACCGCTTTTTACAAATGCGAGAGTAGCTCAGCTGGTAGAGCACCACCTTGCCAAGGTGGATGTCGCGAGTTCGAACCTCGTCTCTCGCTCATCATATGCCCCGAGGGTTATCTACTTAATATAGGGCCTTTTGCTTCTTTGCATCTTCCGCTTCTTTTTCTGCCTGTTTCTCTTTGCGGCGCTGCTGGATCTTTTCAATTTGTCGGTTAATGATCACCCTGATCGAAAATTTATACATCGATCGGGGATACTTTTTCTCTCGTTCCAGTGGCCGGAAATAATGGGTACGGCGATCAAAAATAATGTCGAAGACCATCCATGCTATGGTAGCTACTGGTGTGACAAATGTTAAAGAATGGTATTGGGTTCCAGTTTCTTTTAATGGAGTGAAGCCAGGCAGTATCTTCTTTACACCAATCCATGCCGCACGACTAAATAGTCCTGATTTATTGTATTCAGAATAAATCTGAAATAAGGTGGCTAATGTAAATGATCCTACACTGGTATAGAACCCATTCCGCACAGATTTCCTTAGCACACTGCCATCGGCTCGTACAAAGTGGATGTCCTGAAAGGGGATCTTGATAAATGGTAAATTGTCGCCTTCCTGATACAGGGCGACGAGGGGCCTGATCATCTTTTTGTCAAAGAGAATTTGATTGTAATAGATGGTATCTCCATTGACCAGGCGAACAAAACCCCCATATTCCTCAAGAAATTCCATACGCATATAACTGGAGGGACTGTAATAAAACATCCTGCCGAAGTCATTATAGACAAAATAGGCTTCTTTTTTGGCGATTCGCAGTGTATCACCACTGTCCCGATCAATATATTTCAGTGAATCAAACTCAATCGAATCCACCAGTGTGATGGCTGTGGATCCATCAAGAAAAACAACCACATTTTTCACTCCAGCTGTGACGATGCCAGGTATTATCAGAAAGAAGGTAAGCCAGGTTTGTAGTGCTTTATTCAATATGATGAATAATGTGGATAGATAAACTTAAATTCATGCCGAGAATGAATCAAAAGCTATTTCCCCTTATCCTGGTTTTTGTCGCAGCGGTTTCCGGACAACCAAAATTACATGTACAATTAGGCGGTGGGTATTATCAGCCAACATTGACCGCTTTAAATACTGCCCTGGGGGATAGCAGCTTTTTTTCCAACAATGTTCTGTTGAATTTTACAGCAACATACCAGGTGTATTACAATACCAGGATAGGGTTCGGAAATTGGAATTCGTTTCATAGTATTGAGGATAGTTTTAATCGGCGTTTTATATATCGGGCTTTAATTGTTGAAACTTTTTTCTTTCAACGGAATTCTATTGAATTCAATTTTTTGCTGGCACCAATGTGGAATTCCTGTAAGATATCTATGGATATAGAAAATGAAAATGAGGATTGGTCCAATTTATTGAGTTCATTTGGTGACAGCGCCTCCTACAGTTTTAAAAGCAACACTGCTATGTCTACCAGTTGGTTTGGTTTCACCAGTTCCATCGGTATTCGTTATTATTTAAAATCATCGCTGGGACTTGATCTGAGGATTGGCTTTACAAATAATTTTTATGACAAAACAAAGTGGAAATATGGTGGCGAGACCATCACTGGTCCTGCTTTAAAATTAGATGCAATGCCACTTTTTCGATTTGGTGTTGTATTTGCAAAATAAGTATGCGTGGTCTTTTTTTTTCAGTACTCATGGTTGGCATCCTCTCGGGGCAGAACGCTGATTCAGTAGAAGTGCATCCTTGTGATTCACCCCTGATCAAGCAGACAAAAGGGGATGGTAAACGACCACTGAAACTGCGCCAAATGCTGCCCTATACAATCGACGTTGTCAAATGTCGTCTCAGTGAACGGGGCCAGAAAGCAGCCAAAATACGTGATGCGCGCACGATGAATTCAGCCTATGCTGAAGCACAGATATTTAAAGGTTTTTCATCAACTTGTGCGTATTGTGCTGCAGTCATGGTTGTTGTATTTTACCTAAGCAGTATATTTTGACTAAATTCTTGAAAAAGAACTGAAACATAGTATAATGATCAAGGGTAAGAAAATGCGAATATCCAATTTAATAATGATAGGCGGGCTGCTTCTAGTCCCAAGTTGTGTGTCAACACCTAAAAAAGTTCAACCGCCAAAAAAACCAGAAAATAATCCACTAATTATTCCTTTTAATAACAATTTTGATTTTAAAAATATTAAACCTGGACATATTGCTGAAGGTACGGACTATGTTATTGCACAGGCTGAGTTTATCAAGAATGAAATCATCCAAATTGTTGATGGTGCAAGGACTTATGAAAATACACTAGTTCGTATCGATGATATTTACGCTGTAATCGAATCTGTTTGGAGCCCCGCATATCTGATGGGATCAGTACATACTAGTGAAGAAATTCGCAATGAAGGGCTTGAGGCCAGTAAAAGTATTCAAAACTATATGACCGAATTATCTTTGAATGAAGACCTTTACAATACAGTGGTAGCCTATGCAGCGAATGAAGAGGCTAAGGGTCTTAAAGACTTTAGTAAAAAATTCTTGGACGATTTATTGCTGGACTATAAACGTATTGGTTTTACGTTGCCAAAGGATAAAAGAGAAAAGGTGAAGACCATCCTGGATAGACTAACAGATCTTGGCTTAGAATTTGATAAAAATATTCGGTCTGCTCAGGATACATTATTCCTTGATGAACTAGACCTTGCTGGTTTACCAGATAACTATAAGAAAGAACGTCTTCAAAATAATGGAAAATATGCCATTGATATGACCTATCCTAGCTATGTGCCATTCATGGACCAAGCAGAGTCGGATAAAGCCAGAAAGGCATTACGATTTAAATTTAATAATCGTGCGGTAGAGAAAAATATAGAGGTTTTAAATGATATTCTTCGAAATCGGATGAATTTGGTCAACTTATTGGGTTATAGCTCTTATGCTGAATATCGCACAGAAGACCGTATGGCGAAAAATCCAAAAAATGTGTGGGATTTTGAGAATGATCTAAAGAAACAACTGAGAGAAAAAGCTGAAAATGATGTTGCGGAAATGCTTTCAATAAAATCGGTACGCTTAGGTAGGGAAACGAAGACCATCCATCCTTGGGAAGCTGGTTTTTATGAAAACCAGGTAAAATTAAAGAAATACAATTTGGATAGGGAAGAAGTTCGGCAATATTTTGAGTTCAACAATGTGACATCGGGCCTACTTACTATTTATCAACGCCTATTCAATGTACGTTTTGAGAAGGTACAGAATCCCTCAGTTTGGCATGAAGATGTGCAAATGTTTTCTATATATGATAACATATCCGGTGATTTAATTGGGAATTTTTATCTTGACATGTTTCCCAGAGCCAATAAATACAGTCATGCAGCTGCTTTTAGTGTTATTATGGGGAAAATGACAGAAAATGGCTATCAAAAACCTGTCACTGCATTGGTATGCAATTTTCCCAAACCTACTGACTTCCAGCCATCGTTGTTAACTCATGAAAATGTAGAAACATATTTCCATGAATTTGGACATTTAATCCATGGTGTACTCACTACATCACCACTTATTAGTTACGCGGGAACATCTGTGGCGAGAGATTTTGTGGAAGCCCCATCCCAGATGCTGGAAAACTGGGTTTGGCAGAAAGAATCACTATCCTTGTTCGCGAAGCATTATGAGACTGGTCAAATAATACCAGAAGAATTAATGGAGAAAATGATCGCTGCAAAAAACATAAATTCAGGCACGAAGGCTCTGCAGCAGGTATTCTATGGCATATATGACTTCACACTAAATGACGGGTTTGATCCTGATGGCAATAAATCCACAACAGACCTGATTAAAGAATTAAAAAATAAAATCACGTTTTATCCCTATCAGGAAGGAACCCATCAGCAAGCTTCTTTTGGACATTTAAATGGTTATGGTGCTGCATATTATGGATACAAATGGTCTGAAGTGTATGCGCAAGATATGTTTTCCGTGTTTGAAGCTAATGGGATCCTAAATCCAGAAACAGGATTAAAATATCGGAAAATCATTTTAGAAAAAGGCGGAACCGTAGATCCTTATGAATTAGTTAAGGAATTTTTAGGCAGAGAGCCTAATTCGGAAGCTTTTTTACGCAGCATGGGTATTTAATTGAAGATTATTCATTATTTTGTATTCATATTTTTTCTGGGCAACGCATTACTCATTGCAGATGAAAAAACACAAAGCAGAGGTGTAATTGAAATGAGGAAAACCGTGACTAGAATAAAAACACGATTTACCTTTTATCCTGACCACTATATAACCGGTCCTAGATCATCAAGAGAATTGGTGCTCCAGAGTTATTGCGATAATGTGATAAACGTTTTAAATGAAAAACCAGTGCATACAGGCCGGGTCTGGTATCGGGGGATCAAACTGCGGGATGAACTAAGAAAACCTATCCGTGACACTATTGATCTGCCGCAGAAAAAGCCAAAGAAGATCATATATTATTATTTTTCAACGGGTTCATGAGCGGGGTCGGTACCCATTTCAGACAATATTAGTCCAGATATCTTGCTTGCGATCTCGTCATCTTTTAATCCGGCTTCTTGCAGATCATGCCAACCCTTTATTATAATATCCAAATCTTTCTTTTCGGCGAAAATATCATCTAAAACAGAGGCCGGTACATTAAAATCTCGCAAACGTTTATAAATGTTTAATTTTTCAATTTCCATGCCCAAAATTATACCTGTTCATATCTAATCTAAAGGGAGGATTGAATTGGAAAAATATATTAAAATCATCATAATTGTGCTGATCATTGGATTTTTATCCCTATCCCTGCAATTGTGGTATCAAGCCCGAGCTATTGGTGAATTGCGCGAGGACATCGAAACAATGAAAGTGAAAGTAGAGGCCGTAAGGGAACTGCTCTTCCGAATTGGCTCAGCATAGTTGGTAAGTGTATATTCGCCCGCTTTATGACCATTAAAAATTTTATTTTGGCGTCGTACCCAAGTGGTCTAAGGGAGCAGTTTGCAAAACTGTCATTCATCGGTTCGAATCCGATCGACGCCTCATTTTGGCCCGGGTGGTGGAATTTGGTAGACACAAGGGACTTAAAATCCCTCGGTCATTGCGGCCGTGCCGGTTCGAGTCCGGCCCCGGGTACAAGTTCTTTTCTTGTCGGGAGTAAATAAAATAAGGGGCGGTTTTTCCGCCCCTTTTCTTTTAGCCATTAATTGCCAAAATATGCCAGTTTTTGCCAAAAAAGTTAGACTATGTTAGACAGATTGATGTCTATAAACAAAAACCCCACCAGTTGAATAAATTAGAATGTGAGCTATTATGCTATCCCAATATTTTCAACCGGGACTGGTTCATCGCCATCCCAATTCAGGTTCCTTTCATATTGATCAGCTACAATTTCTGTGAAATAAACTGGTACCAAAGGATGGTTAATAATTTCGCCTGTATGATCTGAAAGTATATTTCTTTCAGCAACATACGTCATGTGAGTTTTATTGTTTACGAGTACATGATACCAGGGCTTATTTTTTGACGGCTTTGATTTTGCCATAAATTCATACCATTCATCCGTCAACTGGAAAGTAGCATCAACGTTTAGTATTACACCTCTATAATGAAACAACTTGTGAGAAATAATTTGTCCTGGTTTAAACTTTGACATG
>Ga0207966_1000892_pt1 | contig 16766 bp, 10 predicted proteins | sample Knorr_S23_td_NAD_FD_185611 | JGI IMG/M metagenome (GOLD analysis project Ga0207966, IMG submission 185611) | Marine microbial communities from Southern Atlantic Ocean transect - Knorr_S23_td_NADW_ad_2500m_LV_B (SPAdes) (version 2) | ecosystem: Environmental > Aquatic > Marine > Oceanic | place...
CCAAATGTCCCCATACTACCGATCTGAACCTGCATATATGGATTATCATTGATGGTGATACGGGATCCACCCATGCTTATAATTTCCCCCGAGGAAATTTTACCGATAAAAGGTGTTGCCCCCGAATCAACAATAGCAGATTCATGATATGCGATCCGAAGAATCCCTGGTTTATTCAGGACAAGGTTAAGAGGTTCAATATCGTAAAGGTCGGTCATTAAAAAAGTTGAATCAATTGCACTGGGACTTACGCCTTGACCAACAATGGTTAAACTAACATCTCCTGTAACGGCATTTTGGGGGAGAAGGACTGTTGCATTTCCATCCTGACTAATGGATGTGCCACCTAAAGAAGAAATGATCGTTTCCGGCGATTTATAGATGGACGTTTGTGCCATTTTATTTTTACGGTCGTCCTGGGCGCCGGATACCTGCACCTGGATAGCTTTCCCGGCATATTCTTCTGGCAGAATAAGAACTCCCGTCCATTCATCTCCATTAAAACTTTGTTTTTCAACGGTGAGTGTATCATCAAAGCTATCACCATCAATATCCGGATCGTCAGGGTGTGTGACCAGAACAGTGGGATCCACATTCAGGTCCAGATAGAAATCTTCCTTGAATTTGACAATAAGAATAATTTGTTCATCGGAGACATAATTTGCGCGGATCGTATCCACGGTTGGTGCCGTAACGTCTATGTAGAAATAATCGGTATTGGACCAATCTGAAGCAGCGTAACCATGATCGATAGCCCGGACACGCCAGCCGTAATTCCCTTCAGGGATATTGCGAACAATTTTTTGAAGAACCCAATCTTGTCCTTCCCGGATTTTTGAAATGGTCCCAATATTTCCAACACCATAATGCCCGGTACTTATGGCGTGTTCATTATTTTCTTCTTCTGAACCAATCTGGATTTGATAACGCAATCCTTGTTCGGGAGTGGAGCCACCACCGGCGTTTTCAGGGTCAACCGGTGCCGTCCATGTTAAAGTGACCTTATCATCATTGATATCAGAATCATCTAATCCATAGGGTGCATTGGGTGCTTTATTTGCATTTTCCAATCCTTCAAGATTATCATAAACCCGTGCGGACACATCCGAATTCGAAGTGATCCCTGCCATGAACAGATCCAGGTCACCGTCCGCATCATAATCGCCAAATTGGGAGAAACTAAATCCAACCGAATCAATATCGATGGTCCCATCGATGGTAAACACGCCATCCTCTTGTGCATAAAGACCTGTAAAAGGGATGCTGCCGCCATCTGCGGTGCTGGATAATCCGGAAATAAGAAGATCCCAATCGCCATCAGAGTCATAATCACCCCATGTGGGTCTACCATAATAAACACCAGTCAGCATATGTCCACCGGAAACGATAAATGTGTTGATTGCATTGGTTGCAATATAACTGATAAGCTCGCCACTGTTATTTAGCCCTGTTAGTGCAAAATCTTCATAACCATCATCATTATAATCAGCAAAATCAATGGCACCTGCAGTCACACCATAGATCTCAGAATTCCAAGTAAGGCTACTTGTTAATTTATAATTCGAATTATTTAAATAGACCCGCAATGCTAAAGATTGAACTGAATCAGAACCGATCGTGATCAAATCTAAATATCCGTCTAAGTTCAAATCCACCCAATGGGTGATACAGGGGAAAATGGGCACCAGGTCAGTTTGTGTTTCATCAAGGATGAGGGTTCCATTATCATTCCGAAATACTTTTAGGTGTTTGCCACCGCCATAATCAATCCCACCAATGACAAAATCCAAGTCGCCGTCATTATCGTAATCGCCCCAAGAATGATTATTGGATCCGCCATTGATTCCCATGGTATAACTGTAAACAGATGTGGTTACATTATCTTGGGGATCAAAAATATAGGTTCCGTTTTCCCATTTATAGAAAGCTGTTGCGGGAAATCCTTGGAAATTGATGATTTGAAACCCCGAAAGAGAAAGATCCAAATGGCCATCGTTTGTGTAATCCACCCAGGTAAGATGTCCCCCAAAAACTGCTTCAATATTTTGAGTGAGATCCTGATTTAATAATCCATCTTCGTTTTTAAAAAGATTTGTAATGCTTCCCCCAGAAAAAACAATTCCTGACAGTGCCAGATCAAGAAGATTATCTTCATCATAATCAGCCCAGCCGGCCGTGGAGAAATAGACGCCCGGAAGCGATTGGGTTGATGTGACCAGCCTGGAAATAAAAAGTGTATCTTCCGGAGACCAATCGGATTTATTCCCTGCGGCATCCACGGTTTGTACTGCCCAGTAATAGGTACCATGTGGAATCTCATTGAATTCCCGGACTAGACGCTGCCCCACACTCGTTTGGTTGAATGGCAGGGAAGAAGACATGAGTTCTTTTCCACCGGATGTGGTACCGATCCGAAGATTATATGAAAGGCTCACCGGATCATCTATATCATCTGTTCCTGCGCCCCAGGTAAATATAGCGCGGGTGCTTACTGCAAAGGCAGTTAGTGCTGAAGGCGGTTCCGGTGGCTGGTTTTGGCCTTCAATGGTATTCAGATAAACATGAGAAAAAGTCAGTGAATCGTACCCGATCCCCGTTGTTCCATTTGCAATAAGATCAGGAATAGCATCTAAATTAATGTCGGCAAATCGAATGGTTCTTGCGCCGGGGATTTCTTTAATTAGAGAGAAAGTTCCATTTCCATTATTCAAATAAACACGGCCAGACAGTGAATGGATAGATCCGGCATGGTTGGTAACAGAATCTGCACCGGCGATAACAAAATCTTTGAGCCCATCATTGTTATAATCAATGGCATCTATAGTCCCGTAGGCAACACCAAAATCAATTTGATTTGGAATGAGGGAGAATGTGCCGAGGGGTTCGTTCTCCAGGATCCACGTAACCAGTTTTCCTTGAATCTTATTCCATCCGGACATGATCATATCCAAATCCCCATCTGAGTCCAAATCTGTAAAACGGAATGCACCTGCTTTGAGTCCGCCAACATCTTCAGCCGTGGTGAGTTCTGTTAATCGGCCCGTGGGTTCATTTTTGTAAAAACGGCTTACGGTTGCTGTTTTGTCTGCGGTTTGTCCACAAATGACCAAGTCAAGATCGCCATCATTATCATAATCACCCCAAGAACTGCTTCCGTTAAAAAGATCGGGGAAAATAGTCGTTTGGTCTTTCGTAAGGCTGGATCCATTGTTGATGTAAAGATCATTCAAAATAATATCCTGAGATTCATCCACACCCATAACAAACAAATCCGGGGCACCATCGTTATTCACATCACCCCATTTTCCATCACTGTAGGTCAGGGAATAATACTCAATACCAGATGTATTAAAATTCCCGTTCGAATTGATCAGAGTTCCTTTAAGAGCGGAACCCTGTAGAAATGCATCTATCCACCCATCGCGGTTATAATCAATGAGATCGACACCGCCGATTCCACCCACCGGTACGCCAGGTTCTATACCAGCAATCGTATCAGAATATGTAATAAAACTATTTTGAGATCCCAGCAATAAGGTACCATCGGTCTGGACGTTTATTACGTCAAAGAAAACACCATTCCGAGTTTCATCATAACCGGATAATATAATATCATTCGTGCCATCATTATTCATATCTGCGATTTGAATAGAATTTGTCAGGGATTTTGGGAGCACATTGGTCAGGGATGTATCCAGAACAAACGGGTCCTGAGCAGATAATAGAGAAAGTCCCGCTCCAGCAATAATTTTAAGCAGGAATCGGTAGTGCCGTTTCATCCGGTTGGATTGGTTATTTGCTGGTAAGAGTCCAGACACCGTCCCAGTCATCTCCAGGCGGGTTTGCCATGAAATGTTCACAACGGGGAATATAAATTCTGCTGGGATTAGTTTTTCTTCCAGAGAACATATCTTCCAGTGAATCTGATGCTTTAAAAGCTTCTATTGCTTTCTCCCATTCCTGTTTTTTATAGAGATCGAGCGCCTCATGATAAGCAGGTAAGATCTTTTTATATTTTTCCGGTTCCTTCCCAACTTCAGAGATCAATTCCCAGACTTTCACAGGTTCATTTTTCCCCATGACCACTACATTATCCAAGTCACGGACCACCATGCGATCTTTCACAGGTTCATAGGTACTGTTGGCGATTTGGATATAAACTCCATATTGTTTTGCAGAAGATTCCAATCGAGCGGCCGTATTAACATTATCGCCCATCATGGTATAATTCATTCTGGAAGCTGACCCCATATTTCCGGTCACCATCTGCCCGGAACTGATGCCGATCCGGTTTTGCATGTGATGAACTATCTCGGGCCAGCGATCCCCTTCTGCCTGCCAGCTCTGACGAAGAAGGTCCAGACTTTCCTGCATTTTAATTGCGGTAATACAGGACAAATATTCATGATCTTTGATTTCTATTGGCGCACCATAAAACGCAACAATGGCATCTCCAATATATTTATCCAGGGTCCCATTATTTTCAAGCAATACATCGGTCATATCGGTCAGGTATTGATTCAGAAGAAAAACAAGTTCGCTGGCGGTTAATTTTTCAGAGAAGGCGGAGAAACTCTGAATGTCTGTGAAAAAAGCAGTGTGGTATCCTTCTTCACCGCCGAGGGATGGTTCTTCTCCGCTTTCATACATCTGGTCAATCAGTTCAGGAGATACATAGGTGCCGAAAGATTCTTTAAGGAACTGCTTATTCTTTTCTTCCTGGATATAATTGTAGACCGTAATGCCCAGGTAGCCTATTGCCATGGTGGATAAGGGTCCAACCATATCGATCCAGACAAATTTATTTGAGAAAAGCCAAAAAGACAGCCAGGTATAGCCTGCTACCACCACAACTGTAGCCAATCCACCCATGGCAGGACTGAGTGCGGGCACACCAAAAGCAAGAAGAATGCCCAGACCTAAAATGACAACAGCAATCCAGCCCTTTGATATCTCATGTATAATTCTGTTATCCAGGATGGTATTGAGCGCATTTGCATGAAGACCCACCATGGGATACCGTGAATCAAAAGGCATGGGGTTCAGGTCTGAAGTCCCGGCCGCAGTAAGCCCATAGTAAAGTTTTTTTCCTGTGAATTCAAAAGGTACTATTGACCGTTTATTATCATCCGTACCAACAGCTAAACGTTTTTTCTTCGGGTTGTAATGAAAATACATAGGGCGCTGTTCAGCGATCATATTATTTCGATTAAGGTTAGATATAATCAAGAAATTCCGTTCAAGAAGACCCAAGTTGGCGCGCGCTTTTTTTAGTGCTTTTGTAGTGCCATCTTCGCTTGAACCTTTAATAGCATCTTCCAGGTCCAACTGTAACTGTTTAACGGAAGTGAACTCGTAGTCAGCCATGCCGGTTTTAAACGAAACGGATCCACTGGCGATTAGATCATCAAGTGAAGGGTCATCCGTTTTTGTGGAATCTAAGAATGCATTGGCAATGATATTATTATTCTTGATCTCATCAAACATGAAGGGTGGCAACTTTTTGAATTCTGCAGCGGTTCCATTTGGATTTTGTTTAATCCACTTTTCAGCCATGCTCATGGGTAATAGTTTTTTTGCAATCCCCATAATGTCTTTTTTACCTGCTTTGATAAATGCAACAGCAGGCTTAAACGCTGCCTTAACATTCCCCCCAAACGAGAGATTGGCAAGTTTCTTGTATTCTGCCATGACATAATTCAGGTATTCAATTTCCTGGAATTCTTTTAATACTCGATATGGGTAGTGCATCATATCAAACTTTCCGGTCTCTTTATCTTTCCATGGTCCAGCCCAGTTGACAACCATTTGGCCTTTTTCATTAATTGGAATATGAATTTCAGACCGCCCAAAGTCATCGAGCTCTGGATTGATATCAAAACGCAAGTATTTTCCAGGCTCAATTTCAACACTATCAAATGAAACTTTATAGTGTCTGAGTGCCATTGCCAAAGAAGCTGCAGGAAAAAGTCGATCTCCATAAAGCACCAGCAGAGGAAATCTTCGCTGCAAGCCATCAGGGTCCGGCTCTGATTGGAAAAAGTAAACACCAGCAGATTTCTCAATCAGTACATCTACAGGGGCTTCAATATTGTAAGCACTGAAAATGGTTGAATATTTTTCTCTATCACCTTTAGCCACCTTTCTGAAATAGTTTTTTTCTTTCATTAATGATAAACGCCGATCCATTACTTCTGTTCTTATTTTAACTGAATCAGCGGCCTGTGCTTTTGTCTTTGGCTTGAAGCTTTGAGCAAAAATAATATTTCCCGCATTCTCTGCAGCAACAGCGAGATCATTGTCCGGATCTGGAAATTTTTCTTTTATCTGATTCGCAGTAGTATCATTTTCAAAATCAATATCTTTAATATTTAATTCCCGTTCACTCTCTTCAATAAAATAAAAATCAAATAAGAATGCATCTATTCCGTGCTCTGCAGCTGTCTTAATAACAGGAAGGTGTTTGTCCCTGCTCCAGGGGCTCCATTTACCAATGGTTGCCAGTGCATCCGTATCTATATCCACCGTGGCAATATCATCCCGGACTTCTACTAAACCGCGATTCTTAAACCTCATATCCAATAGGCTGTTTTCGAAATTATCATAAAGATCAAAAAATGATAGCAGGGAGACCACCGCGGCAACGCCAAAAGCAATTAGGATGTAGGGTAGGTTTTTTTGCATACTTAGTTTATCTGATAATGTTAGGGGTAATAAAGATAAAAAGTTCGCGCTGTTCTTTTTCGATGGATGTGGATTGAAACAATTTTCCTAAAAATGGAATCCCACTGAGTATGGGAACAAATTTTTTATTCTCTATAGCATTTTCAGTGATTAACCCGCCAATCACAACTGTATCACCATCGTTAACGGTTACCTGTGTATGGACAGTGCGTTGTGTGGAACGTGGCTTATCTGTTTTGATCTCGGCAGCAGAGAGCAGTGCTTCCACACTGGCATCCACCAATAAAGTGATTTTAGATCCGTCGTTGATCCGGGGTGTCACCGACAATTCGATTCCAATACTCTTTTCAGTCACAGTATTGGCATTGAAATTTAAAAACGAATTTGATGTCGGATCATTTCCCTGCCTATACTGCTGATTAGAGTTTTGGGTATTCACATTCCCTTCAATATAAACGGTCGTTTGAATTGATGTCGTTGCCTTATGATTATCCAGGGTTGTTATGTGTGGACTCGACAGCACTTTTGATTGTCCGCGAGCCTGCATAATTCTCCATGCCATTCCAAACTGCAATGGATTTAATGTAGCAATGGTCATATTGCTAAAATTGATTGGTATTAAGGAAGAACTTGTATCTGTTCCTGATCCGCCAAGGTAAAGGGGTTGCTGACTAGACCAGTCAATTCCGCTGCCGCGGGTTGTGTCCACGGTGGATTCGATGAATTTTACGGCGATATTAATGTTGGGGATCGGTTGATCAAGTTGATCGATCATATTCATGATATGGGAGATATTTTCCTGGACATCTGAGATAACAACAATATTAGATGCGCCTGAAGAACTCGACGTGACCAGGCGTATAAATGTTTGTATCGTGCCGCGACTGGACATAACAGCTGACAAAGGCGATTGAATATCATCCGCATTAATATATTTTAATTTCACGACCACTGTCTCCAGCTCGCCCACCATTGTGTTTTCAGCCCCTTTCACAATAATGATATTTTCCTGAACAAAATAATTGTAGCCATTGGGTTTCAGTATTGCATCTAAGGCTGCCTTTACGGACACATTTTCCAAGTTAGCGGTAATGGTATCCTTTACTGCAGGGCTTATCACAATATTCAGACCTGTAAGTTCTCCAATCAACATAAGAATATTCTTAATGTCTGAGTCCTTCATATTGATAGACATTTTTTCATTCAAATTATATTCTTCACCTTCTTTAGTTAAGGGAATAATATTTGAATAATTCTGTCCGCAGATGGAGGGGATTGCCAAAAATGATAATAAAAGTATGAGGTATATTTTATGTGCCAACGACTTTAATGATCCTTGTTTTTCCCATGAGGAAGGTGACTTTCTGGTTTTTAATTGATTCAATCAACAAATTATTGATTCGATCACCTTCACGAAATCTTTGCCCATTAATGATCACAAAAACTTTTTCACCCAGTTTTGCAACAGATTCAATTCTTAAATCATCTAAGTCTGAAATTGCTCGTTCCTGGACAAATTCCTTTTTGGTTTCCTGCGGCAGAGCCATAGGTTTTTCTTTTACTGGGATAAATGGATCTCTCCCCCAACCTTCTAAAGCTAAAATTTCATCAGAGATCGGTTTGAAATCTGTCTGGGGTATTATACCACTTTTTCGCTCGTTTAATTTAGCAATTTTTGCAGCTTTTGCTTTAATTGTAGCTATGCGGTTTAAGTCAACACGTGCCGTCTTTGCGCGTTTTTTAACTTCCCGTTTTACCTCTACTACGGGCTTATCTCTATTTCGAATGATATAATCACTGATTGCATATATCAGAGATAATACAAGCCCTACAATTAAAATCTTTAGTCTTGGAGTCATAAAGGATTACACCTTAAACTAGCTCAAAAATGTGTGTATCTAAAATCTTTTTATCATCATGCGTAATTTTAACTTTCCAAGTTCCTTTATTGGTCGTTTTCAATTCCTGGTCTGATAGAATAGTAATCTCCTTCCCATTTCCCAAGCGGGCACGAACTTTTGCATTTGTCTGACGATTCAAGTAACAGTAGTGATATACCGTAGCGGATTTATCACTGTTATTTTCCAGAAGGGAATGACAGCAAATCTTTCCAGTGGCAGTAGAGAATTTCGATCTGGGATCGATGGGAATATTGTTGCTTATGTTCACTCTACATTAACTATAAAAAGTTCGTTCTTGTCGTTGTAAGCGATGGTATTATTCTCCAGGAGAAGTTGAATTACATCAGTATAATTAGAATTATAATCGTCAATCATAAACTTTAAATCATCCAGAATATATGCGCTGCGTTTAAGTTGTCTAAGAATTTTATCAGTTATCTTACCTACACGCTCTGGAGATAGATCTTTGGAATTTTTTTGGTTATTAACTTTTGTATTAGACCTTTGGACTAAGTTCTTTTTCTTGGTCTTTTTTTGAGTTTGGGTATCAGTTTTTCGTGTTGTCTCAGATTCTACGATAGGTTCTGTCGCAGGTTCAAACATCCATTCAGGAATATTTTCAGGAGCATCTTCAGGCCTAATATTAGTTGATGTCAGTTCCGGTTCTTTGGGCTTAGGGTTTTTTATCTTCGATTTTGGTTTAACCGTTTCGGCGATGTATTCCTTTTTTACAGCTGTCTGGAAATAGGCATAAGAAATGAATTTTATAACCTGTTTCGATGAATTTTTTTCGGCAATATCTATATTGGATGCTGTGAGTCGATATCGGCTTTCTGTCATATTATCTAATAATTTTCCAAAATTGAGAAAAGACCCATTGATCGTGATATCAATGGGAATCTTTTCTATAATGATCTCATCTTCGCTCTCAGGCATGATGATTGTTTTTTTATCAATGGCTATATTAGATGGTGAATAATTAATTATAGATAATCCATTATTTTTTATCATATTATAAAGTACATTGGACACATTATCAATAAATGATTTATCCGGGATTCGGCGGATGACTATCTCAAATTCTTCATTCAGGCTATACCATTCGTCTCGGATATTGATTATCTCCGACTCCATGCGCCTATATTTATTACGTTTGGATGTGAGGCTTTTTTGTGATTGCTGAATATCGGAATATGCCGCAGCAGCGCTTTGATGAAACCCAAAATACCAGATTATGACCAAAAGCAATATCCCTGATGAAATAGCCACGAAAATATTCCGTTGGTTTTTTAATAATTCATTCATCAAATGATACACTTAATTTCAAATTGTAAGCGGTCAGAGCCCAAATTGGCTTGCGAATTTTGAAAGATAACTTTCACTGATTGGAATAAGCCAGAATTTTCAAGAGTTAAAATAAAGTTATTGAAATATCGATCCTTTAAGGCTGCGTTTGCTCTTACATTGCCTACCATCCGGAGGGTTCGTTTATCTTCATCTTCCATTTCCACCAGTTGGACAAGGTCTCTTCCCATTTTTTTAAATTTGTTTACTTCCCATCCCTGTTGGTAGCTCACATTATCCAAAGTGATTTCCTTGGGCGTGTTATAACTCAGGAATCGTGTTATGGCAAGAATGTGCTGAAAGTATTCCGTATCATAACTCAAAAGTTCCAGTTGCTCTTGCACATTTTTTTTGTTTTTTGTGAGTAGAGTATGCTCTTCCTGTACATTAGACAGACCACTTGTTTCTTCCTTGAGAGGTTGTATCTCAGAATTAATGGTATTGAAACCGGCTTTTGTTGTTCCAGTAATTCCAATAAAAATGACCAATAGAGCGGCAGCAACCGGAATGCTGATTCTGTTTGCCCACCGAAAAATTTCATTTACTTTTAGGGTTGCGGGCATCACATTCACGGTGCCGGAAAGCGTAAGCCCAGAGCCAATGGCTGCAGTAAGGATGGTGGGGTGGAATGGGATATTATTTCGTTCATCTTCACTGGGGGAAAATGCAAGATTTCGAATGGGATTCAAAAAATGTGTATTAAGTCCCAAAATCCCTCCGATGAATTTATCCAAATGAAGAATATCACCTGCGGAACCACTCAACAGAGCCTCCGTGTCATCGGATAGGGCAAAGCTTTTTCGTATACTATTGATCGTGCGGTCAATTTCTTGACGCCAACCATCAAAAACCGGGCGGAAGATATCATCATATTTCCCCGTATCTACTTTTTCCCCTAAGGCACGAATGAATGATTCTGGTACTTGAAATTCATCCCGTTTATCCCAGTTTTCGGTAGAATGTCCCTGGTCTCTCAATGCGTCCGTCAGACTTTGGACTCCAATATGAAGCTGTATTAAAACTCGGATCTTTCCACGAACACATCCAAGAATGAGACTGGTATTTTCACCTATATGAAGGATTAGAGTTGATTTTTGACGGTGCTCGGGATAATTCCAGATAAACGCATTAAAAACAGATTGCGCTGTAGGATGCCACCATCGAATCTCCCAGTCCAGTTCGTTTAATAAAGCACTGGTTTCCGACAGAGCCTTATTATCACCAATGCCCACATTCACATAATTTGCACTTCCTGGTGCATGGTCAATAATTGCATCTTCAGCGGGGAAGGGGAGTCCTTTCTTGATGCCCCACTCAATAATCTGTTTTTTATCTTTTTTATTTTCTTTTGGAATTTCAACCAATTTTAGCAACATCCTGTCATTATTTATATTGAGAGAAATTGTATTTTTATTCCGCAATGATTTTGTTGCAGATTTATAAATTTCCATGCGGTCCGACAGACGATCTTCTAAATTTTTTAAAGAATTTTCACAGGCGATTGAAAACTCGGTCGGGTTTTTGGATGGGTCAAGGTTCCGCGCCTTTGAAGCAGTTAAATCATAGGATAAAAGGGTTTTGATGCCTTTTACTTCTTCCAAAAGAACCGATGATATTCGACCGCTGTCAATACTAACACCCAATGTTGCATTGTCTAATGGAATTTTTTTCCCGGGGACATATATTGGATATTTCCCGGGGATTGGCAAAACATCATCTGCAGGCTCATTCGAAAGTTCTGATGTAAATTCTTCAGCAGGCGCTTGATCGGTGATTTCATCATCTGATTTTGATTCTACCATTGTGGCGGAAATAGATTCTGGGGCATCTTTTGGATCTTCTTTTTCAATTATTAACTCGTCTGGAGGTTTGCCTTCGCCAATCCAATCATCATCTTTCTCTTCAAGCTCCGGAGGTCCGGGTGCTGTTTCCTTTTCGGGGCTGTCTTTTCGAAGGACATCCAAGAGTTTATTAACGGCAATCTCATTATAATTCTTTTTCTTTTGCTGGAGTAATCCACCGGTACTTACCTTGCCAGAAATGACTCGCTGCACCATTTCTTCGCTGATTTCATTTTTAGTCTCGCTCATCATGGTAAGCAGAAGTTGGTGACACAATTGGGTCACCTTGCGTGGATAACCTTGAGTGTTTTTATAAATTTTCAAAATGGCTTTTTCGGTAAACCAATTGCCTGGTTTGCCTCCGGAGACTTCGATCCGATGGTCGACCATGCCTCTCATATCTTCCAATGCAATGGGGCCAATCTCAAAATCGAAGGATATACGATCTTCAAAATTTGGATATTTATGGATCATGACCCCCATTTCAGGCTGACCGAATATGATCAATTGCAGCAATTTGAAATCATCCGTTTCAAAGTTCAATAGGGTTCGAAAAACATCTAACATTTCGCCAGGAAGATTTTGGCCTTCGTCAATGATCAGAACCAGAATTTTACCTTGCTCAACACCAATTTTTAAGAGATAATTCTCAATTATATTTCTGCATTCCTGTACAGATTCTCCTGTGTTGCTTACACCGAATAAATCAATAATATATTTCAGGAGAATCAGTTCAGATTCGAACTTGGGGTCCAGGATCAGGTAAAAATCAAAATCGTCTGGTTCCGCTTTAAAATTCCGGATTAGTTTTCTGCTGATGGTGGTTTTCCCCACACCAATTCCACCACGGATCACAGATAATCCACGACGCATCCTGATAGCCAGTTCCAACCCTTCTAAGCATTGTCGATGCTGGACAGCAGGAAAGAACAGATCAACATTGGGTGATGTTGAAAATGGGTCTGCTTTTAATCCGATTGAATCAAATAGATTCAATGAAAATTTCCCGGTTTAGCTCGTTACGAAAATGAAATGTAAGTGTAAACCATAAAGACTGATGCTGCAATAAGCCCTATGCCAATGGGAATCCTGTTTTTCAGGAAAAATGCATCCGTCATATAAAGCTTATTTGCGTGTCGCTCTGCCTGCAGGATTGTATTGGGTGATACAAGAAGCAACAGCCCAAAAACACCCGACAGGATAGCTGTGACTAAAAATATAATTTTATTCAACGGTTCACCAGCATATGTGTATCCAAGAAAAGCGGATACGCCTAGTAGTCCTATACCAATGGGAATCCTGTTTTTCAGGAAAAATGCATCTGTCATAAACAGGCGGTTTGCTTGCCGTTCGGCTTTTAAGATTGCTTCCGGTACAAAAATCAATAACGCACCGAAAACGGCAGAAATTATCCCTATTATTAGGATAATTATCATGGGATTTACCATATTTGAACCTCTGATTTCATTTCGATGAAAATTGGTTTATTCAAAAACCCGTGAAAAAGGGCGCATCTCACCCATTCCTCGATCGAGGAATTTAAGTATAAAATAGAGAGAAAGATAACTCTCTTGCCGTCTGAAAATTAATATTCTAAATAGGAGCCGGGAACAACGATCGGATCTAGTCCAATATTGAGCCCTAAAAACGTAGGAATATTTCCTCTCGTAATGGATGCATCATTACCTTGAAAATCTACGGAAGAGTTTGAAATAACTGACCCGGTAATGTCGCTGTCTCCTACCAATGAGAAAGAAGAACTATAGTTTAAAATGGCTCCATACACTGTGCTCCCGTCCAGCTCAAGACTATTACCCTTGGATATGATTAATCCATACACAGTAGAATTGTTATAATCGGCAACTCCTTTTGAATAGATGACCACTGCTGCTCCCAGCCCGGTTCCAATCTGGCAATTTAAAATCGTAATATTTCCACTGCAAATCAGGAAAATATTTCCATTGATCGTTGTGTTTGAACTAATGTTCAAGTTGCCATTTACGACAATATAACCGGGTCCGTTCACGGTTGAGCCCGATAGGGTCAGATTATTATTCGCCAACAGTTGGCTGTTGGCATAACTGCTTAAATTGATCGTTGTATTAGTAAAGGCTGTGCTACCCATTTTTGAAAGTGTAGGCCCATCGGTCCAGGATGCTCCGCTTATTGAACCGTCATTGTTTGATTGGGTCTGCGTATCATTCGCTGTGTTACCTGTATTTTCCTGGAAATTGTAGTACGCCGTTAAATCAGCCTCATTTCCAGCAAGGACGGTATCTTTTTTAGCTGTGATCTGACTGGCGGTACGTTCCACATTCCAGATCCGGACTTCATCTATTTTGCCATTGAAAGTGTAACCATTGCCTGTGCCGTTATGATACCGGGAACCGCTCCGGGTACGTCCGATATTAGTGGGATTATGACTCCATAATTGTGAGCCATTTCCACTAGTCATATAATTCCCATCTAAATACATTTTAAGGGCGTTAGCAGAAACAGAAGAGCCACCATTAAGCGTCAGTGCTACATGGTGCCACTGATTATTTTGGATAGACGTTGTGTATATCCAAGTACCAGGGGTCCAGTTGCTTTCATTAGATCTACGGTTCCATCCACCAACGTATAATCTTCCGCTATGGATGTAAATATTCAGTCCGCGGGTGCCACCGCCTACTTCGAAAATCACTTGTCTGGTACTGCTATCTTTATTATTTGTCCTGAACCAGGCTTCGACTGTACGCTGGGAATGAATACCGGTATTGATATCCGAGCTGCCACCAATTCCAACATAATCACTGCTGTTAAAATCCAGGGCATAATTATTGTAGGCACCGCTAGCCGATGCTGCGCTGGTTAAAAGAGCTTCATACTGTGTTATATCCAGCGTTGGGAATGACGGTGGGGAAGAGAGCAGTGTTCCACCGGTCCCGGTGCTTGTATATGTGGTCCCGCTGCCTGTTCCGCTGTTGGACTCGACATTGCCGTTGTAGAACATATCTCCGCTAATGGTGCCGTTGGACTCTGTAAAGGTTTGGCCCCCGGAATTATTGCCGTAAAACGAAAAGCAGAATGCTTCCGGCATCGATGAGAGGATCAATCGCAGGTTTCTCTCAACATCATTGATGGTTGCGGTGCTTTTAACGGTTATATATTGGGAATGGGGAAGAGCTGTCCCAGCTTCATTGTTCTGGGTGTCAAAAGAGACAGAGTAGTTGCCATTATTAAAGTTCCCCGAGATATTAGAAATATTCCGTGATGCCTTATAAGACTGCATAGCATGCTCAATCCCAGTCATGGCAAGGTTTCGTGCTTTAATATCAGTCATATAGTAACCGCCGGTACGCGACTCAGTTATTGAAAAGCGGGCCAGATAAAATGCAAACAGACTCAAAATAATGAAAATACCCATGGTAGATGCCATAATGATCATTCCTGACTCTGAGTTACGTTTATGGTTCATCTTAACCATCAATCGTGGTAGCTCATTTTTGAACCAAACCTAAAATTATGTGGATACACAAAAGATGTTAGTGAAAGTGTATCCATATCATTTATAAATGTTAAATCCAGTTTTGAAAGATGGACAGTTTTTGCCTGGGCTGCGGTTAATCCTCCTGAAGACGGTGACACAACATTGAAATTATTATTATAGAAGGTAAATCCGTTTGACTGGGAATATCCTAAAGAATTGGATAGCGAGTTATAGCTTCCTGTGCCTAGTCTAAAGTTAAATTGGTCTGGAGAACCGGTCTGAAAATCTTTAAGGTCACCCTTTCCATTCTTTAGGTAAAGACTATTCTGATCTGAAAGAATAAAATCGGCTGACGATGATTGCCCCTGTGTGTCTCTCATCAGTCTCCAGAAGGCGGACCTTGCTTCACTCACAAAACCCTGGCGATTTGTTTCTTTAACAAATATATCTGCACCCTGGAAAAGCATGGTGGCCGCCATGGACCCAATGATGCCCACAGCCACAATGACAATTATCATTTCAATTAATGTAAATCCCTTTTGTGATGAATTCATCGTTTTATAACCCGGGGCTAATGATCATGGTATCGGTCATGGCAGAAAGTGTCTTGTGGGTTACTTTTACCATAATGCTTTTATAGTCTGTCTGGTTGGATTGGGGCGTGTGAAACCCTGAAGACGCAGACACGTATGCGACAGCAACAGAAATGCCGAATGCAGGGTGTTCGCTAACTTCATTAATGGTATACTGATGAAAATCATCAATATCGTCAAAATGCATAATGGCGGTTTCTCCAGAGTCTTTCCCCAGGGAAGAAGACCAGGGAGCTGCGCTATTTTCATCATACCCACGGGCCCGGATCTGGTTCTCCATACTGTTCAGTATAACACTCTGCACAGTTCTTAATTCAGAATGTGCCCTGACAGTTTTTCCTGTGTTCAGTGCCTGGAGAAAAACCATGAAAGAAAGGGTAAGCAGGATCAAAGATACCATAATTTCAATCAGAGTGAACCCTTTTGCATTGCCCTGAATATTTTTCATTAATTCACGCTCCATGTCCCAGTCACAGGTGCCACAGAAATTGTTTTTGAATTAAGCACGATGGATCCGCCTGATTTTGCGTCCCCCAGTGGAAGAAACTGAAGCTCAGAAGACCCGCCAAAATTAGCGGATGTGATATCTACTTCTATAAAATCAGATTGATCAAATGAAATGACACCATTGGCACTGTTTGGAAAATCGGTTACAGCTGATCTTGAGCCGTCAGGGCCATTATAAATAGTATATTGTTCAAGGGTTGTAGAAAATACAAGGGTGATTGTATCATGCCTTGCAAATGCCATGGATTTTGAATAATCAATGTCAGTGGTTATTTGATCGATAGCAATTTGAACCTGGATAGTTGTCAACCCTGTATTGGTTCGTGTCATGGCCATGGCACCAAAAATACCAATCAGAACAATCATAACAATCAGCTCTGTAAGGGAAAACCCAGGGGTTGCTTTTTTTAAATTAGTTTTAGTT
>Ga0207966_1000898_pt1 | contig 16727 bp, 14 predicted proteins | sample Knorr_S23_td_NAD_FD_185611 | JGI IMG/M metagenome (GOLD analysis project Ga0207966, IMG submission 185611) | Marine microbial communities from Southern Atlantic Ocean transect - Knorr_S23_td_NADW_ad_2500m_LV_B (SPAdes) (version 2) | ecosystem: Environmental > Aquatic > Marine > Oceanic | place...
GGGCAATTAGCTCAGTTGGTTCAGAGCACCTCGTTTACACCGAGGGGGTCGGGGGTTCGAATCCCTCATTGCCCACATTGAAGTTCTTTTTTTTTGATGGTGATAGCTCCTAGGGCTATCGTCCATTTTTTACCTATTAAATTAGGGCAATTAGCTCAGTTGGTTCAGAGCACCTCGTTTACACCGAGGGGGTCGGGGGTTCGAATCCCTCATTGCCCACAGAAAAAGCCTTCACGAAGATTCGTGAAGGCTTTTTTGTTTTAAGCTCGCGCCATGCATGGCTGCGAGCATTCAAACAAAAAAAGCTAATTGAGCATAGCGAAAGGCTTTTTCTGTGAGGGCTCCCCACCGGGGATCACATGCGAAGCATGTAATCCTGAATCATTTTTGGTTATCAACATAAAGTAGATTCAATATTTCATCATCATTTGCTCACTAGTACTTATTTATAGATATTTAGGCTATCAAATTTAAAGAATGCGTTACGGAATAAAAGAGTATTGTTTATCGATAGCTGTTGTTTTAACGACAGTGATGTCAGTCATGTTGTCGTCCTGTGATGAGGCTACCTTGCCAACTATTAGTATTGAGAAAGAAAGTGCTATTGCTTGGGGTGTAAAGCAATCCTGCACGATTAACTATACACACAATACCGACACTTCAATTCTTCCTGCCGCAATTAAATGTAGAGGAGGGGTTTCGAGTAAATATTTCAAGCATTCATTTTCTTTAGAGCTAGAAAGTAAATATCCTTTGGGAGATTTTAATGCTGATGACGATTGGGTTTTAAATGCCAGTTATATTGATAAGACTTTTATGCGTCATAAAATATCCTATGATTTATTTCGACAGATGAGTCCTAGTAATATAGCATCCAAATGCTCTTATGTGAATGTGGAGCTTAATAAGGCTAATCTAGGATTGTATGTTTTGATGGAGGAGATTAATGGGTCGATGTTGGGTGTGGATAAAACTGATTCTCTAGGAATGGTATTTAAAGACCCTCCTATATTTTACGAAAAAAGAACAAGCTTTTTTCAAGACTCGACTAATTATTACCAGCAGAAATATCCACGTAAAAATGAATCTGATAAGACCTATTACATAGAGGAGTTTAAAGATTTTTTATTCCACTCATCTGATGATAATTTCATTAAAGGTATTGGTGAATGGATAGATATTCAGTCTGTTATCGATTGGCATATTCTTTTACTGTTCACAAACAATTGTGATGGTATCATGAAGAATTTCATTTTGTACAAACTCAATTCATACACCCCCTTTCGAATTAGTGTTTGGGATTATGATCACTCATTTGGTAGGGATGGCGATAATGCATTGAATATGATGGAGGTGGAATTAGATTGTAGTAGATCGGTTTTACTCGATAGGCTTATGCAGATTGAAGAAACAGGTTATTCAAGTCGATTAAAGGATAGATGGTTTGAGTTGAGGGGGTTAAATATTATTTCGTCTAATAATATTCAAAAAATGATTCACCAAAATGATCGATTGATTAGAAGCTCAATCGATATAAATGCTAAGAGGTGGCCTTTTGATGCTAAATGGTATCACGATAGTAATAATTATGATGAAGAGCTTGATTTGATTGGTGATTTTGTGGACCTCCGCATCAATCAGCTAGACGCTTACTTTGATTAAAGTAGAGCCTCTACTCATACCTCAAAGCCTCAATAGGATCGAGTTTAGATGCTTTAATGGCTGGGTAAATTCCAGAGATAAGTCCAACAATCAAACAAAGAACAACACCTGCACCCATCCATAGCCACGGAATTACAAAAGAGGTGTTCATCATTACCGAAGTAATATTTCCGATAATAATCCCTAGGATAATCCCAACGACACCACCCATCTGACAGATTACGATGGCTTCAATTAAAAACTGTTGTCGGATGGTTTGTGCGGTTGCACCAATGGCTTTACGCGTACCAATTTCTTTAGTTCGCTCGGTAACACTTACCAACATAATATTCATCAAAGCAATGGCAGCACCGATTAAAGTGATTACCCCAATTAATGTAGCAGCACTAGTAACATATTTCAAACTTTCCATCAGCGATTTAGCAAGGCTATCGCTTTTGGTCATGCTAAAATCTTGTTCCTCTTTAGGTTTTAATCGTCTAATGCTTCTTAGCGTTCCAGTTGCTTCTTCAATCGCTTCTTCAATCTGGCTGTTCTCGTGCGTCATCACACTAATAGAGATGGAGCTATTTTGAGAGAAGTTTTCGCGGGCATTACTAATAGGGATTAGGCACGATTGATCGCCACCAAAGCCCATGCTACTTCCTTTTTCTTTGAGAACCCCAACAACGGTATATCGTTTATTACTAATGGATATAATAGAACCCACCGCCTTTGGGCTTGACTTGAATAACTTGGTAAAGACCTCTTGTCCGATTAGGGCAATATTACTACTTAGGTTAATGTCGTGGTGCGTTAGGTTTCTTCCTAATTCAATTTCATAGCCCCCAACTTGAGTGTAATTTTCATCGACTCCCATAATCGTAATATTGGGATTAGATTTTTCTGATTCGTATTGAGCAGTGGCAACAGTAGTAGCCATAAATGACAAAGAGGTGGTTGAAGGGAAGTCGAAATTCTCTTTAAATTCTAGCGCTTGCTGATAGCTGATCTTATCAAAGCGTTTGCGTTTGTGTCTATCGCTTCTGGATTGCGCTCCTCTATTTCTGTTTTGAATAGTAAAGGTATTGGCACCCATCATCGAGAAGTTATCGTTTAGGGCATTATCAATAGAGTCGATGGCAGTTAAAATACCCACCAAAGCCGCGATTCCTATGGCGATAATCGATACGGTAATACTTGTTCTTAAAAGGTGGCCCTTAACGGAGTTTAGGGCAAGCTTGATATTTTCTATAATTGCTGAATTCATATACAGACAAATATAGCGATTGGGTTTGTTAATGGGCTCTGCTTTGGGGATTATAATAATTAGTGTTCATCGTCCAATATTCAGCTAAAAATTCTTGGTCTCAATATTAATCGGGAGCTCAGCAATATTAGAACGGCATCTTAAATGTCAATTCTAAAAACTGATGACTGATAACTGAAGGCTGTTAGCGACCCTCTGTATTGCCTACTAATTTAAGTGGTTTTGCTCTTGTGAAATTTGCCATTATTTCGTAATTTTGCAAACTTCAATGCACGATTCACATTAACCCAATTAAACCATCTTTCATGGCATTTGATATTGAAATGATCAAAAAGGTTTACGCTACTTACCCAGAGCGTGTAGCTGCTGCTAGAGTAACGGTAAACAAACCTTTAACTTTAGCTGAAAAGATTTTATATACGCACCTTTGGAATGGTAATCCTACAGAGGCATACACTAGAGGTGGTTCATACGTAGATTTTGCTCCTGACCGTGTTGCGATGCAGGATGCAACAGCACAAATGGCTTTATTACAGTTTATGCAAGCTGGAAAAGATAAAGTTGCCGTGCCCTCTACAGCTCACGCCGATCACTTAATTCAAGCGAGAATCGGAGCATCAAAAGATTTACAAGACGGTATTAATAAGAATAATGAGGTTTTCAACTTCTTAAGTTCTGTTTGCGATAAATACGGTATCGGTTTCTGGAAGCCAGGAGCGGGTATTATTCACCAAGTAGTTTTAGAAAATTATGCTTTCCCTGGAGGATTGATGATTGGTACAGATTCACATACAGTAAATGCTGGTGGATTAGGTATGGTAGCTATTGGTGTTGGTGGTGCCGATGCAGTTGATGTAATGGCTGATATGCCTTGGGAGTTGAAATTCCCGAAATTAATCGGTGTTAAATTAACCGGTAAATTAAGTGGGTGGACTGCTCCTAAAGATGTAATTCTTAAGTTGGCAGGAATTCTTACCGTAAAAGGTGGTACAGGTTGTATCGTTGAATATTTTGGTGAAGGTGCTGAAAGCTTATCGGCTACCGGAAAAGGTACGATCTGTAATATGGGTGCTGAAATTGGAGCTACCACTTCAACTTTCGGTTACGACGACTCTATGAGACGTTACTTAAATGCTACCGATAGAGCTGATGTAGTTGTTTTAGCTGATAAAGTAGCTGAACACTTAACAGGTGATGCTGAGGTTTATGCAAATCCAGAAAAGTATTTTGATCAAGTTATCGAAATTAACTTATCAGAATTAACTCCACATATTAACGGACCTTTTACGCCAGATTTAGCGACTCCTGTTGCAGAGATGAAAGAAAAGGCAGCCGCTAACGGATGGCCTATTGAAGTAGAATGGGCATTGATTGGTTCGTGTACTAACTCTTCGTACGAAGATTTAACTCGCGCCGCTTCTATTGTTGAAGACGCCGTTAATAAAGGAATTCAGCCAAAATCTATTTTAGGTATTAACCCAGGTTCTGAGCAGGTTCGTTTTACGGCTGAGCGCGATGGATTGATTGATACTTTTAACAAGTTTGAATCAACTAAAATATTTACCAATGCTTGTGGTCCTTGTATCGGACAATGGGCTAGACCAGGAGCTGAGAAGCAAGAGAAGAATACTATCGTTCACTCGTTTAACAGAAACTTTGCGAAACGTGCCGATGGAAACCCTAATACACACGCTTTTGTAACTTCTCCTGAAATGGTTGCTGCAATTGCAATTTCGGGTCGTTTAGACTTCAATCCATTAACAGACACACTTACCAACGATAAAGGTGAGCAAGTGATGTTAGCGGAACCTACAGGTTCTGAGCTTCCTTTAAATGGTTTTGCTGTTGAAGATAATGGCTACCAAGCTCCTGCAGCAGATGGTTCTGCTATTGAGGTTGTGGTAAACCCAGATTCAAAACGCTTACAGTTACTAAGTCCTTTTGCGGCTTGGGATGGTAAGAATATCTTGGGTGCTAAATTGTTGATTAAGGCGGAAGGTAAATGTACTACCGACCATATTTCTATGGCGGGTCCATGGTTACAATACCGTGGTCATTTAGATAATATTTCTAACAACTGTTTAATTGGTGCTGTAAACGCTTTTGGTGGAGACATCAATAGTGTGAAGAGTCAGTTAGATGGTTCAGTAGACGAAGTGCCTAATGTAGCTAGAACGTATAAAGCTGCGGGTGTTCTTTCGGTTGTTGTGGGAGATCACAATTACGGTGAAGGTTCATCTCGTGAACACGCTGCAATGGAACCTCGTCACTTAGGTGTTTGTGCGGTTATCGTGAAATCTTTCGCGCGTATCCACGAAACAAACTTGAAGAAACAAGGTATGTTAGGTTTGACTTTCTCTACCGAAGCTGACTATAACTTAGTTCAGGAAGCTGATACTTTCAACTTTACAGACTTAGCAGAATTTGCTCCAGGAAAGCAGTTGTCGCTTGACCTAGTTCATGCTGATGGTTCTACAGATTCTATCAAATTGAATCACACATACAATGCACAGCAAATTGAGTGGTTTAAAGCAGGTTCTGCCTTAAACTTAATTAAAACTCAAAATGCATCATAATTTATCAATCGATAAATAAATGAAATCCCGTTCCGAAAGGTTCGGGATTTTTTTAAATGTTTAGCTTTACGAATCTTAAAAAATCAAACCATGATAAAGTCGATTAAACAGAGTATCCTAATCTTATCTGTTGTAGCCTTATTTTCTGCTTGTACTGAGTGTTGTAAGAAGAGTGAGACAACAGAAACTCCAGTTGTTACAGAAAAAGAAGAATGTCTTTATAGTTTTGATGTGGCTGCTAGCAAAGTATTTTGGGCAGCATATAAAACAGACGATAAATTAAAAGTTGTTGGTCAGTTTAAAGAATTGAAAACCGATCGTGCCGATCAACAATTTTCTTCTTTGGAAGAATTGGTTAACGGAATCAATTTCTCTATTAATACAGCGAGTTCAGCTTCGGGTGATGAAATCAGAGATTTAAGCTTAAAAGAGTATTTCTTTAAATTGTTTACGGAGAATTTCGAAATCAATGGAAGCTTAACTGAGATGAACGAAGAGTCTATTACAGCAACCATCAACATATTTGGAACTGCTAAGAATATTAAGTTGACTTATTCTGCAGATGAAGAAGTTTTGAAAATGAAAGGAACACTTTCTTTAGAAGAATTTGGAGCTTTAAAGGCTTATAATAGCATTCACAAAAAATGCTTCGACTTACATAAAGGTAAAACTTGGGACGATGTAGATGTGATTATTGAAGTGCCTATTTTGAAGGACTGTCAATAGAATAGAATTAGTTTCAAATATATAAAATAATTGACTGCATGACTGCACGATAGTATTATCGTATGTCACAAACTGTCATCTCAACAACCGACTTTTGAACAATCTAAAAAAGCTTCAATAGTTTCGTAACTTATAGAGATGATAGCCCTAGCCGACTGCAACAATTTTTTCGCTTCTTGCGAACGCTCCATTCGTCCTGAATTGGAGGGTAAACCTATAGTAGTTTTATCGAATAACGATGGTTGTATTATTGCGCGTAGTAATGAGGCAAAGGCTTTGGGCTATAAAATGGGGGAACCCGTTTTTAAGGTGAAAGATAGATTGATTCGAGATAGGGTACACATGTTTTCGGGTAATGTGGGCTTGTACAGAGATCTCTCACAAAAGATAATGCGCATATTGGCTTCAGAATGCAATGCCATGGAAGTCTATTCTATAGACGAGGCTTTTATGGATTTCACCGATGTTGCCGCTCCCGACGAAAAGGCGATTCTTTTGAGAGAGCAAGTTTTAAGAGAAACAAAAATACCAATTTCGGTGGGCATTGCTAAGACTAAGGTTTTGGCAAAACTTGCCAGTCATATTGCTAAGAAGCACACAAGTACAGGAGTGTTTGTTTTAAATGATAAAGATTTAATAGATCGTGCTCTGAAGTATTATCCTATTGAAGAATTGTGGGGTATAGGTAGAAGGCATGCTAAGATATTGAATGAAAAAGGGATTTTTCAAGCCTCACAATTAGCGAAGATGGATGAGGCTTGGCTACGGAAGTATATGAATATCGGTGGTGTGCGATTGGTGCGAGAACTCAATGGAATTTCTTGTTCTTATTTGGAAGAAACTCGTCCTGCTAAAAAGAGCATTATGACTTCGCGGTCCTTTAAACAAGATGTAGACTCTTTTGAAGTATTGAATGAGGCTTTAACCAATTTTGCCAGTTTGTGTGCCTATAAATTGCGCAAGCAAAAAACGAGAGCCAACAAGCTTTCGGTATTTATTCAGACCAATCGTTTTAAAAAGAATTCAATCATTCATAATGGTTATTTAGAAGTTTCGTTTCCAACGGCGACTAACGATTCTATTGAAATTATTAAAGCTACTAAAGAGGCTTTACAGGCTATCTATAAATCAGAATGTTCTTATAAAAGAGCAGGAGTAATTGTAAACGATATTGTTCCTGAAACAGAAGTTCAATTGAGCTTGTTTTCAAAGCAAGATATTGCCAAGTGTAGTGCTTTAATGAAGGTGTACGATGAGATTAATGCCAAAATGGGTAGTGACACCCTTCGGCTAGGGGTGCAAGGCGTGTCGAAAAAATGGGGGCAAAAACAAGAGCCTATTGCTTTTGGGAATTAGTGAGCTGTGAATCATTTTTAGTTTTCAATTTCCAGTTTTTTAGTGTATAGTCTTTCAAGGTCTGCATGACTGCCCGCCAGAACGGAACGGCACGACAATTTTTAATTAGTCATTTCCTTTTCCATTTACCATTTCCATCTAAAACCTTATCTTGCTCCTTAATCTCTAGGCATGAATAGACTTCTCTCCCTCAGCATACTGTTTTTACTGTTCCAATCGGCATGTGCACAAGGCCGTATCGCAGACATTGAAATTATCGAAATAGATGGGGCTGAGATTTCTGTTATTCAGGAGGTTCAGGCTTTGGTAAAGCCCTATTCATATCATCAAGCTATTAATTTATCGGACTTAAGTGTAGCTGCTAAAAAGCAGGCTTTCATCAATTTAATGCTACCGTCCATTCTGATTGCAAAGCATCAAATTGCTGAGCAAAGAAGTCGTGCAGAAGATATCATTAAGAATAAAGGAAACTTATCTCCAGAAGAAGGTAAGTATTTGAGTGATTTGAAAAAGACCTATCGGTGTAAAAAGGACCGCGATTTACTGATCAAGTTAGAAACACACCCTACAAGTATTGTATTAGCACAGGCTGCAATAGAATCAGGTTGGGGAACATCGCGCTTTTATCTAGAAGCTAATAATGTATTCGGTATTTGGTCGTATAATTCAAAGGAGTCAAGAGTAAAAGCTTCTGAGAGCAGAGATGGACAGGATATTTATGTGAAGAAATTTGACTCTTTATCTGAAGCCATGTTAGGTTATTTTAAAGTGATTGCTCGTGGGCCTTACGCTCGTTTTAGAGAGATGCGCGAAACGAGTACGAAGGTTGGTGACTTGATTCCCTATTTGAATAGTTATTCGGAATTAGGAGATGAATATATAAGTCGATTGGCGAATTTGATTCAGTTTAATAATCTGGAGCGCTTTGATGCATATCAGCTGGAAATAAAATAGAGCAATAATACATGTCAAGAAAAATAGAAAATAGAGGAGAGGTATTCGCTTGGTCGATGTATGATTTTGCCAACCAGCCTTTCACCAATCTTGTGGTAACGTTTATTTATGGGACTTTCTTTACAACCGTAATTGCTCAAAATGAGATTATTGGTACACAACAGTGGTCACAGGCAGTTTCAATTACAGCACTTATTGTGGCTATATTATCCCCTTTAATGGGAGCTTTGGCAGATAGAGGTGGGTATCGAAAAATGTTTTTAGGAGTCTTTACTTGGTTAACCATAATTGCTACGACCCTTTTGTATTTTGTGATGCCTGGCGAAGTTTCTAAAGCACTATTCTGGTTTGTCATTGCTAATGTAGGCTTCGAAATGGGTTCTGTGTTTTGTAATGCTTATCTGCCAGATATTTCGCATTCAAAAAACATTGGTCGGATTTCGGGTTATGGCTGGTCGCTCGGTTATGTAGGTGGGTTAATAGCCTTAGCCTTGGCTATGGTGTTTTTGGTGAATGCCGAAGAACCTATTTTGGGCTTTGGAAAAGGAGTAGAAGGAGCCTATGAAAATATTCGCGCTACCAATTTGCTAGTGGCGGTATGGTTTGCCATTTTTAGTATACCTACATTCCTATTTGTGAGAGATCTCAAACCCGATACCAAAGCATTATTTAAAAATGCAAAGCATACAGTTAAGGATTTCAGAGCTACTGCTAAGGAGCTAAAGGAATACCCACAGATAATACGTTTCCTTATTGCTCGATTGGTTTATAATGACGGCTTAGTAACCATATTCGCCTTCGGAGGAATCTATGCGGCGGGCTCTTTAGACTTCAGCTTTAACGATATTATGGTTTTGGGGATAGTCCTTAATGTAATGGCAGGTTTAGGAGCGTTCTTAATGGGCTTTTTGGATGATAAGGTAGGTGGTAGAATGACTGTAAAGGTGACTCTAATTGGGCTCATGTTAGCAATGATTCTCGCAGTGTTAGCTCCCGATGTTAGAGGGTGGTTGCAATATATGTTGGGTGGTAGTTCTGTACCTGTTTGGATTACAGGGAAAAATATTTTTTGGGTGGCAGCCGTATTGATAGGTGTATTTTCAGGCCCTAATCAGGCTGCCAGTAGATCCTTGATGGGGCGCTTTACTCCAGAGACTAAGAAGAATGAATTTTTTGGTTTTTTTGCCTTTTCAGGAAAAGCCACTGCTTTTTTAGGTCCCTTACTATTGGGGATATTAACGGTTGCTTTCGAAAGTCAACGAGTGGGAATTTCGATCATATTTTTCTTTTTCCTAATCGGTTTTTTCCTCTTACATAGGGTAGATGAGGAGCAAGGAATGCTTCAAGGGATATCAAGTGACGATTAATGTAATTTATCATTATTGAGTTCCTCCGAATTTATTTAAATAGCTTTAGCTATCGTATTTTTATAAAAAAAAATAATTCATGCCTCAATCAAAAATATACGACATAACCATTATTGGTGGTGGAATCGTAGGTTTGGCAACTGCCTATAAAATTCAGAAGAAGCATCCTAATTTAGTGATTGCTGTACTCGAAAAAGAGGATCGTTTGGCATTTCATCAAACGGGGAGAAATTCTGGTGTTATCCATTCTGGTTTGTATTATAGACAGGGTTCCTATCGAGCTAAAACTTGTGTGACTGGAAGAAAACAATTGGTGGAATTTGCAGAAGAATATGGTATTGATTACGATGTTTGTGGAAAGGTTGTTGTAGCGACTCATCAAGATGAATTAGCAAGGCTTGAGAAAATCCGATTGAATGGCGAGGCAAATGGCCTCAAAGGTGTTGAGATTATTGATGCAAAGCGAATAAAAGAAATTGAACCCTATATTGAAGGAATTAAAGCGCTTTGGGTTCCCGAAGCAGGAATCATAGATTTTAAAGCTGTTACACATAAATTAGCGGAACTTGTAAAAGAGATTAATCCCGAGTCGGAAATTATCACTAATTGTGAAGTCAAGCATTTTGACAGAGGTGCTATTTCAAAATTATATTCCAATTTAGGAGTTTTTCAATCTAAGTATTTAGTCTTCTGTGGAGGTTTACATTCCGATCGTTTAGCTCGAAAGGATAAGGTAAAACTCGATATGCGTATCGTTGGTTTTAGAGGCGATTATTTTGATTTAACCCCACAGGGAAAAAAGAAGATTAAGAACTTAGTATATCCTGTTCCCAATCCTGAATTTCCTTTTTTAGGCGTTCACTTTACACGTATGACCGACGGAACTATAGAATGTGGGCCAAACGCCGTATTTACCTTTAAGCGTGAAGGTTATGGTAAATTAGATTTCAATCTTTGGGATACCCTTGAAGCCTTATTTTATAAAGGTACTTGGAAGTTGTTTTTCAAGCATTGGCGTTTTGGATTAGAAGAATACAAAAGAGCTTTTTCAAAGAGATTGTTTTTGAAGCAGTTGCAACGCATGTGCCCTAGCTTAACGATGGACGATATAAAGCCAGGTCGCTCTGGAGTTCGCGCCATGGCCTTAGGCAATCAGGGAGATGTAATCGACGATTTTAAAATTGAATACCGCGACCGAAGTATACATGTGTTAAATGCGCCTTCGCCAGCAGCAACAGCTTGTTTGTCGATTGGTGATCATGTGATGGAAATGGCAGAGAAACATTTTGGATTAGAATAAAATAAAACCCTGTATATGCGGGTTTTTATTTTATAGGAAAGTCCTCATGGTTTAAAAGCGCTTTTATTTGTTCCAAGTGTCTTTGCTCGTGAAATATTAACATTTTGATGGCATCTCTCAAGCTATAATGAATGATTCCGAGTGCTGGTGAGGCTATAACTTCTTGGTCGAAGTTTAAATGTCTTATAGAATCTACAATGCCTATTAAATCTCTCTGGTGATTTGAAAAACTAGTAACAATCATCTCAGTGTATCCTTCTTGTATGGGCTCAAACAATTCGGGACTTTGTTGAGGTATATCGAGTTTTGTGATTTCAGAAAGCACTTTTTCTCCAGCTTTTCGAGGAATAAATGGCAGCCACGAGTAGGGTAGTTTGTATTGGTAGCGACCACATTTCTCAAAAGTTAAAAAGAAGCTATGATTGGTGTTGATGAGATGCTCTAAGCACTGACCTATAGACCATTGGTCTTCTTTGGCTTTCCAGTTGAGTTGGGTTTTGGATAATTCGGTACAATAATAGTCTACCTCACACGAACTAATCCTCACATTTTCTCTAAACCATGCCAGCCCAAACTCTTTCATTGTTTTTCTTTTAAAGATAAAAATAAATCCAATAGGAATAAGCTAAGTATTGAATAATGAAGTGTTATTTCTTAATGGTTTAGTTTTTATTATTTAACTAATTCAGTGTTAATTTTCTCTAGTTTTAAACTGTGGTATCGTTCGTAATAGAATAAACTAAAGGATGTAATTGTCATCAGCACAAAACGTACTTTATATGAAGCTGAGCTGAAATTATGACTCATTACATTTAAATAGACATTTTCCGTTAAGATGTTTATGATGAGTTGTCTAGCTAAAGTTAATGATGAAATAAATAATAAAGACGCGGAATTTTCTTTTCTGAAAATAGTAAGGTAAACTTATAACAAAAATAGATGAAGCAAATAGAGATAAAACTTTTGAGTAAGTAAATGTAAAGCTGTATTTGATGAAATTATTTCAGGAGATGTGGGTAGAATATAGAGCGGAAAACAAATGTATATACTCCAAATAAATAGGTGAATTATGGTTTTCATATTCCTTTTACTCGTTTCAGTATAGCTAAAGCTTTTTAACTTTAGGAGCTAGAAATATCGTTGAGTAGCTCAAATCACTCTTTGTATGCTACCTTGTAATCATAAATTTATGATTTATCTCTTAGTTCATTCGAGTGAGTGTAGTACTGCGACCACACAAAATTATTCGTTGCCATAATCCAGTGTACCCCAAAAGCAGTCCAAATGGTTTCGGTTTGGGCAGTAATAATACATAATACAATTCCAAGTGGAATAGAACCTACAGTTTCATTTTTGCCTTTGTATAAATGTGCTAAAGCGTATAATACTGTGTTTATTATAATAGCAGCATAAAGTCCAACAAAAGGAATTAAGCCAAGAAATAGTATTCCTCTAAAAAGAAACTCATAGCCTAAAAGATAAATTCCCCAGCTAAAGATATTGCTTATGTATTCAATTGGATTCCACTGAAGCATTCTTACTTGTGGATACATTGCTAGGTGTCCTTTTCCTTTAGAATTAATAGCTCCCATCGGAACCAGTAGAGCAACGAGGATTAAAGTGTATTTGGTATCTAAAGAAGTCCAGGTAAAGTCGATGGTCCAAAAGTCAATTTCAAAATATTGGATATAGGCAATCGGTAGATAGGCCATACAGATAAATGCCACAATACGTGTGAGTTGAATCCAATATAAAGAAGATTTAGAAGGTGTGATGAGTTTGCTAAACGTTGTTCTAAAAGTAGCACTCTTTAAAAAAATAAAATAGAGCAGATAGCCTAAGGTTCCTATATAAATAGGCGAGGCTTCTATTGAAAATAGCGGCATAGAATTACTTAAAATTCTTCGTTATTTTCTCACTCAAAGGTTTGGTGATCGAATAATAATAATCGACTAAATTTCCTTCGGGGTCAATTAAATATTTTTGGAAGTTCCATTTTACAGAACTCGATTTTTTACCGTTTAATTTCTTGTCGGTTAGCCATTCGTAAATAGGGTGCTGTTTTGCTCCTTTTACTTCTATTTTTTCTCCAAGCGGGAAGTTTACGCCATAACGCAATTTGCAGAAGTTTTGTATTTCCTCTGAACCTCCAGGTTCTTGTCCACCGAATTGATCACAAGGAAAACCAATCACAACCAATTGATCTTTGTATTGCTCCGAAAGAGTTTCTAAGCCTTCGTATTGAGGTGTAAATCCACATTCTGAAGCTACGTTTACAAATAGAATGTATTTGCCTTCAAAGTCTTTCATCGATACAGTTTCACCCGTAATAGATGTATACTCAAGATTGTGAATGGATATAGCCTCTTTAGATTGGGCCTTTGATAAAAATGAAAATAGACCCATAATGATCATTAGTTTAATAGATAAATTAGCCATACTCAAAATTACAAAAAAAAGACTTCCCTATTTTCAGAGAAACAGTTTTAATTTTTATTAAAAAGAGGATCTTAATTTATTGATGGCATTACCGATGTTTAGGTTGACCATAAATCGTATGTTCTCGCCGTAGGATTCGATTTCTTCAAAAGCACTAATCTCATGCTTCTGATCGTCGAGCCTTAGATTAATGGTATAATTAACTTCTTGCTGAAAATAATCTTGAGCCTGAACGGATATACAAAGGGCACTAAAAAGGAATAATAAAGTCTTTTTCATCTTAAATATTTCTTGGGTCTTTAGGTACTATTATGGCTAATAGGAGGTAGGCGAATAATCCCACGCCCACTAAAGATATAAAGAGTACTCGAAATAGCACTGGGTCGATGTTAAAATGATCGCCCATACCTTCGCAAACTCCGAAGAGTTTGCCTTCTTTTGGATTTCTATATAATTTTCTCACAGCATTTTTAGTTACAGTCAGTACAGGTTAATCCCTCACTCTCCATGCTCCAATGGTGATTTACCATGCGTCTGTCGTAGGTGTCACTTACATTATCAACATCATAAATAAAGTGTTTCAGACTTTGGTCTAGGTAAACGGCTTTACCTTCGGGAACGTATAAGATTAGTTCTACGGATTGAAATCTGAAACCTTGCTCTTGTTCTAGGCTAAGGTAGTTTTCGAAGTTTAGCGTATTGTACTCGAGTGTATAGTCGTAGTTGATTTTTGATGCATTAATTTTAGCTTGCTTCTGACTTTTCCCATTGGATATTTTTTTAATCTTCAATTCGAATTCATCTCCAGTAGCTCTGTGGATATCTAAGTCGACAGAGGTGCATAGTAAGCTTTCTAATTCCTCATCATAGTAAAAACTACTGTTTTCTTGATGCGTATTGAAAAAGTCGTTGTCGGAAAGCTCCAAGTTTAGGGTGTCGCTAGCAGAGCTTAGTTTAAGGGTTTGTGTACTGTAAGATTCGTTTTGGAAATTCCTAGAAGCTTTAGTGCTTACATAAATTAAACAGGCAATACCCAAAATCCATGTACCCGCCATAATACTTCGAGTAGTATGCGATTGCTTAGGAATGCTAAATAATATTCTAACGGCTAACCAAATAATTTGAACTACTGGAATACCAATAAATAGTAAGAGTCCTAGTGCCGTAATTCCTTGTAGGTTTGGCATATCGATAATAAGCGGGAAGTACCGACTTAGGTTGAATGGGTGAATATGATTTCCGTTGATATGAATCATTGAATCCCCAGCACCAAATAGATTCACTACTATCATAAAACTCAAGAAGACCCCCATCATTAGTAAGATTATCCCAAGGAATTTTACAATGAATTTAAATAGATATCCTATGAGACTCATCAAGAATGAAGCGATACTTTGAAACATCGTTTTCACTTTGTTCTTTTGATTTTGAGCGTCGACCTTTTCAATGGTAGATTTCAATTTTTCAAACTCTTTTTGAATGGTCTTTTTAATGTTCTCAGCATTCACTTCTTCGCCCTTCATCTGAAGTTTTTCAGACGTGGTTTTAGCTGCGGGCACTATAGCCCATAAAATGATGTAAATAAGCACGCCTCCACCAGTGAATAAACCAAGTATAAATAGTAGTCTAATGATTACAGGGTCAATGTTAAAATAGGTTGCTATACCACTACAAACACCACCAATTATTTCGTTGTCAGTATTTCGGTAAATTCTCCTTTTGGCTTTTTTAGTTTCTGTAGCTCCTGAAGTTTCTTTAGTGGCTTCTTCTTCCTCTTCGTTGTCTTCGTAGCTTTCAGGTTTCCCCATGATGGAGATAAGCTTTTCAACATCAGAAACGCTGATGATTTGAATACTTTTCTCTTGAATAAGTTCTGCTATACGCGATTCTATATCAGAGGCAATCTCCTCACAGCCTTCTTCCTTGCTGTAGTGCTTTTTGATGCTTTCTAGATAGTTTTGTAGGCTTGCGTACGCATCTTCGTCGATGTGGAAGATGATTCCACCTAGATTTATGTTTACCGTCTTTTTCATTTTTTAGTGCTTTTTTTAGTGGTTAGCTTCACTGCTTTTACCAAATCGCTCCATGTATTATCGAGCTCTACTAGGAAGTCCCCTCCCTTATTACTCAAATTGTAATACTTGCGTGGTGGGCCTGATTTCGATTCTTCCCATCTGTATTCTAAAAGTTCTGCATTTTTTAATCGTGTCAGTAGTGGGTAAAGGGTCCCTTCAACTACAATCATTTTCGACTTTTTTAATTGTTCAAGAATGTCTGATGGATAGGCTTCACCCTCTTTTAAGATTGAAAGGATGCAAAACTCTAATACGCCCTTGCGCATTTGCGCTTTGGTATTTTCAATTTTCATCGAATTTTATTTAAATGTTCACAGGCATCAATGCTTAATGCTGTTGAGATTGCGCAGAGTTCGTTTGTTACCAGTTTGCCATAAAATGAAACGAGGCTTCCTTCGCCAATGTTTTTTGCGAGGAGGTGGATTTCTGTTATATATTTCCCTTTTCTCTGGACATATACTTTAACATCTTCTTTTTGATTCTGTTCAGAATCGATATCTACTTTTTCATATTTATAGTTTTCAAATAAATTTTGAACGCTGTGAAAAAAATCATCGTTAAGCTCTTCAGAATAACTTTGACTGATGAATTTGATTTGAGATAAATCGCCAGTAATCTGATGTAAATTTCCTTTTTCATCTTCGGTAGTGATGTCTATAGCATCCAACATACTCTTGGAAAAAGAAAATGAACTGATTCCTTCTTGTGATTCATACTGTTGATAGATCCTATCAGACAAGCTCTGAGCCTTCATCATGAACGGCATTAGTAACAATATGTAAATTAGTTTTTTCATAATCATTCGTAATAAGTGTATTGCAAAGATATATATAAAAACTAGTACTATGCAAAGCAAAGTACTATTATATTTTATTCCGAGTCAGTTAATGACTTGAAATTCTATTATAATGAGAGTTCTAGTATGATAAGAATTCCAAAAACTACAGATGCAATTCCATTAGAAGTGAAGAAAGCGAGATTAACTTTTGATAAATCATCTGCCCTAACCAAGCGATGTTGGTT
>Ga0207966_1000903_pt1 | contig 16699 bp, 11 predicted proteins | sample Knorr_S23_td_NAD_FD_185611 | JGI IMG/M metagenome (GOLD analysis project Ga0207966, IMG submission 185611) | Marine microbial communities from Southern Atlantic Ocean transect - Knorr_S23_td_NADW_ad_2500m_LV_B (SPAdes) (version 2) | ecosystem: Environmental > Aquatic > Marine > Oceanic | place...
TTCCTCCGCGGCGCCCCCATATCGTTGGTCAATTGGCCCACTGCTTCTTTTGGCGGCATCGCCAATTACGGGGCCGCATCTTTATTCATGCACTTCCTCACCGAACATTTCGGCGGGCGCGACAACCTGCGGAGATTACTGGCCCAGCCGGAAGACAATATAGCCGGCATCGACAGATATCTGGAGGAGATCGGGTACTCAGAGAGGTTCGAAGACGTTTTCCGGATGTGGGCAGCCGCGAATATTTTGGACGGGGATATCCGGGATTCGGACGGCATCCTTGGTTACGGTGATTTACAGGTTGTGTCGGCTGTGTCCGGGAGCATCGATGGTTTCAATGAAGCCTCGTCACAGATTCCTCAGTACGCCATTGAGTACACCGAAATAAGTTCGGTCTCAGAACCATTCACGATATCGTTCCAAGGGCAGACTACAACTCAGTTATTGCCCGTGGATCTAGGCGCCACCGGCTGTTGGTGGAGCAACTCCGGTGACTCGATCGACTCCACTCTGTCTCATAGAGTCGACCTGCCGGCTGGATCAACGGCAGCCTTGGATTACGGAGTCTGGTATGAGATCGAGGAAGACTGGGACTACGTTTACGTGGAAGTGTCTATCGATGGCGGACGAAACTGGCTAATCATCGAAATGCCAGCGACCTCTCCCGAGAACCCCTTCGGAAACGGTTTCGGTCCTGGTTATACCGGCCGGAGCGGTGGTTGGATTCAAGAATCGGTCAATCTTTCGCCGTTCGCCGGAGAGGACCTCTGGGTCCGCTTCCAATATGTGACCGACGATGCCGTCAACGCCAGCGGGGCCTGTTTCCGGGACCTGTCGATCCAGACTGCAGGAGAGACCCCGGCGATAACCGCCGACGATGCAGGTTGGGAGGCGCGGGGATTCGTTTTTACCGACAACATCGTGCGGCAAGACTTCCAGGTCCAGTTGCTTACCACTGGAGACGAGCCAAAGGTGCGCCAGATCGGATTGGACGCCAATAATGCCGGAGAACTAACCGTCATGCCGCCAAAAGACGGCCAACGCCTGATCGTGGCGGTGGGGTCGATGGCGGAAAAGACCAGACAACCGGCTGGCTATACTCTCATAGTTGCGCCGGCCGGGTAACAAGATAGTAGGACGGACCGGGCCGACACCCCCGATCAGAGAATGGGCAGGTACCGAGCCGTCTCGTAGTCCGTAACCGTGGCCCGGTATTCGGCCCACTCCATGTTTTTGTTCTGAATGACGCTGTTCAAGATGTGCTCACCCAGCGCTTCCCGCAGCAGTTCGCTTTCTTCGGCCAGAACGATGGCCTCGCCAAGGCTGCCAGGCAACGGCCTGATGCCTTTGGCCTGACGTTCCTCTCCGGTCATGGCGAACACGTTGCCTTCCACCGCCGGTGGGACCGGATATTCCTGCTCGATCCCCTTGAACCCGGCGGCCAGCAGAACGCTGAAAGCCAAGTAGGGATTACAGGCCGGGTCGGGAGCGCGGTACTCCACGCGCATCGAACTCTCGTAGCCCGGTTTGTAGGCCGGAACGCGAATCAGGTCCGAGCGGCTAACATGTGCCCAGGATATGAACGCCGGGGCTTCAAATCCAGGCACCAGACGCTTGTAGGAATTGACCCACTGATTCGTTACCAGAGTGATCTCCGGAGCATGGTGCAACAGACCTGCGATGAACCGTTTGCCGGTTATGGACAATTGGTGCTCATCGTCAGAGTCGAAGAAGATATTCTTATCGCCTTGGAACAGGGACTGGTGGACATGCATGCCGGAACCGTTCATCCCGGAGATAGGCTTGGGCATGAAACTGGCGTAGGCCGACTTTAGCTGGGCCAGCTCTTTGATAACCAGCTTAGCCGTCATCACGTTGTCGGCCATGGTCAGGGCGTCGGTATACTGCAGGTCTATCTCGTGCTGGCTGTGGGCGCCCTCATGGTGTGAATACTTGACCGGAATCCCCATGTCAGCCAAGTTCAATACAGTGTCCCGGCGGAGGTCCGCCGCGGGATAGCTTGAGACTTGGTCGTAATAGCCCTGCTGGTCCAAGGGTTCGGGCGTTTGGGAGTCCTTCAGGTAGAAGAACTCGAGTTCGGGGCCGACGTAATAGGTATAGCCGCTTTTGGCCAAGCGCTCCAGGTTCCGCTTGAGGGCGTAGCGCGGGTCGCCGATGAACGCCTCGCCCCGTGGAGTCCGAATGTCGCAGAACATCCTGGCTACCGCGTTCTGGCGCGGACGCCAGGGCAGAATGGTGAAGGTCGTAGGGTCGGGAAAGGCCCGCATGTCGCTTTCATCTATACGAGCGAACCCCTCGATGGCGGAGCCGTCGAATCCCACGCCCTGCTCGATGGCGTCTTCGAGGTCTTCTACCGTGATGGCGAACCCCTTCAGATGCCCCAGAATGTCGGTGAACCACAGGCGAATGAACTTAACATCATTTTCCTGGGCCGTGCGTACCACGAAGTCCCGCTCCGCAGCCCGCTCTGCGTCCATGTTGTCCTCCGGCCGGTCTAAGAGATTAGCTTCAGCTACTAAGTATACCGGCTTTGTCGTAGTCCCGTTTCTTTTTATCCGGTAGCAACCCCGAAAAATTGATGGGTGGGGCCGGCTTTGACAGCCAACCCCACCCATCAAAAGCTCCTACGATGCTTCTTGTTGCTTACGGCTCGTAGGCCGCTTCACCATGCTCGGTGAGGTCCAGGCCCATGCCTTCGCCCTCTTCGTCGGCGCTAAGGCCGATGGTGTATTTGATTGCCAGCATGATGATCCCCGTTACCACGAAGGACCAGCCGAATGACGCGCCGATGCCGATGAGCTGATAAAGGATCTGCTCGCCCCGGCTGACGCCATCTCCCAACGCTGCATAGCCCACACCTACGAATAGACCGGTGGCCAGCGCGCCCCAGATGCCGCCGATACCGTGGACGCCAAAGACGGCCAAGGCGTCGTCGACCCTGAGTTTCAGCAGCAACTTGACCATGCTGTAACAGAAGACACCGGCGCCCAGCCCGATTATCAGGGCTGGCATCGGGCCAACGAATCCGGCTGCCGGCGTGATGGCCACCAGGCCTGCCACAGCTCCGGACGCCGCGCCGACCGCGCTCGGCTTCTTGTCGATCATCCAAGACATGAAAAGCCAGGCCATCATCGCCGCGGCAGCCGCCGTATTGGTCACCACGAAGGCGTTGGTGGCGACACCGTCCGCGGCCAGACTGCTCCCGGCATTGAAGCCGAACCAGCCGAACCATAGCAGCGCTGCGCCCAAGACAACCATAGGCACGTTTGCCGGTCCCATGGGCTGTTCGGGGAACCCTACCCTGCGGCCGATGATCAGAGCCGAGACCAGCGCTCCGGCGCCGGCGCTGATGTGCACCACGGTGCCTCCAGCGAAGTCCAATGCGCCCAGGTCACCCAGCCAGCCGCCGCCCCAGACCCAGTGGGCCAGCGGCGCGTATACGATGGTCACCCACAGCACGATGAAGATGCAAAGCGCGCTGAACTTCATCCTCTCTGCGAAGGCGCCGGTCACCAGCGCCGGGGTGAGTATGGCAAACATGGCCTGGAAGATCATGAATGCTTGATGAGGGATCGTATCGGAGTAGGGGCCAGGTTCGTTTGCAGATACATCCTTCAGTCCGAACCACCCCAGGTCTCCGATGAAATTCCATCCTCCTACGTCATTTCCGAAAGCAAGGCTGTAACCCCACAGGACCCACACTATCCCCACCAGTCCAATGGTTACGAAGCTGTACATGATGGTGGAAACGATGTTTTTCTTGCGGACCAAGCCGCCGTAGAAAAAAGCCAGTCCCGGCGTCATCAGCAATACTAATGCTGAAGCCGCCAAGACCCATGCCGTATCCCCTGAGTCAATCATTCTTACACCGCCGTCGTTCTTCTTTAGACAATAAACAATCCGTGCAGCCGCGACCGGCGGCTAGCATGGATCGTTTGGTCTAACTTAATAATTCGCGGTTAGTGGGTCTAAACCCATCCGCGAGATTTTCATGAATCTACTTGCGGAGAAACAACCGAGGAAGAACTACCCACATCCCGAACAATCCCACGAACGCTCCCGCTGCTACCAGTGCCATCATCTGTTGATTCCTCCCGCTTGGTGTTACCCCAGTTTGCCTTTTATTTGTTACAGAGAAATATCGTAGTTGTTAAATGTTTGTTACATTTCGGGATCGTTAGGCACAAAATTGTGAAACCACATGTTAACGTTTCATCAACTTCAACTTCCCGGATACTACCGTCAGGGGAACGACGGACCCCCTGACGGCGTTCTCCGGTCTAGGCCTGGGCTCTACCTAAGTAGAGTCTCGGTACGAGATTAGTCGTCACCGTAGGCCGGTAGGCCATGCTCCGAGATATCCAGTCCCTCGAGCTCCTCCGCCTCTGTAGCGCGGACCCCCATGGTGACTTTGAGTAGCATGAACAGCGCGAAGCCGGTCACCAGACCCCAGGCTAGCACCACGCCCATGCTGATCAATTGAGAAATGATCTGTTTGCCTTCGCCAACAACCAGCCCTTCAACGCCGTTGTTTCCGTTGGCAAAGATTCCCACCGCCAGCAAGCCCCAAAGTCCGGTCACCCCGTGGACCGATATGGCGCCCACGGGATCGTCGATCTTGAAGACTCTCTCGATCAACATCAATGACGCCATCATGATCGGCGCTGCGATTGCCCCGATGACCACGGCAGACCAGGGTTCGACGAAGGCCGCCCCGGCCGTGATGCCCACCAGTCCAGCTAACGCGCCGTTACAGGCGATGAGGATGTCCGTCTTCCCTGTCTGGACCAGCCGGATGTACAGGGCGACTATCGAGCCTGTAGCGCCGGCCATCAGTGTATTGATGGCGTTCAGGCCGATGGAATCGCCGGTGTTGATATTGAAACCGAACCAGCCGAAGAACAGGATGAACGTTCCGATGACTACGTAGCCCACGTTGTGCCCTGAAAGGACGTTGGCTGACCCATCCGCGTTGAATTTCCCGATACGCGGTCCGACCACCACTGCCCCGGCCAGGGCTACGAAGCCGCCAACCGCGTGCACGACGCCGGAACCGGCGTAGTCGGCCGCTGCCGGCAGGTCGATCTTGTCCATGGCGCCCAACCAGCCGCCGCCCCAGACCCAGTGGCCGTAGAGCGGGTAGATGATCGCGCCGATGATGAAGCTATAAGCCAGATATGCTTGGGTCTTGGTCCGCTCCGCCACCGCGCCGGCCACGATCGTGGCGGCGGTCCCGGCGAAGACCATCTGGAAAACGAAATCGACGTAGGTCTGCCCATCGGCCGCGTCGGTCAGGAAATAGTTAGTGTTTCCCGCGATCCCAGCCTCCGACGTTCCCCACATCAGGGCAAAACCAAAGGCCCAGAAGGACAACGACGCTATGGCGAAGTCCATGAAGCTTTTGGTCATGTAGTTGGTAGTGTTCTTGGCTCGGATCAGTCCCGCTCCCAGGAAGGCGAACCCTGCCTGCATGAAGAACACAAGGAAGGCGCCCAACATCCAGATGATGTTCGCGCTCTGGTCAAGTTTGTCTGCGTCGGATGTAATGTCCTGGGCGAATGCCACGCTGTACCCAGTGATCAGCGCAACGGACACCAACCCGGCAACGGCAAAGGGAAGTGACCTCCGCAATATCCGCGCTCCGTTGGATTGTGGAGCCGTCTCGACTATCATTCTTTCCTCCTTGATCCCCCACGAGGGTTTCCGAAGATAGTCTAGTCACCGGATATTTCCAACGGGTTTCGGAACTGTTACGTCGTTATTACTGGAATGTTAAGCTTTTGTTACGAATCAGTTACAATATTGTTACGGACACCGGAACCGCATCTGGCTTTTCGATTCTTCATTCCAGCATCAGACGGTATCTGGGGATACATCCCTGCCGGTACTTTCACCTAAATGTGCGGAATCCGTGGAAACATCGCCAATCGCAAAAAAGGGCTGCATCTCTGCAGCCCTTCTCGTGTGAACCGGTCGTTCGGCTTAGCTTGATCTACTTCTCGATGGGAGCGCCCACGATGCTGCCCCATTCGGTCCAGGAGCCGTCGTAGTTGCGAACGTTGCTGTACCCCAGCAGTTGGGTCAGGACGAACCACGTGTGGGACGAACGCTCGCCGATTCGGCAGTAGGCGATGGTCTCTTTGTTGCCGTCGATCCCCTTGCCGCCGTAGAGGGCTTGCAGATCGTCGGCCGACTTGAAGGTCCCATCTTCGGCAACGGCCTGGCCCCAGGGGACATTGGCCGCGCTGGGGATGTGCCCGCCGCGCTGGGCGCCTTCCTGGGGAAGGTTCTCGGGGGCCAGTAGCTCGCCGGCGTACTCCGCCGGCGCACGGACGTCGACCAGCGAGATGCTGGCGGCGTTGACCTTGCTCAAAACCTGGTCCCGGTAGGCCCGGATGCTCTCGTCGGGAGCTTTGGCGGTGTAGGATTTGGCGGCGTGGCTGACGGCATCGGTGGTCAGGGGCTTGCCCTCGGCGTCCCATTTTGCCCGACCGCCGTTCATCAACTTGACGTCACCGTGGCCGTAATACTTCATCTGCCAGAAGGCCCAGGCGGCGAACCAGTTGTTGTTGTCGCCGTAGAGGATCACTGTGGTGGTGGTGTCGATCCCGGCGGAACCCAAAAGACTTTCCATGCCTTCTTTGCTGACCAGGTCACGGCTGAGGGTGGTCTGGAGCTGGGACTGCCAGTTCCAACCAACCGCCCCGGCGATGTGGCCGCTGTCGTAGGCTGAGGTATCAACGTCCACCTCAACCAACCTGACGTTGGCGTCTGAGCCGTGATCGGCCACCCAGTCGGTGCTAACCAGTGATTCAGGATGTGCATAGTCTGCCATGATTCCCCCTCTAATTTGTTATCTATGGATCTTTGTGTACGTCGCTCCGATGTGTGCACGAGCATTTGAGGCAACCCATCCGCTTTGCCCTTTGATGCGTAACATTCGATGAGGGTTCGGTACTTTGGTCGCAGGTTGAATTCTATAATAAGAAATGTCAATTAGCATCCTCTTCATGGTCGCGAACATCTACATGTGTGTGGGTTGAATCCGACCGTCATGCTGAAAGGTAGCGCCGCCTCGAAATCGGCGGAGGATTTTGCAATTTTAGGCTCAATCCGGTAAGATAAAGTAGCGATAGCTGTGGGCCTTGAAAACAGCGGATAAGAGGTAAACATGGGTAATAACCGGTGGCTTCGCAACAGTTTCGTGTACCTGATGATCATCATCGGGGTAATCGTGATCTTCTACACATTGTTGCCCAGCTTCGGCGCCCGCAGCGAAGAACCTTTGACCACAGTTGTAGCGATGGCCAAGAACAATGACATTCGAGAGATTGTCATTGACGGCCGCAAGATCACAGTATTCCCCAGAGGCGCCAGCGCTGCGGGGACCGACCGCTTCACCAGCCGTATCGGCCGTGACACAGACGTACTCGGCCTGTTGGTTGAGGCTGGCGTTGACGTAGGACCGCCATCCGGTGTGGAGGTGGTCTTCAAGGGCTCCAGTGGTCTAAGCAGCTTCTTCGGACTGATGCTTAACTTCTTGCCATTGATATTCTTCGGCGGCTTGATCCTCTTCATGATGCGTCAGGCCCAGGGCAGCAACAATCAGACCATGAGTTTTGGCCGTAGCCGGGCCAAGATGATGTCCTTCAATAAGCCGACGGTGTCGTTTGCCGACGTTGCCGGTGTCGACGAAGCCAAAGAAGAACTCCAAGAAGTCGTCGAGTTCCTCAAATTCCCCGAGCGGTTCCTCGCTTTGGGAGCCCGTATCCCCAAAGGCGTCCTGTTGGTCGGCTCTCCCGGGACTGGAAAAACGTTGATGGCCAGGGCGGTAGCCGGCGAAGCCGGAGTGCCTTTCTTCCACATCAGCGGTTCCGAGTTCGTGGAGATGTTCGTTGGTGTGGGCGCGGCGCGCGTCAGGGACCTATTTGAACAAGCCAAACGCAACGCCCCATGTATCGTGTTCGTGGACGAGATCGATGCGGTGGGCCGCCACCGTGGCGCCGGTCTGGGCGGTGGACATGACGAGCGTGAGCAGACCCTGAACCAGATATTGGTTGAGATGGACGGGTTCGAGACCACCACCAATATCATCGTGATCGCGGCCACCAACCGGCCAGACATCTTGGACCCGGCCCTCTTGCGGCCCGGCCGCTTCGACCGCCGGGTGACCATGGACCTGCCCGACATCGAAGGCCGCAAGGCCATCTTGAAGGTCCACGCCGCCGGCAAGCCCCTGGCGCCGGAAGTTACTTTTGACTCGCTAGCCAAGGAAACTCCGGGGTTCAGCGGCGCCGAGCTATCGAACCTGGTAAACGAAGCAGCCATCATGGCTGCACGAGGCAACAAGAAATCCATCTTCATGGACGATTTTGAAGAGGCCGTGGACCGGGTCATCGCCGGGCCGCAGAAGAAGAGCCGCCGCATCAACCCAAGAGAAAAGGAAATGACGGCCTACCACGAAGCGGGGCACGCTCTGGTGGCCTGGGGTCTTGAGTTCGCCGACCCTGTGCACAAGATATCCATCGTTGCCCGCGGCCAGATGGGCGGCCATACATCATTGGTCCCTGAAGAGGACCGCTACCTGTGGACCAAGAACCAATTCGCCCACCGGATGGCAGTCACCATGGGTGGCCGGGTGGCGGAGCAGATCATCTTCGACGAAGTTACGACTGGAGCCAGCAACGACTTGGAACAAGCCACGAAGCTGGCCCAGGGTATGATTAAGCGTTACGGAATGTTCAGCGCGAAAGCGTACGACGAGATGCCGATCAGCGAAGTCATCCACAAGGCCCGCGCCGGAGAGATAGCAACAGTCGAGGTCTACGGAAACGACCTCCTGGTGATAATGACTGACGGCGCTGAATTCAGGTCTCGCAAGGAAGCAGACTTCCAATTGGCAGAATTCAGTGAAGGCCTGATCGAGAAAGGTCTACAACCGGTCACGATAATCATCAAAGATTCCCACAGCCTCGACGGGCTAGGAGCGCCGCGCACCTTCGGCAAGGCCCAGGAAATGGTGTTCTTAGGCCGGGATATGGGCGGTGAAGAGAAGGACTACGGAGAGCGTTTGGGCGAAGAGATCGACCACGCAGTCTCAGTCCTGATCAATACCGCCTACGAACAGGCTGTGGAGACGATAACGACCCATCAGTCCAAGCTCGTCAGGCTGGCGGAATACCTGATTGAATATGAAACAGTATCAGGCGAGGCGATGAACCGGCTGTTCAATGCCGATGACGATCCCGGCGCCGAACCTGCCGCTCCAATCACACCGCCGGAAACGCCGCCGGCGTACAACGCCAACCCCAGTCCGGCTGGCCACCCCCATCCAGCAGCACCCCAGCCCACTCCCACGCTGCCTTCGGCGTCAACGGACGGGGATAGTAGTTAAACGGGCATCAATTGCATCAACAAAAAAGAAAGAGGGCTGGTCTGAGACCAGCCCTCTTTCTTATCCGGAGTTCAACTAGCGTGATTCTTCCACGGGCTTAGTTTATGACTCCACCGCCTCTGCCTCGGCGCTTTCTTGTTCCGTGGGCAACTGACGGAAATAGATACCCCACTGCTGCATCAATCCCTCGACCTCCTTGCTCTCCAGGGCCGTGAGCTCCCTGAAGAACCCGGCCAGGGCGTGCGCAGGCAGGTACTCCTTGTCGCAGACCCAACTACGTTCAGCGGGCACCACGTAGATCAGACCGCGCTGGTGTTCGCAGACTGCCCTGATCCGGGTCATGTCATTTCCCGGAATTATGTCCAAGCCAGGTGTCGTCATCTGATTGTTCCTTAAACGAGATTAGTGGCCGCACAAATCAGTCCGGAGGCGCGGTGACCGGCAGTATTATACCCCTCCATAAAGTCCAGGCACAGGCGCCTTTACGCCTGATCAGAATATGAATCGGATTTAGCCATTCAGTCCGATCCTCTCACGCAAGCGTATGTAGCCGTAGAGCATCCTAGTTTAAGGGCGTCGTGTAATTCGGATATCCCTTATAGATGATAGAATCTATAAGGCTTTCGAAATTATAGGGTGTTCGGCCAGATATACCGGCCGTCGCCAGACAGAACAGGATAGGCAAAAGGAATAAACGAACATGTTTCAACCCGGAGGCGGACCCAGGCAGCCAGAATTGGATTTTGAAAAGATCATGGGTGGTATACGCGACGGAATCGGCCGCGTGTCCCAGAGATTGGGAGGCGGCGGTGTCGGGTTGGCCGTAGCCCTGTTCGTGGGCCTGATCATCGTGATCTGGGGAGCCACCGGCGTCTATACCACCAGCCCAGGTGAACAGGCGGTTCTCCGCCTCTTCGGGAACGCCCAGGACACACCCGTGACCCAGAACGGACTTCACTGGTGGTGGCCCGGTCCCATCGGCAATAAAGACGTAGTGAGGACCGACTTGGTACGCCGCCTGGAGCTCGGCTTTAGAAGCGCGGATGGCGTGGCCAACACCCCGGTGCCTGTGGAAGCCCAAATGATCAGCGGCGACCTCAACATCATCGATGTGCAGATGGTCGTCCAATACGACATCAAGAACCTAAGCTACTTCCTCTTCAAGGTTGACGACCCCGGAGAGGACGCCGGTGAACAACGTAACATTCCGGCCGGCCGCCCCGACGGAAGGACCTTGAAGGACGCCACTGAAGCGGCACTCCGCTTGGTGGTGGGACAACGTTCCCTTGCCGAGGTGCTGGCCGAGGAGCGTGTGAATTTGGAGTTGGATACCGGGGTAAAACTCCAAGAGATCCTTGATGGCTACCAGACCGGCATCAATATCATCAGCGTACAACTCCAGAAGGTGGAAGCGCCCGCGGAAGTCCAAGCTGCCTTCAACGACGTGCTCCAAGCACGTCAAGACAAAGTGACCGCCACTAACCAAGCCCAAGCCTACGAGAACCAGGTGATCCCGGAAGCCAGGGGGCGCGCAGAGCAGATAATCCAGCCGGCGGAAGCATTCAAACGGGCCCGTATCGAAAGGGCTCAGGGTGAAGCAGACCAATTCCTGTCGATCTTGGCACAGTTCAACGACCGGTCTATCACCCTGCAGAACGTGCTCCAAGATACCGATAACGCCGACGGCGACGACGACCCTGCTACCGGCATCGGTCTATCTGATGTCTCCATGATCTCGGCGCCAGATGAAGACGGCGACGGGTTCGACATCCTGGTTTCCGCCATAAACGTGCTGGGTGCAGGCGAATGCGCATTCACAGCCAACCAGGTGCTGTCAACTGACGCTACCGAAATCTGTGCGTTTTCAGCATCATTCGACGCCCAGTCAGGTGACCTGACCATCGGCGAATCGTTCTCCATCGCCTACCTAGGCAATGAAGACCTGACCATCCCTCAGTTCGTGGGGGCTGGGCCCTTCAACGTCCGCCTGAGCAACAAAGCTTTAGACGCTGATATTGAGGTGGTGGACGGCCCGGACGGTGGCGCCGTAAGCGGAGTGGACATTTCAGTGTCAGGATTCGACGCGTCCACCAATATCGTGACGTTACGCGTTCAGTCCGGCGAGGCCCTGCAGGCCGGCGACCAATTCACCGTGCAATATATGAACCGCGAGGACCTCACGGTTCCCTCCACCAGCCTCGTCACCCAGGAGCGTTTATACCTGGAGGCGATGGAAGAGATACTGCCGGGCATCAACAAGATAATCGTTTCACCTGAAGCCGAATCGGTCCTGATACTCGGCGGTCAGGGTGGAATCGTGCCGGTGCCGTTGGGACCGGCAGCCCCGTAAGCCAGCCTGAAGTTAGATCGAATAACTCAAATCACCAGCTAGTTAGTTAACAAGGTATAAAGGGGTCTCCATGAGGAACCTAGTCATAGCCGGGGTATTGGTAATCCTGGCACTAATAGTCATCACACAGAGCCTTTTCGTGGTCCAGGAAACGGAGCAGGTGGTGGTCACCCGCTTCGGCGACGTGCAGAGCGTCCACACCTCGCCCGGCCTGTACTTGAAAGCCCCATTCGTGGACAGCGTCATCAACTACGACAGACGGTTGCTGCGCATCGATGCTCCGCCAAGTCAGTTCTTGGACCGGGACATCAACATCCTGGAGATCGACGTCTACGGCCGGTTCCGGATCAACGACCCACGGGCGTTCTTGCAAACACTGACCACCGAAGAAAACGCCCGTAGCATTCTCGCCCAGCGGATCAACTCTTCCCTTCGCGCCGAGGTCGCGGAGCGGAGCCGTGAAGAAATCATCGGCGGAGATGTTGAATTGGACGAGTCCGGCGAACCGGTAACAGACGATGAGGGCAACTCCCGCGTTCAGCCGACCAACTCCCGGACTGAATTACTGGAAGACGTGATCTCGGCGGTCCAGGTCAATCTGGCCCAGGAAGACCCGTCCTTTGGTGTCGAGATGATTGACATCCGCATCAAGCGCGCCGATTTCCCCCAGGAAGTGGCCGGCAGGATCTTTGAGCGGATGCGCTCTGACCGGGAAAAGATATCCCGCCGCCTGCGTGCTGAGGGTGAGGAGGAAGCCCGTACCAGACGGGCTGCCGCCGACCGTGATGTAGAGGTTATCCTGGCCGGGGCCGACAGAGACGCTAGCCGGCTCCGTGGTGATGGCGAGGCTCAGGCCATCTCCATCCTGGCTGAGTCTCTTAACAAAGACCCTGAGTTCTTCTCCTTCCGTAGGAGCTTGGACGCCTACAAGGCATTCTTGAACCAACGGACGACGGTCATCCTGTCCTCCGACGCTCCTATATTCAGGTTCTTGCAGAGTCCCGGCGAAGGTTCCAGCAAGACCACCAACGGCCAAGCAGTAACCGACCCGTTGGGCCTTCAGCAGAAGTAATTTAGTAACTACTGATTAACGACCGGCGATCCTACGTCCCTCGTCCAGACCCCTAGTGGTCTTCTCGGGGGACGTTATTATTATGCGGAACCCTTGCTCCAGCCGCATAGGCACCTCTTCGGCAGTACAGCCAGTGGCGCAGGGTACGCCGAATTCCTTGCAGGCTTCCAAGATTGTCAGCAGGTTGGCCTGCACATCAGGATGGCCGGCGTTGCCCTTGTGCCCCATGGCCACCGACATGTCTCCCGGCCCGGCCCAGATCGCGCCGATGCCCTTGACCTCTCTGAGGATATCCCGCACGTTCTTCACGCCTACCGGGTCTTCGATGATGCCTACCAATAGCATGTTACCGTCGGGGTCCAATGGCCAAAGGTCGGCCGCATCATAGTATTCGGCTGGCGTCAGGCCCCAGTAACGAGGCGCGATCCGGTACCACCATCCCCGTTCGCCCTCAGGCTCGAAATCCGCCACGCCGGGCACCTGGGGATATCGGGCGGCAACCACGGCAGCCTTGGCGTCTTCCACGTTGTCCAGATGGGGCAGAACCAACCCATAGACCCCGGCGTCCAATGCTTGCTTGAGGACCCATTGGTTGCGCTCCCGGAAGTTGGGCGGCACCCGCACGAAGGGAGCCGGGTCCGCCTGCAATGACCCCTTCTCAGACACTTTCTTCCGGTTCATCAGGAACTGGAGCATGGTGCGCAGGTCGTTGAAGCTGAATCCCTGGTGCTCCATCTCCACGATGACCATGTCGTAATCGGCATCGCCGACGAAGGTCATATCGTCCAAGTTGCCGTTCCAGACCAGACCGGAGCAGAACACCGGTTTGTCCTGTTCCAACAGTTCGATCACCTTGTTATAACGGACCATGGTCTCTCCTCTGTTCCTTGAGTTTTTATTGTCCCATCAACGGATTCAAGAATGCCGCATCATATTTGATGTAAACGCGGTGTGCCGGCGCCGGCGATTTGGGCGGGATTATGAAACGGGCTGTCATGTTTGTCCACCGTAGCCGTAAATAAACGCGTTGACTGAAGCAGTAAAATCGCCTACATTTTACGGACGCTTGGGAAAAGGCCCTCTGAAGGCACAACTCACGCCCATCCAAGGACGTTAATGAACATCCACGAGTTCCAATCCAAGGAAGTTTTCGCCCGCTACGGGATACCGGTCCCTCGCGGCATCGTCGCGTCGACCCCGGCGGAGGCCAAGGCGGCCACCCAAGAGTTGGGCGGGAAATCCGTGGTCAAGGCCCAGATACATGCCGGAGGACGGGGCAAGGCTGGCGGCGTCCAGTTAGTGCGCAGTCCTGAAGAGGCCGAGGAAGCGGCGCAGCGCATGCTGGCGTCCAACCTGGTCACGCCCCAGACCGGACCCGAAGGCGCGCCGGTACAAAAGCTGCTCATCGAAGAACTGGCCGATATCAAGCAGGAACTTTACGTGGCTCTGACCATCGACCGTGGCCACCGGGGCCCGGCTATGCTAGTCAGCACCAAAGGCGGCATGGATATCGAAGAAGTCGCCGCCAACAACCCTGAGGATATCCACGCCGAACCAATCGACCCTCTCTCAGGTCTGATGCCCTTCCAGGCCCGCCGTCTGGTGCGGGAGTTGGGTCTGGACCAAGACGTGGCCGGAGACGCCGCCAAAGTGTTGTCGGCCCTCTACCGGGTATTCGTGGAGAACGATTGCACCCTCGTAGAAATCAACCCGCTAATCATCACCGGCGACGGCCGGGTGGTGGCCCTAGACGCCAAGATTAACCTGGACGACGATTCCATGTTCCGCCATGCGGACCTGCTGGAGTACCGGGACATCAGCCAGGAAGACCCGCTGGAGGCCCAGGCGTCCGACCTGGATATAGCTTATGTAAATCTGGACGGCGACGTCGGCTGCTTGGTCAATGGGGCCGGCCTGGCTATGGCCACCTTGGATGTCACCAACGCCGCGGGCGCGGCTCCGGCCAATTTCTTGGACGTTGGCGGCGGCGCCACACCGGAGAAGGTCGCCAGCGCCGTCAAGATCATCCTCTCTGACGCAAAGGTCCGGCGGGTGTTGGTCAACATCTTCGGCGGTATCCTGCGCTGCGACATCGCCGGGGAGGGCATCGTCTTGGCCTACAAAGATACCGGCTCCAGCATCCCATTGGTGGTTCGGATGCTGGGCACCAACGTGGTGGAAGGCAAAGAGATACTCAGCGCTTCGGGACTGCCGGTGACCTTCGCCGACACCCTCACCGAGGCGGCAGAAGCAATCAAGAATCTAAATGTATAGCCGGGTCGCCGGTTGGAGATAAGCCTCGATGGGAGTACTGGTCGACGAGACAACTCGGGTGTTGGTCCAAGGGATCACCGGACGGGAAGGCAGTTTCCATGCCCGCGGCTGTATGGCCTACGGCACCAACGTAGTGGCGGGTGTAACCCCAGGCAGGGGCGGTACCATGTTCGACGATACGGTCCCGGTCTTTAACTCGGTTGAGGAAGCGGTAGCCGAGACCCAGGCCAACATGTCCCTGATCTTCGTGCCCCCGGCTTTCGCTCCTGACGCCATATCCGAGGCGGCCGACGCCGGTATCCCGCTAATCGCCTGCATCACCGAGGGCATACCGGTCCAAGACATGGTTAAGGTGTACCGGTATATCGAAAACAAGCCTACCCGGCTCATCGGGCCAAACTGCCCCGGACTGATCACCCCCGGCGCCAAGTGCAAGATAGGCATCATGCCCGGCGCTATCCATCTGCCGGGACGCGTCGGGGTACTCTCACGCAGCGGCACCCTGACCTACGAAGCCGTGGGACAGCTCACCGCGCTTGATCTGGGGCAATCGAGCTGTGTTGGCATCGGCGGCGACCAGATAATCGGCACAAACTTCGTAGACGTACTCAGGCTTTTCGACGAAGACCCCGGTACCGACGCAGTGGTGATGATCGGGGAGATCGGCGGCACAATGGAACAGGACGCCGCGGCTTTCATCAAGTCGGACTTCAGCAAACCCGTCGCAGCATTGGTCGTCGGCGCGTCGGCCCCTCCCGGCAAGCGCATGGGCCACGCCGGCGCAATCATCACAGGGGAGAGCGCCCGCGCCGAGTTCAAGATAGCCGCGCTGAAGGACTCCGGGGCCTGGATCATACCCACTCCGGCCGACATCGGATCCACCGCCCAAGAGATGTTGAGGAGCAAAGGTTTTATTTCCTAACCCAAGTTTCCCAAAGGAAGGAGTCGCCATGCCATACGCAGAGTTGCACGGAAGCAACATCCATTACGAGATCCAAGGCCAGCAAAGCTGCCAGTACCATGATGCGCCGCTGGGAGGACCGACCCTCGACCGAGTCAGCCAAGAATCACCGAGTTCTTCGAGTCCCGCGCTCCGGTGGCCGCCCGAATTGACCTAAAATCCTGGATTTTATGTTCGCTCGACGATCGTGTAATTGTATCGATAAACATAAGGCGATGGGTCAATGCAGACAGCATAGACAATCAATCAGGAATTGTATCGCGAGACAACCAGTTAGGGGACTTGATGCCGCATCGATTCGCCAAACGGAAGTTTCCTTCCCTTAGTTCGGATGGACACAAGCAGGGTTGATCATCGGCCTCTGTCGTAAATGATGCGAAGTTCCCACGGGCTTCCAGACTTCAGAGAGCCACGCAGCCAAGCCTTTTACGCTGTTGACGGAGGGCTTTAACAGCCAAGCCAGAGACATGAATCAAGCCCTCTAAGTGTGTTGGCAACCAGCAAAAGTGGGGCACTTTTGTCAAGGAGAGATCAAGGGGATGTGGCAGTGTTGTAGGACTCCCTGAGCAGGTGGTTGTAGCGTTTGCGGCTGGCTATGGTCTGAGCTTTCACCTCACTTCTCTTGAT
>Ga0207966_1000909_pt1 | contig 16651 bp, 18 predicted proteins | sample Knorr_S23_td_NAD_FD_185611 | JGI IMG/M metagenome (GOLD analysis project Ga0207966, IMG submission 185611) | Marine microbial communities from Southern Atlantic Ocean transect - Knorr_S23_td_NADW_ad_2500m_LV_B (SPAdes) (version 2) | ecosystem: Environmental > Aquatic > Marine > Oceanic | place...
CGTTCACCGCCGCCTTGGACGAGCGGTAGATGAAATCGCCACTGGAGTCGTTTTCAGCGATGGAGCCCATGATCGACGACAGGGTGATGATCTTCTTCTGCCTGCCTTGAGCGACGTTGGCGGCGAAGGCCGCCGACATGGCCAGGGGCGACATGGTGTTGGTGCGAAAGACCTGCCCCCAGGCGTCGTAATCGACGGTGTCCCGGGTCACGTCCTTGGGCCCGTAGATGCCGGCGTTGTTGATCAGCACGTCGATGGGCTGGCCGGAAAGTTTGTTCGCCAGCGCCGCCACTTGGGGTCCATCGTCGACGTCCAGGGTTTCGGCGGAAACGTCGCCTTCGACGGCGGCAAGGTCCCTGGCTCCGGCCGGGTCGCGGCAGGCGGCGAACACCCGCCAGCCGTCGGCGGCGTACTGGCGGGTAAATTCCAACCCCAATCCCCGGTTCGCGCCCGTGATTAATACGCTCGGCATGGCTATCCCCTAGCCCAACCGCTCGATGGCTATGGCGGTGGCCTCGCCGCCACCGATGCAAAGCGCGGCGACGCCCTTTGTCCGCCCGTATTTTTCCAGCGCCGCCAGCAGCGTGACGATGATGCGCGCCCCCGACGCGCCGATGGGATGGCCCAACGCGCAGGCGCCGCCGTGGACGTTGACCTTGTCATGCGGGACATCCAAATCGCGCATCGCCGCCATGGTGACGACGGCGAAGGCCTCGTTGATTTCGAACAAATCCACCTCGTCTTTTGACCAACCCGTCTTGTCAAGCAACTTTTGGACGGCGCCGATAGGCGCGGTGGTGAACCAGGCCGGGGCTTGCGCATGGGTGGCATGCCCCCGGATTGCCGCTAATGGTGTTAGTGCACGTTTATCGGCTTCCGACCGGCGCATCAGCACCAACGCCGCGCCGCCGTCGGAGATAGAGCTGGAATTGGCCGCCGTCACCGTGCCGTCGGTGTCGAAGGCGGGTTTCAGCTTGCGGATCTTTTCAATATCCGCCTTCAGCGGTTGTTCATCGCGCTCCACGGTGGTTTCGCCCTTTCGGGTGTTGACGGTGACCGGCGCGACTTCAACGTCGAAGGTGCCGTCTTCGATGGCCTTCCTGGCCCGGTTGAGGGATTCGATGGCGAAATCGTCCTGGGCGTCGCGGGTGAACTGGTACGCCGTCGCCGTGTCCTCGGCGTAACAACCCATCAGTTTCCCTTTGTCATAGGCGTCTTCCAGCCCGTCCAGGAACATGTGGTCGAAGACCTCGCCATGGCCCATGCGGTAGCCCTGCCTGGCCCTGGACAACAGATAAGGCGCGTTCGACATGCTTTCCATGCCGCCGGCGACGGCGATGGAAGCCGACCCGGCCAGGATTCCGTCATGGGCCAGCATCGCCGCCTTCATGCCAGAGCCACACATCTTGTTGACCGTCGTGCAGCCGACGTCGTCGGGGATGCCGGCGCCCCGGGACGACTGCCTGGCCGGGGCCTGCCCCTGGCCGGCGGGCAGCACCACGCCCATGATCACCTCGTCGGCATCCCCGGGCTTGAGTCCGGCCCTTTGCAGCGCCGATTTGATTGCAACTGCACCTAATTGAGGCGCCTTGGTATCCTTGAGATCGCCCTGGAACCCGCCCATGGGGGTGCGGGCGGCGCCGACGATGACGATGGGGTCTTTTTGTTCGCTCATGGCTGCTGCCCTCAATAAGCCGTGCCGTCCTTGTGGAAGAAAACCCGCTTACCGTCCTTCTTGCGGCGGATCAGATCGATATCAGAATAATCGACGTCGTCGTTGGCCTCTTCGCGGGAGCCGACTTCCAGGTAAACCGCATCCTGGCCTGAGCGATTGATCAGGTGGTGGCCGTCGCCGGAACCGGCGGGGAAACCGGCCACCATGCCGGGGCCGAGAATCTGCTCGCCGGAGTCGGTGACCAGCGCCAGTTTGCCTTCCAACACCAACACGAATTCATCTTCGTGGCTGTGCCAGTGGCGCTGCGACGACATGACGCCGGGGGCCAGGCGCACGATGTTGACGCCGAATTGCGTCAGCCCCAGAACATCACCGACCATACGCTTTTCCCTTTCCTTGACGTTTTCCGTAAAAGGCTCCGGATAGTTGGTACCCATGCGCGCTTCCACGGTTGCGGGATCGAGGGCGGGCGCGGTTACAGATTGTTTTTCGGTCATGGATGTTTCCCTACCCCGTCTCCTCGAACAGTTCGCGGCCGATCAGCCACCGGCGGATTTCCGACGTCCCGGCGCCGATCTCGTACAGCTTGGCGTCGCGTAACAGCCGCCCGGTCGGAGATTCATTCATATAGCCCATGCCGCCCAGGCATTGAATGGCCTCCGACGCCATCCAAGTGGCTTTCTCGGCGGCGAACAGGATCGCCCCTGCGGCATCCTTGCGCACCCGGGCGCTTCCGTCCTTGACCCGGCTTTTGTCGAGGGCGGCGGCCACCGCATAGACATAGGTCTTGGCGGCGTTCATGGTCGTGTACATATCGGCGAGCTTGCCCTGCATGAGCTGGAACGTCCCGATCGCCTGGCCGAACTGCTGGCGTTCGTGCACGTAAGGCAGCACCACGTCCATGCACGACTGCATGATGCCGAGCGGACCGGCGGCGAGCACGGCGCGTTCGTAATCGAGGCCGCTCATCAGCACCTTGACGCCACGGCCTTCCCCGCCGAGGACGTTTTCCGCCGGCACCTCGCAGTCCTGGAACGCCAGCTCGCAGGTGTTGGAGCCCCGCATGCCGAGCTTGTCCAGCTTCTGGGCCGTGGAAAACCCCTTGAACCCCTTTTCGACGATGAACGCGATGATCCCCTCGGCCCCGGCTTGCCCGTCGGTCTTGGCATAGACGATCAGGGTATCGGCGTCGGGGCCGTTGGTGATCCACATCTTGGTGCCGTTGAGGATGTACCTGTCCCCTTTCCTGTCGGCGCGGAGCTTCATGCCGAGGACGTCCGATCCGGCGCCTGGCTCGCTCATCGCCAGGGCCCCGACGTTGTCGCCGGAAATAAGTTTCGGCAGGTAGCGGCGTTTTTGATCGCCGGTGCCGTTGAGCTGGATCTGGTTGACCGCCAGTTGTGAATGCGCCCCGTAGCTCAGCCCCACCGACGCCGAGGCGCGGCTGATCTCCTCCATCGCCACCACGTGCTCGACGTAGCCCATGCCGGCGCCGCCATAGGCTTCATCAGCGGTGATCCCGAGCACCCCCAGGTCCCCCATCTTCTTCCAAAGATCGGCCGGGAATTCGTTGCTTTCGTCGATTTCCTCCGCGCGCGGGGCGATTTCATCGGCGGCAAAACTACGCACCGAATCCCGCAGCATGTCGGCGGTCTCGCCGAGATCGAAGTCAAGGGCCGGGAAATCGTTGGCAAGCATGGTCTTTCCGAACTCTTTGGGGCTTCGGGGAAGGCCGCTATCTTACTTTACGTTTACGTAAACGTCAATTTTAGAAGAAAGGCCGCGCACCCCTCATACGAAAACCGCCGTAAACCAAAAAAGAACGGCCCCGGCGGCGCAGGAAACCGCCGAAACCAGGAAAGGCTGTTTGGCGGCATCGGGGCCGGTCAGGAATTGAACGCCATTAAGGACGCTTTTGACGACAAACCCGCAAAAGACGGCGCCAACGAAAGCCAACCAGGGCAGGAACGCTAAATGCATGAGCCAAAAATCGGGACTCAGAAACACCCGCCGGCCGTCACTGGAAAGGCCGAACAGCGTGTTCCACGCCTCGGACCACGACACGGCCTGACCCTCGCCCAAATGCGCCCCGACGCCCAAGACCAGGGACAACCCGGCGGCAAGGATCAATCCGCCGCCATAGGCGATCGCCAGGGCCAGGCCGCCGCCCTTTTCCCCCTTGGCCGCGGCCCAGGCCATCAATCGAAGGGTCAGGGAAAGGCTGAGCGCGGTGATGCCGGTACCGAAAAGCACCAGCGGCCAACTCCGTTGGGGGCTTTGCTCGAACACCGCCAAATTACCGGCCAGCAGGGCCAAAAAGACCAACACGTAAGCCACCGGCAGGGCGGCGAGGAACCCGTACACCAACTTGGCCGAAACCGAACCCTTGGAGTCCCAGCTAAAATACCGGTACACGGCATCGAATATCAGTCCCACGCCATAGGCCGCCACGTACTAGAAATCCGCCACCAGGAAGCTCTTCAATACGCCATGGGCAAAGACGTCGTAGAGGGTTGCGTCGGTGAACGACCGCAGCACGTAGATCGGAATGACGACGATCAGCGAAATCCCCAGATACGCCGCCGCGACGCCGTTGAGGGCGCGCAACCGCCCCGTTTCGCCGGCAAAGTTCAGGTACGCCAATGCCGCCAACAACGACAGGTAATACCAGAACAGGAACGGCTTGCCGCCGATCAACGCGTTCACGGCCGCGGCCAGGGGCAGGAATACGAACAAAAGGCTGAAGATGATGCCGCCGAAGGAGACCCGCATGTCGGCTTCGACTAACCCGGCGCGGATCAGGGCGTACAGCCTCGAAGCCAGCCAGCCGGTCAGGCAGCCCGGGATACGCAACCAGGATGCGCCGGCCAAATTCCGCAAGCCTTCGCCCCACCGTCGCCGTGTCGCCCCGAGGCCCTCGCCGGGCCGGGTTTCGACCATCCACAGGGCGACGCCCGAGGCGGCCAGCAGCGAGCCGGCCAACACCAGCAGCGAGTGAACAAATTCGAGTCCATTGGGCATGAAATCCGTAATTGTCATCCGCCGACCTCGGCGCGGCCGACGATCCTCATAAGGGTCTGTTGCATGGCGGCGCAGGCGACCTCTACGCCGTTCTTGACGACCCCGACCTCGGCCCGGGCGACCGTCAGAGTGCGGCCCGCCCGCAATACCCGGCCGCGGGCGACCAATAGGTCGCCGTCCGCCAGCGCCATCAGGTTGAGCTTGTATTCGACCGTCAGGATGCCGTCCTCGGCGTCCATCAGGCCGAAGGCGGCGTAACCGCCGGCGGAATCGGCGATGGTGCCGATGACGCCGCCGTGGAAAAAGCCGTGCTGTTGCGACACCGCGTCCGAATAGGGAAGCTCGATCTCGCACACGCCCGGCTCGATCAGCGTCAGCGTGGCGCCGATGTGGTCCATGATCCCCTGGGCGTCGAAACTCTTTCGCACCCGTTCGGCGAAATCCGGGTCGGTGGCGGTGAAATCTTTCATCGGCGGCCCCTCACGTTCCGACCCGGAAGGTTGTCACCAGGCCGCGCAGGGCGTCCATGACGCTGAGCGCCACCAGTTTGCCGGTGGCCGGGTTTTCCTCGGTCGGCACGACGCCGATCGTCATTTCGAAGTTGGCGGCGTCCGCCTCGACCTTAATGTTGTGAGTATTGCGGGTCACCCCCGGATCGGCCCAAATCTCGAACTGGGTGTTCTCCGGTCCGATGCCGGCGAACCCCAGCGCCACGGCGACATTGACGTTGGCCGGGAACTTGGCCGCCGCCTCGGCGACGGTGCCCCGGTACAGCAATTTCGGCTCCGTCAGCCGGTCGAGGTCGATCCCCAACTCGGAGACGAATTTCACTTTTTTCAATCCCTTCGGCGGCTTGCGGGTGACCATTGTCACCGATTGCAGGTCCCCCAACGCCGCCGCGCGCACGGCGTCGAGCCCAATCAGGGCGCCCGTGGGGACGATGATGCGGGCCCCGGTTTCGCGGGCCAGATCCACCAGGTCCATGCGTTCCAGCAACGAAGTGACGCTCAAGAGCATGAGGATGCGCCCGGCCCGGACCACCGGTTCGGCGACCTCGGCGAAGCGCTCGGGCGGCGCGGTCTCGACGACGACGTCGGAAATATCAGCCAGCTCGGCCAGCCCGACCACCGGCACGGCGGTCTTGAATTCGGAAACCCTGTCTTTGGCCCGTTTCTTGTCGGCGGCGGAAACGGCGGCCAGTACCAATCCTTCGGCGGCCCCGTCCCCCTTCCCGTCGAGCCATTTGGCGACCGGCCATCCGACCGTGCCCATGCCGCCGATGCCGACCCGAAGGGGTTGTTTTTTCGATCCGGTCATATTCTTTTCCATGGCTGCCCTGGGGCCGGTTCTCCAAGCCCAGCGGCCGTTATCAGTTGGTGGTTTTGCGCTTTTTCTGCTTTTCCGACAAAAGCGACGAACACTGGGCCTCGATGCGTTCCATTTCGGCCAAGGTCTCGGCGATGTCCTTTTGCTGGCCGACGAGGGTTTCCTTGTGTTCGTGAATCTTATCCAGGAAATGCCTGAGTTGCATCACTTCCGACGGGTCGACGTCGTAAAGATCGATCAATTGACGGATTTCGTCGAGCGAAAAGCCGAGGCGCTTGCCGCGCATGATCAGCCGCAACCGCACCCGGTCCCGGGGCGCGTAGACGCGCCGCTGCCCCTCGCGGAGTGGCGCCAGTAGCCCCTTGTCCTCGTAAAACCGGATGGTCCGGGTGGTGACGTCGAATTCCCGCGCCAGTTCGGCGATGCCATATGTTTCGGACATGGCCGAACGTTACCTGACGTTGACGTAAACGTAAAGGGAGCCGGCCGCCGGCAGGGAATTACAGAAGGATCAGCGCCGCTAGCCCCAGGAACACAAAAAACCCGACGATGTCGGTGAGCGTGGTTAAAAAGACGGCCGACGCCACCGCCGGATCGACGCCGAAGCGTTCCAGCATCAACGGGATGGTCGTCCCGGCCAACCCGGCGACCAGCAAGTTGACGATCATCGCTAGGCCGATGACCACCCCCAACGCCACGCTGCCGAACCAGATCCAAGCAACGACGCCGATCAGGCCGGCGAACAGGACCCCGTTCAGGGCGCCGACCAGAAGTTCCTTGCCGATGACCCGCCATGCGTTGGCCGCCGTCAGCTCCTTCATCGCCAGGGCGCGCACGGCCACGGTCAGGGTCTGGGTGCCGGCGTTGCCGCCCATGGAGGCGACGATCGGCATCAGCACCGCCAGCGCCACCATTTGTTCGATGGTGGCGTCGAACAGTCCGATGACCATGGAAGCCAGGATCGCGGTGCCCAGGTTTATCAGCAGCCACCCGAACCGGGACCGGGTGGTGTCCATGGTCGCCTCGTACAGGTCGCCTTCCTTGACGCCGCCGAGGCGCATGATGTCTTCTTCATGCTCTTCGTCGATAACGTCGACCACGTCGTCGATGGTGATGGCGCCGACCAGCCACCCGCCATCGTCGACGACCGGCGCCGAGACTAGGTCGCGCTGCCGGAACACATAGGCAACGTCCTCCTGGTCGGTGGCCACCGGTAACAGTTTCATTTCCCTATCCATGATATCGGCAACGGCGACCGGACGCCGGGTTCGCAGAAGGCGGCTCAGGGGAAGGCTGCCGACCGGCCGGTGGGCGGGATCGACGATGAAGACGTCATAGAACCGCGCCGGCAGGTCATCGTCGCCGGAATCGGCGCTTTGGCGCAGGAAGTCGATGGTTTCGCCGACGGTCCAGGACTCGGGCACCGTCACCACCTCGCGCTGCATCAAGCGTCCGGCGCTGTCTTCCGGATACGTCAGGCCTTCCTCGATCAGGGTCCGGTCGCCGGGGGGAATGGCGTCCAGGACCTGTCGCTGTTCGTCCTCGTCCAGTTCAAAGACGACTTCGAGCGCGTCGTCCGACTCCATCCCGGCGATCACCGCCGCCAGGTTTTCGACGCCCAGGCATTCGACGACGTGATCGCGGACGGTTTCGTCCAGTTCAGAGAGCATTTCCGGCTCGAAATCGTCGCGCAGGATTTCGACCACGCGGGCGCGTTCGTCCGCGTTCAGGCGCTCCAGAAGGTCGGCCACGTCGGCATGGTGAAGCTCCGCCAGTAGGGTGCGCACCCCCGCCTCGTCCCCCGAAACGAGGACGTCGAGGAACGCCTGCTCGGTTTCCGGCTCGAGGTCGAGCGCCGCGTCTTCCGGCGGAGGCACCTGATTGGGCTTCGATCCCGCTGTGTCCTGCACGTCAGCCACGCCACCGGCTCCTTTCGATCAAGACGTTAAAAAAAGAGGCCCGTCGTCGGGGCGGCGGGCCTCGGGAATTGGTGCGGTCGAGAAGACTCGAACTTCCACGGGATTGCTCCCACAGCGACCTCAACGCTGCGCGTCTACCAGTTCCGCCACGACCGCGAATTCCCTTGCGGCAACACCGTTGGTTGCCGTTACATTAGCTATGGGGGGGATAGCAAATGCCGGCCCCCTTATCAAGCGCGACCATGGTGATTAAATGGCGGAAAAACCAGCGGATTTGACCGGTGTCAGGGACGCCGTCGAATGGCGAATCAGCGATTCTCCGGTCGCCTATCCGGACGCGCTATCGTTCATGGAAGAACGCGTCGAGGCGATCCACAAAGAGGCCGCTCCCGAGACCGTATGGCTGTTGGAGCATCCGCCCCTTTACACCGCCGGCACCAGCGCCGATGAGGCCGAATTGCTGGACCCCGACCGCTTCCCCGTTTACCAAACCGGCCGCGGAGGCCGCTATACCTATCATGGCCCGGGCCAGCGGATCGCCTATGTGATGGTGGACTTAACGAAACGCGGCAACGACGTGCGCGCCTTCGTCAAAAATCTTGAGCAATGGGTGATCCGCGCCCTGGCCCGATTTAACGTGACGGCTGAGAGCCGCGACGACCGGGTCGGCATCTGGGTCCGGCGCGGGGCCCCTGGCAACCCGGTTTCGCGCGAAGATAAGATCGCCGCCATCGGCGTCCGGGTCCGGCACTGGGTGACGTATCACGGTATCGCCATCAACCTGGAGCCCGAGCTCGAGCATTTCTCCGGTATCGTGCCCTGCGGGATCGCCGAACACGGCATCACGTCGCTATGGGATTTAGGCGTCACGCCGACGATGTCGGAACTGGACGCGGCCCTGATGGTGACTTTCGAAGAGGTCTTCGAGACTCCGATCCGCCGAATTTAGTTCAAGCATGCGCCCATGAATGGGGAACGGACGTCTACCGTCACCCCGGCGCGTCAAAGGGAACGAAATCGTATTTACCGACCCCTTGCACGACGAGGAACCGGCACGGGCCACCATCCTTGCCCGCCACCTGATGTGGGGTCTTGGGCGACACGGCGAAGGTCTCACCCGTCTACAACTCGTGCCCCAAGACAACGTCCAGCGTTTTCACCACCATCAGGCCACCGAGACAGGTGAAGGTATCGGTGACGGCCGTGTGCGAGTGCCAGTGAACTTCCTGGCCGCTTCCCAAGATAAGAATTTACACGCGCAGGTCAGGCGTCTCGACGACCCATTGCCGGTCATCGATGACGTAGGTCGCTTCGCTTGGCGCTATCATATGCCGACTGCTTTCAGGTCTGTCCGGTGGCCACCCGCTCGCCTTACGAGAGGATAATCAACGTCCGCAGCATAGGTAATTTCCTAATCCGTCGGCGGGTGCCCGAACCCGGGCTCGATCGGCACCTCGGCCGGGTGCTCGGTGATGTTGACGACCTGGGCCGCCGGCGGTCCCTGTCGGCAGGCCTCGATCATCTCGTCGACGTCGGCCACGGCACCCGAGAACAACGCCTCGACGGTGCCGTCCGGGCGGTTGTGGACCCAACCTCGCAGGTTCCTGCGTTGCGCTTCCTGGGTCGTCCAGGCGCGGAACCAGACGGCCTGGACACGGCCCTCGATGACGACGCGGACGGATTTTTTCGGCATGGTTCTAGCTACTCAAACTCAAGGATGACCTGATCGACAGTCAGGCTGTCGCCGGGCCCGGCCTTGATGGCGGCGACAACCCCGTCGCGTTTAGCGCGCAGCACGTTTTCCATCTTCATCGCCTCGATCACCGCCAGCTCCTCGCCGGCCTTGACTTCCTGGCCCTCCTCGACGGATAGGGAAATCAGCAGGCCCGGCATCGGCGACAATAGATACTTCGACGTATCGGGCGCTTCCTTGACCGGCATCAGGGCCTGCAACTCGGCGGCCCTAGGGCTCAACACCAGCACGTCGGCCTCGGCGCCGCCGTGCAACAGCCGGTAGGCCAAGCCCTGGCGCTCCACCTGGAAGCAGAAACCACGGCCGTTCAGGGTTCCCCAGAACAACGGCTGACCCAGCTTCCAGGCGGTCTCGATCGCGATATCCTCGCCCTCGACGACAAGCTCATAGCCGCCGTCGACGGGCTTGATCCGAACCGGGACGGCGTCGCCGTGCAGGATCACCACCCAATCGTCCGACACTACCCGTTGGCGCCCGGCGATTTGGCCCGAGATCATCGAGGCGCGGGTCTGATAGGCGCGATGGACGCAACCGGCGACGGCGATCAGCAACCGCGGGTCTTCCGGGGTCAGGTCCTGGGAATGAAAGCCGTCGGGATATTCCTCGGCGATGAAATTGGTGCTTAGACGCCCTTCGGCGAAGCGCGGATGGGCTATCAACGCGGCCAGGAACCCTATGTTGTGACGGACGCCGCTGATATGGAACTGATCCAGCGCGCCGGACATGCGGACGGCAGCTTCCTCGCGGGTGGCCCCCGAGGTGATCAGCTTGGCGATCATCGGGTCGTAAAAGATGGAAATTTCCCCGCCTTCGGCAACGCCGGTATCGACGCGCACGTGATCGTCCTCGTCCGGCGGCCGGTAGCGAACCAGCCTTCCCGACGACGGCAGGAAATTGCGCAACGGGTCCTCGGCGTAAATCCGGGTCTCGATGGCGCAACCGTTCAGCGCTACGTCTTCCTGGGAAAAGGCCAGCTTTTCGCCGTCGGCGATGCGGATCATCTGCTCCACCAGGTCGAGGCCGGTGATCAATTCGGTTACCGGGTGTTCGACCTGAAGCCGGGTGTTCATTTCCAGAAAATAGAAATTTCTGTCCTGGTCGACGATGAATTCGACCGTCCCGGCGGAGCGGTAGTCTACTGCTTTTGCCAGGGCCACCGCCTGTTCGCCCATTGCGCGCCGGGTCTGTTCGTCGACCAGGGGCGAGGGCGCCTCTTCGATGACTTTCTGGTGGCGGCGTTGAATGGAGCATTCGCGTTCGCCTAGGTAAACGGTGTTGCCGAAGCCGTCGGCGAGGACCTGGATTTCGATGTGGCGTGAATTTTCTATGTATTTTTCGACGAACACCCTACCGTCGCCGAACGCGGTTTCGGCTTCGCCAGACGCGCGCTTCAATCCGTCCCGGCATTCGGCGTCGTTGCCGGCGATCCGCATGCCCTTGCCGCCTCCGCCGGCGGACGCCTTCAACATCACCGGATAGCCGATCTCGTTGGCAATCCTGACCGCTTCGGTGGCATCCTTGACCGCGCCGCCATCGCCGGGGATGGTGTTGACGCCGGCTTTTTTCGCCAGCTTCTTGGATTCGATCTTGTCGCCCATGACCGTCATCGCCTTCGGCCCCGGCCCGATGAAGACGACGCCGGCCTCGTCCAGGGCCTTGGCAAATTCGGCGTTCTCCGACAAAAAGCCATATCCCGGGTGCACGGCTTGCGATCCGGTTTCCTTGACCGCGTCGAGGATCTTTCCTATGTCTAGGTAGCTTTCGGCCGCCGGCGGCGGGCCGATGAGGACCGCTTCGTCGGCCATTTCCACGTGCAGTGCCCGGGCATCGGCCTCGGAACAGACGGCGGCGGTCTTGATGCCCAACCGCCGGGCCGTGCGGATGATCCGGTACGCGATCTCCCCCCGGTTGGCGATCAATATCTTCTTGAACATGCGTCGTCCCAATCCCTGGTTTTACCGCTGTTTTCCCAACAGCCCCCGAAACAGGCCCATGGCATAGGCCGCGTGCAACGCCAAAACCGATCCCCAACCGACCATCGGCAACAGGAACCAAGGATTTCCGGGCGACAGGGTAAAGTTTACCGGCACCAAAACCACCATGACCATGAAATAAAGGGCCAGGTGAGTACCGAACCCCTTCAACCGTCGCCGGGCTTGGCGGGCCTCATTGGCGACGCTTTCTTCAACGCCTGCGTTTTCCGGCCCGGGTTCATGGCCATACCCGGTCACGGTTATTCCCGGTTGGAAGCGTCGCCGGCGGACTCTTCGGTTTCGGTCGGGGGAATTACCGCCTTGATCTGGCCTCCCTTGTCGGAGCGCTTGAGCATCACCCTCAGGGCGTAATTGGCGTGGACCGCCAACAGCCCCACCCAGGCGGCCAGGGGAACCAGGAAAAAAGCGTCGTGGAATTCGGTATAAATCGTCAGCCGCAAGGGGATCGCCACCGTGATCCCGATCATGAAAAGGATCAAGTGATTGGCGAACCAGCGCATGCGCTTCTGCCCGGTGGTTACCTTGGTGTCGATTTCCTTTTCGAACTCCTTCACCATCTCGGGGTCAACCCGCGCCGAAGGCACGCCCGTTGGCAGCGGCCGCCTTTGCGGGCTTCCTTCAGGAGGTGCCTGCCGCTCGGCCGGGGCGATGACGTCGTCCTGGCTCAGGGGCGCGAAGCTGCGTTCCGGCGTTGCCGTGGTTTCGACGATTTCGTCCTCTGGGGCGATCGGGTTATCGTTTTCGTCTGCCATGATTGGTTGGTATCTCGCCTTGCCGGGTTGTGCAACAGTCAATACCCTAGCGTGTTTACACTCTTTGATACCACCCCCTCAGGGGCCGGAAAAAGGTATTCATCGCATGCCCGGAATCGTCAAGGTCGGCGCCGCGCAATCGGGACCCATTCAAAAGGACGAGGGCCGCCAGGCCGTCGTCGGGCGGCTTCTGGCGCTGATGAAGGAAGCGCACGCTAGGGGCTGCGACCTGGTGGTGTTCACCGAACTGGCGCTGACGACGTTCTTTCCCCGCTACTACGCTGACGACCGGGCCGAGATGGATTCTTGGTTCGAGACCGAAATGCCGGGCGCCGCCACCCGGCCGTTGTTTGAGTTCGCGGCCGGGAACGGCATCGGTTTTTCCTTGGGATACGCCGAGTTGACCCCCGAGGGCCGCCACTTCAACACCCAAATCCTGGTCGATAAAACCGGCACCGTCATCGGCAAGTACCGCAAGGTGCACCTGCCCGGCCATGCCGAGCATGAACCCGAACGCACCTTCCAGCACCTGGAGAAACGCTATTTCGAACCCGGTGACATCGGCTTTCCGGTGTGGCGGACCCTGGGCGGGGTTATGGGCATGTGTATCTGCAACGACCGCCGGTGGCCGGAAACGTTCCGGGTGATGGGCCTGCAGGGGGTCGAACTGATCATGCTCGGCTACAACACGCCGAGCGGCAATTCCCTCAAACCCGAAGAGTCCGCCGAGACCCGGATGCACCACAGCCGTCTGTGCATGCAGGCCGGCGCCTACCAGAACGCGACCTGGGTCGTCGGCGTGGCCAAGGCCGGGGAGGAGGACGGCCATCATCTGATCGCCGGGACCTGCATCATCGACCCGGATGGTTTTGTTGTCACCGAGGCGGAAACGGAAGACGACGAATTGGTGGTTTATGACTGCGACCTGGACGAAACCAAATTTCTCAAGGAAACAACCTTCAACTTCGAAGCCCACCGAAGGGTCGAGCATTACCGGCTGATTGCGGACCGGACCGGGGCCAAGCCACCGCCCGAGGACTAGGGAGGAAGGATGGAACCCGTCGACAGGCTCAGACGCGAGATCAAGGTTCTCGTCTTCGACCAGTATGGCACCGTGGTCGACATGCAGAAAGGATTGACGGAAGTGGTCGCCCCCTTCCTCGAGAGGAAGGGCTGGAAGGGCGATGCCCACCGCTTCGTCACCTGGTGGCGGCGGACGCATTTCGAGAATTCCATGATCGATTCACTCTGCGACCGCGGGCACACACCCTATCGGGAAATCGGCCAACACGCCGTCTCTCACGTCATGGACCGGGCCGGCATCGCCTATACCCGAGACGAGGTCGAATGGCTGGTGGGCCGGATTGAGGCCCTGAAGCCGTTTCCGGAGGCGGTCGTGGCGTTGCAGCATCTGCACCGCCGATACAAGCTGGCCATCCTGTCGAACGGCGATAAAGACATGCTGGCGGCGGCCAAACCGTACATCGGCTTCGCCTTCGACCAAACTATTTCGGTCGAGGAAGCGGGTTACTTCAAACCCCATTGGAAGACCTACGCCAAGGCGGAGGAAATCCTGGGTGAGAAACAGGCCGGTATTCTGTTTGTTGCAAACCACGTTTTCGACTGCGTCGGCGCCAAGTCCTATGGCTTCAACACCGTCTTCATCGACCGCCGCAAGCAGCCCTTCGGCCCCTGGCCCGAGCAGCCGGACCTGGTTGTTGCCAACCTCAAGGAACTCGCCGATGCCCTCATCTGACAACGCCGCAAACGACGCCGTGGGGCCCCTCGCCGGCATTCGCGTCCTCGACTTGACCCGTGCCCTCGCGGGACCGTTCTGCACCATGATCCTTGGCGATTTCGGCGCCGACGTGATCAAGGTCGAGCCGACGCCGGATGGCGAAATGATCCGCGCCTGGGGACCCTTCGACCGCGGCATCGGCGTCTATTATCTGAGCGTCAATCGCAACAAGCGCAGCCTCGCGCTCGACTTTCGCAATCCCGACGGTCTTCGGTTGTTGCGCCGGCTCGCGGCCCAGGTCGACGTTCTCGTCGAGAACTTCAAACCAGGGACGGTCGAGGCCATGGAGATGACTTACGACGCGCTGATGCCGGCCAACCCGCGGATGATCTATGCAAGCATCACGGGCTTCGGCCGTGACGGCCCTTACGGGACCTGGTCCGGCTTTGACCAGATCGCCCAGGGGATGTCGGGATTAATGAGCCTGACCGGTTTTACCGAGGGCGAGCCGACGCGCGTCGGAATCCCGATTTCAGACCTCCTCGCCGGTATGTGGGGGGCGCTGGGCGTTACCGCGGCGGTCGCGCAACGCCATACGACGGGAAAGGGACAACGGGTTGAAACCTCGCTTTTGGCCGCCATGGTGGGCATGCTTTGCGTCCAGGGCCAGCGTCACCTCAGCCTCGATGAGGTGCCGAACCGCATGGGCAACGACCATCCTGTGATTTACCCTTATGGCGCCTTTACCGCCAAGGACGGCCTGATCAACGTGGCGGTCGGAACCCAGGACATGTGGGCGGCACTGTGTCGTGTCCTCGATTTGGAGTCACTGAAGGATCATCCGGACTTCGCCGATAACACCGGGCGCTCTGCCCACCGGGACGCCCTCCGCGACCATCTCAACGCACGGTTAGCCACCCGCCCGGCTATGGACTGGACGCGCACGCTCGTCGCCGCCGGCATACCGGCCGGTCCAATCTACGCCATTGACCAGGTGTTCGCCGATCCGCAGGTGGTTCATTCCAAGATGGTCGAGGAGGTCGAGCACCCCGTATTGGGGGTCATCCGGCAGCTTGCCAATCCCCTTCGGATGGACGCCTTCGGGGGGCACACGGTGCGCATCCCACCGCCTCTGTTAGGCGAACACAGCGAGGAAATCCTGAGGGGATTCGGTTATCCGGATGACGAAATCGCCGCTATGATCGATTCCGGAGTCGTCGGCGTCGCGGGAGGGGAAGCAAAATGAACGGGTATAGCCTGGCCTACGTGGCGCTCGTTGTCGATAACGTAGACTCCGTGGCAACGATCTTCACCCGGGACCTAGGATTGCGGCGGGTCGATTGCTCCGTCGGCGACGATCGGCGAGTGCCCGTTTTCGGCGTCGGCGCGTCGGCGATAGCTCTTTTTGAACCCGGGGATCCGTTTCTGGGCGGCCCTGTCAAGCCGGGCGTCCATCACATCGCCCTAGCCGCCGAGGATCCGGAGGCGGCGGCGCGAAGCCACGATATCGCTGTCCTCGACGATGGCCGGCGCGAGGGGGTGGAAGGCGCCTGGCAGGTGGAACTTGATCCGGCGGAGACCTCCGGGGTGCGGACTCGGTTCTCCGAGCCGCTCTCGATCGAAACCTCCGAACCCGGGCCGGTTCAGCGGATCGACCATATCGGCATTGCCAGCGCTGACAACGACAGCGCGATCGAGACGTTTTCGCGGCAATTTGGCTGCCCGGTCGAGAGTAGGCAGACGGACTTGGAGGTGCGGACGACCATCGAAAGCTTCACCTCGGACAAATATGGCGCCGTCTATCACAACGGGCCTTCCGAGGTCGTCGGCGGGTTGCGGGTTGCCTTTGTCACCACCGGCGATTGCGACCTCGAATTCCTGCAGAATTTTGACCCTGACAACGAAGGACAGACCGGGAATGGCCGCCCCGGGAGCACCAAACAGGACCAAAGCGCCATCGCCCGGTTTATCGCCCGACGCGGCCCGGGCTTGCATCATATCGCCTTGAAGACGGCCAACATCGACGGGGCGCTCGCCTCCCTGCATGCCGCCGGCCATCGCGTAATCGACGCGGCCGGCCGGCCGGGATCGCGCCGTGCCCTCATCGGCTTTATCCACCCCAGCGCGCTTGGCGGAGTGCTCGTCCATTTTGTCCAACGTGAGGGTCCGTGACGGGACGCCCGCGACGCCCCGTCACGATGGTCGCAACTTCCGGTCTGGGCTCTAAAAGTAGGGTATGGAAACCATTGGTTCTCGGCCCACCCCCGCAGAACCGCATAGGCGAATAAATTTCCGCTCCGGGTCATGAGCGCTACTCCGTCTGCCCTCCGCCCTGCGGCCCAAAGCCTCCTGCCTTCGCCGAAGCGGAGCCTCGGCTCCGCGCAGGCAGGTCGGGTGACGGGCCGTAACACTTCGGGAGGCGGGAGGCCGGGTCTCCAAAGGTCTGGTGGCCGTAAGCAGACCCTCGGTTATG
>Ga0207966_1000915_pt1 | contig 16610 bp, 20 predicted proteins | sample Knorr_S23_td_NAD_FD_185611 | JGI IMG/M metagenome (GOLD analysis project Ga0207966, IMG submission 185611) | Marine microbial communities from Southern Atlantic Ocean transect - Knorr_S23_td_NADW_ad_2500m_LV_B (SPAdes) (version 2) | ecosystem: Environmental > Aquatic > Marine > Oceanic | place...
ATGCCGGTGACTTCTACTAGAAGATTTTTGGTTTTTGTTGTTACAGTTGTCAACGCAGCGTTAATGATTGGGGGAAAGGATACAGTCTGTCCATTTGCGTCAGTAATTATTGGAACCTTGGCGGATTGTCCAAGTATTGATCCATAATCCCTTCCAACTTCTGAATCACGAAGAATCTCTGAGATTGAACTCTCTTTGGTAGAGTTTAACGGAACAAACCTGTGGTCGCGGGAAGTTGTTGTATACTTGAGTGGGAAGGATATTCTGTCTAGGTCATGAACCCCAATTGATGACTTTTTCCGTTTCCTGCCTAGTCCAAAATGCAGGTCTTCCTGCATGTTGATAAGCTGTTTAACTGATTCGTCGTCAAGTGAACCATTTCTTGCAATTATTCCAGTAACAAACGGCCTAATCTTACTAGTTGAACTGTCAACCTTGATTTCATAATTTCCTTGCTTTCTTATGTTTAATCGTAACATTCCCTTGCTTATTCCTAAGATGCCTTGTAGTCCTAATGCAATGCCAAAGTCAGTAGAATAGTCTGGCCTGTTTGGACTGTACTCAACTCTTACAGTATTGCGTCCCAGTGATTCTATGTCAAGACCAAGAAATGGAAGTGTGTCAAGTATTTGCTTCTTGTTTGTATTTTTTCCTACAAGTTTCTGAAGCCTGCTAAGACTTAGCTCAACTACTGGCATTTTGTAGCAGTCCTCAACCAACTTAGATTATTATTGTAAAATTCCCTTACATCGTCTAATCCAAATTTTAACATTGCAATTCTTTCAATACCACCACCCCAAGCTAGAACTGGTTTTGTAATTCCCAATGGTTTTGTAACTTCCGGTCTAAATATTCCCATGCCAAAGAGTTCAATCCATTTTCCAAGCTTTTCATTGTAAACCATAGATTGCAATGAGGGCTCAGTATAAGGAAAGAATGTGGGCCAAAACTTTACTTTAGTAAGACCAATCTTACGATAAAATTCCTTTTGTATTCCCATCAAGTCTCGTAACGTTATGTGCTTTCCTACAACCACACCCTCAACCTGATTGAATTCAGCTAAATGCTTGAAACTCAATTTTTCATTACGGAAAACTCGTCCCAATGAAAATATCCTAGCCTCATCTGGTTTTTTGTCTGCAAGATGTTTTATGGTGACACAAGTGGTGTGTGTTCGCAGGACCATTTTTCTTGCCTCCTGTATGTCCCAATAGTATCTCCATCCCTTTTTGTGCGCGTTTGATACATTCTTAATTTGGGCTGGCGTTGCAAGTTGCTTTGCATTCAGATCCTTAAGATAAAACGTGTCTTGTAGTTCTCGAGCAGGATGGTCTTGCGGAGTAAATAACGCGTCAAAATTCCAAAAACTAGATTGTGACAAGTTTCCTAGAATTTCAGAAAATCCTAAATGAACAAAAGTTTCCCTAATTTCATTTATGGTATCCTTTAGTGGATGGATTCTTGCTGCATGTACATGAGGTACGTCAGCCTCAACATCTATTGCTCCACTATCTAATTTTTCAAGATCAATCTTTTTACCAGGTTCTGAAAGTGATACTGCTTTTGTTTTTTCCTCATGTTGAATGATAAAATCGGGTCTTTGCATTAGAGGTTTCAAAGCGGGAAACATAGAGAGTGGATTAGTAGAGATAGTTTTTTCTCCTATTGTTGAAATCATTAGTTCTTCTGGAGTCTGAACTGGTTCTTGCTTTAATGAAATCTTTGAACCAGTTTCCATTTTTTCTATGCTAATCCAATCATTCTTTTTTGCGTTGGCAATTGCTGCGTTAAAGTCAGGTCCCTGCAAACTGCTTCGAATTTCATCAAATGTTTTGGGACCATCTTTAACAAGATTTACAAGTCTTCGCTCAGGCAAACCGTTTTTCAGAGCATCTAGACCGTTTTTTCCAAGGCTTGAAGAAATCTTGATAGTTTCACTTACATCTGCAAGTTTTTTCTGGCGAAGCCATTCTACTCCACGCCTAATTTGATCCATTGATAATTTGGTTTCCTGAACCAGTTGTTCTTCGGTTAAATTTGGCTCTGATTGCAAAGCCTTGACAATTTGTCTTTCAATGTCATGTAGAACATGGGACAATAGTTCATCGTTTGAAAATCACTTAATTAAATTAGCTGGGACAATTGTTACAGTTTTTTTGATTAGAAAGTAGTCAAAATAATGGAATAAGACTTTTTAACACTAAATCAAAGTCAAACTTCAATGACAGATGATTTTGTTGTTACACCTTGGAACGTTGAAGGTGACATTGATTATGATAAACTAATCAAAAGGTTTGGGACACAAAAAATTACTCCAGAACTTTTAACAAAAATTGAGAAATTTACCAATGAATCACATTTCATGCTAAGAAGGGGGATTTTTTTCTCCCATAGAGATTTGAACAGGCTTTTAGATGACTATGAAAAAGGTAAGAAATTCTTTCTATACACCGGTAGAGGTCCATCAGGTCATACACATATTGGTCATTTGGTTCCATGGGTTTTTGCAAAATGGCTTCAAGACAAGTTTAAAACAAAAATGTATTTTCAGCTAACAGATGACGAAAAATTCTGGTCAAAAAAAGATATGACATTAGAAAAAACATCAAAGTTTGCACTTGAAAATGCTCTTGACTTTATTGCATTGGGTTTCAAGCCTGAAAATACTAAAATCATTATTGACACAAAAAACATCAAAACATTATATCCGATTGCGGCACAGTTTGCAAAAAGGATAAACTTTTCAAACACAAAGGCAGTTTTTGGATTTGGAAATGAGACCAATATTGGAATGATATTTTATACCTCGTTACAATCTGCTCCATGTTTTATAGAAGATATGCCTGTACTGATTCCGTTTGGAGTTGATCAGGATCCTCATTTTCGAATTACCAGAGATGTAGCACCAAAAATCAACAAACCAAAACCAGCACTGATTCATAATATTATGATTCCAGCCCTGGGTGGTCCTAAAGGAAAGATGTCTGCATCCAATGAAAATGAAACAATATACACTACCGACTCTCCTGAAGTTGTAAGAAATAAGATTAACAAATATGCATTTTCTGGCGGTCAACCAGACATAGAGGAACATAGAAAAAAAGGCGGCAACCCTGACATTGATGTTTCATTTCAATATCTCAGAATCTTCTTTGAACCAGATGATAAAAAACTCCAGCAAATTCATGATGATTATAAATCGGGAAAGATGCTAACCGGTGAGCTTAAAGAAATTCTAATTGAAAAAATTAATAAATTTTTGGCAATACACCAACAAAAACGTGAAGATGCAAGAAGCCAACTTGATGAATTTCTGTTTAAAGATTGAACCAGATAACAGTTTTCTGCCAAGATAAGTATGAAGCCCAAAAACTTGCTAGTCTAATTTTTATCAAGGGAGAAAAGGAACCTTATATCACAGAAATTTTGGATGTAATAGAAAATGAGATAATTTTATCACTAAAAGACAAATCTGCTCATAGTGTTGTTTTTAAAGACAACAGCCAGGTATCAATTTTTACAGATTTTGTCCAGTCTGTATTAGAAAAAAAACAGAAAATAAAAGATGTTATTATTATGGAAAATACTTTGAAAATTATAAAGGAGTAAATTTACACCAATGTTTTGTCCATTTCTGAACTTAGAGTTTCCTCAACTTTCAAAAAATAAAGTCTTGTAGAGTCTGGCATCTTTTCCAAATTGTAATCGACTACTTGCATAAAATAACGAACTGCTCTTTTTGAAATATTGATGTCGAATTTCAACGGTAAAATTGGATCTACTTTCACACTTATTTTATCTGACAACCAAGGTGGGGCAATCTCTATTGTTTCGTTGATGATTTTCTTATACCAAAAATCTATGTTTTCTGGGTGGAGGCCCTGTTTTTGACAATCAACATCATTTTCAATTTTGTTTAATATTTTGTTTGTAACGCTCATATTGTTAACGTGCGAAATTTCCTGTTTTATTCAAGTTACTCAAAGATAGGCACGTTGATTGTCAATTCAAATTTCCACTAGTATCAATCTCAGAGTTCTTGATTCTGGTGCTTGAGATGGCTTTCCCATCCTTGGCTAATACCATTGGTACCACAACTATTTCCACCGGTGGCAAATTTCTCTCTGCCCTCAATTCGTTAAGATGCACCCCCTTGCCACTAGTCTCCTCGCTTACAACAAGCGCTTTCACGGAACCTTCTATAACTGCTGGTCCAAAGTCATTCTCAAGTTTGCTTATCTCATATGAAGAATTTGGGAAGTTTTTCTCGATTACAGATTTTAGTAATGATAATCTTTTTGCGTAATCACTAACTAGATTTTTTCCTCTTTTTGCGGCTAGTTGATCACTACTAAGACCTATTATTACTTTGGACGATATTGAGAATGATTTGTTTAGTAACTCCATATGACCATTATGAATGACATCAAATGTTCCACCCATGGCAACTAGATCGAACTGTTCCATCATCAAAGTATGTTGGAAGATAAATTATAGTTTTTCACGCCTAAATAAAATACTGAATTAAAAGAAGGTGTTTTACTTACCAGTTCTTCTAGCAGTAATTGCCATCCAGTAAACCATTCCTGGAAATAATCCTACAATAAGTGGTATAAACACAGGCCACATTTGACTATAATCGGGCATAATAAAAACAGCCCATATTTACTATTTAAATCCATCTAAAATTTTCAGACCTGTAAGTGATCGTACTCTCCTATTTCTTCAAATGTTTTTTAAATAAGAATGGACTGAAGGGGATTTGAACCCCTGACCCCTCGCGTGCAAGGCGAGTATTCTACCAGTCTGAACTATCAGCCCTCCTTTTGAATCATTGTTGTGTTGATTTTAATTGTTCTCTTTAATTGACAAGGATTTTATTTGATTCAGAAGAATTTTTTTTTAAATGGTTCTATTAGAATCCAAAACCACACTAAAAACTGGAGATAGTGCACCTGATTTTTCGCTAAAGGGAATTGATGATGAAATACATTCTCTTGAGAGCTATGCGAAAAACAAGGGATTGTTAGTAATATTCATGTGCAACCACTGCCCATACGTCAAGGCTAAGATTGATGCCATAAAACAGATTCATGAGAAATTCAACGAAAATATCGCTGTGGTTGGAATAAACAGCAACGACTCAACCGAATACCCAGATGACAGTTTTGAAAATATGAAAAAAATAGCAAATGAGAAGGGTATGAAATTTGATTATCTTGTAGATGATAAGCAGGATGTGGCAAAAAGATATGGTGCGGTTTGTACGCCTGATCCATTCCTTTTTGATGAGGATAGAAAGTTAATTTTTCATGGCAGAATTGATAATGCCATGAACCCAGATGCAGCCGCAACTGAGAATATAATGCAAAATAACTTGAAAAAATTCCTTGCAGGAGAAAAAATAGAAAAGGATTTTGACCCATCTATTGGCTGTTCAATAAAATGGAAGTAACAGCAAATTTAAATGACTAACTCCAAGAAAATTTTTCAGGGCTCGTAGCTCAGCTTGGCTGGAGCGTTCGACTGATAATCGAAAGGTCATGAGTTCGAATCTCATCGGGCCCATTCATTTCATAAATTAATCATGAACTCTCAAATGTTGTTTGGGACCATTGTAGTGTGGTTTCAAGGTTTTCACCCATTAAATCAGCCTTAATTACAGTATTTTTTTTTATATCCCCACACAAAGCAAGATAAAGATTTCTTCTGAATTTGGATTTAATAGAATTAACAGATTCGGCAAAGAATTTCAAACCATCTTCTGTTGATGAAAAAACAACTATAATCATTATTCCTATTCTTGATTTCCATATCTTGGCTACAAATTTCTGTAAATCAAGATCAAACAAAACATCAATTGCTGAAGACATATCACCAAGGGAAAAAACATGCCAGCCATCCGTGTGGAAAGAAGCAGACGCAGCCTCTGCTAGTAAGGAACTCTGATAGTCAGCCGAGATTACAATGACATTCTTTTTTGGGTTTATTTCTATATTTTCCAGATTAATGATTTGTATTGAATTTGAGATTATTTTTTCAAGAAAATTTAGTTCAGATTTTCCAATTTTACCCTGATTATAATTATTCTGTACTGCCTCAATTCCAGGAAATATTATCTCTGAAATTATTTTCGTGGGTTGGGCTCCAGAATGATAGCAATTTCTGATTAGATTATAAACCAAGTTTTCTTGCATTCCAGACAAAAATTCAAAGTATTTTGTTTTAATTTTGAAATAGTCCTCAGGAAAATCATACTTCTCCGTACCATCTTCGATAAACCACAGATTAACATTACCAATGTTTTTTTGTTTTAGCAAACCTTCAGCAGCAAACACTTTCAGATATTTAGTCATAGTAACACGATTGATGTTTAATCTTTCAGAGATTTCAAGGCCAGAAACTCCTGTCTTAGAATTATGAAGTACTTCTATTAGTTTTTCTTTGATATCCTCAATTTGATACCCCCTTGTCATATTCTAAAATGAATTAATCTGGTATAAAGACTGAGTTAAAAAAGTAATAAAGATGTAATAAAAAACATTATATACTTTGGTACCTTAATTTACGGTATAGGTAAGTAATATGCCAAAACCAGGATTCAAATCAATAACAATTTCAGAGTCTGTTTATGATAAATTCAACCAGGTATATCTGAAAAACAAAGACGAACTGGTTATGAAAGGTGTGAATAGTTTTGCCGGATATGTTACATATCAGCTTGAACAAACGATGCAAAAAGATAAGACATTTGCTCGATTCGCGCCAAAATTAGAAAAGATTTCAGTAGACGAAGAAAGAGTTATTCTAAAAGACAATATAAAAAACCGTATTGCTGAGGTTGCGTTTCAGCATGGAGAATTATACTGCCTCTTATGTGAAGAAAAGGACTGTGTTCATGTTGGATATCTTTTTGCACTTCCTGATGTTTACGAAATTTTAAACTCTAAGGGAATTAAACAGACAAAATAAATAATGATGCAGGAGGTGAGATTCGAACTCACGAACTCCTGAGAGACGGGATCACCCATTTTTATGATCTTAAGTCCCGCGTGTCCAAAAGCATTATTGCTTTCTTTGGCCAGGCTTGACTACTCCTGCAACAGGCTAGCTAAGATTCCAGCGAAATTTAACAGTTTTTAGTTTGGAAATTCTTTGTCAAGAATTATAAGTATTTTTGATAGCAAATCGGTATGCTCCGATAGCTCAGCCTGGTAGAGCGTTACATTGGTAATGTAAAGGTCGTGGGTTCAGATCCCACTCGGAGCTTTAGTAATTCTTAATCAGAAACTCGTAATGACCTGTTCTCTTTTTAGAGTCTGAGTTTATTGCCCTATTTACTCGAATTTCTTTAATGTTCCATTTTGATGACGAAAATAAATTTTCAACTATTTGAGATTTGGAATTAGAAAGTAAGACTTTGCAGCCCATAGAATCTAGTTTTTCAGCAAGATTTGCTAATCTTTGAAGATCATCATCTGTAAATGACTTGTTTGTATAACTTGTAAAATTTGCAGTGTTGCTGACTGGCTGGTAAGGGGGATCAAAATATACAAAATCGCCTTTTTTAATATCATGTGAAACTGCTTCAAAATCCCTGCAGAAAAATTCTATATTTGAAGATTGTAAGGTTTGGCTAACTGCTAGTAAATTATCTTTATTGACAATATTTGGATTTGTGTATCTGCCTAATGGAACGTTAAATTTACCCTTACTGTTTACACGATAAAGTCCATTAAAGCATGTTTTGTTTAGAAAAAGTAGTTTTGAAACTTTCTCAATTTGTGAAATAGGCTCCGACTCTCTAATTTGATAATAATATTGGCTTGGATTTTTCTGGTATTTTTTCAAATGATTTTCTAACGATTCTATCAATTCACCAACTTTGTCCCTAATTGCCACATATGCCAAAATTAAATCAGAATTAAGATCAGAAACATGACATTTCATGTTTGGGCGCTTAGAAAGCAGATTAAACATTACAGCCCCGCCTCCGAGAAATGGCTCAAAATAGGTATCAAATTTTTTTGGAAAATTCTTTTCCAATTCTGGCAAAAGTTGTCTTTTGCCTCCAGCCCATTTTACAAATGGTCTTGGCTCCTGTGCATAAATCTGGTGAATTTGTCGGTGCAGGTTTCATAATTTCAAATAATTGTTTTCTGACTCGAAGTCACTAAAAGATCACAAAAGGTTGAGAATTTGTTGATCTGTGGGAAATAGGTTAAATAGAAATTTTGTAATTTGTAAAAAACCTACAATTTGGGTAGTAAATTGAAAATAAGTATCAAAGTCGCTTTCTTTTTTTCCGTAAAGCAACAGTAACTACTGCAATTAGAATAAAAACAGCAATTCCCAAACCATAGGGCCATACCGCAGCTTCAGCCATATGGAATTAAGTTTTTGATTGTTTAAAAATATTAAATTAGATTCGATGAATTATAACCAAAAGAAAAACGAATTTGTGATTAGATTACTTTCCAGGGTCTTGTAGCAAAGGTGACAACATATGCTGCACCAATCATTACACTCTGATATGCAAGCATGCCCCATGCGATTGGTTTCAAGATAGGTTCTCCATCAACTACAACTGTTGTTCCAGGTCCAAGTCCTGGTCCTACATTAGCTACATTGAGTTGAGTGTGAACATGATAAACACCTGGTTCAAGTGCTTTTGCTGTTACTGAATATGAAGTTACAGAATTTCCCTTAATTTCGAATACAACACCTGGTGGGTCTCTAGCCATAATCTCCCATCTGTTACCAGAGTTTGTTGATTCTGAGAATAAGGAAATCCATCCTCGATTATCTCTTTCTACGAGACTTACCAATTTACCAGAAAGTACCAAGATTTCACCGGTGGATAAAGATTGTCTACTGATGGTTTCGTCATTGATTTGTATGAAACGGCTTTGTAATTGTGCCTGGACACCATGTGCCTCAGCAGTTTGAATCAGTGATGTTACCTGTGGAGCAATCATACCAAATGCAAACATTACGCCGACTACAATTACTAGTGATGTTTTCTTTTTCATTTTTCTAGTCCCACTTTGACCAGGCGGCCATCCATCTGTACGTCCATGTATTCAACTTACAACCCAATGCTGCAAATGTCACCGACAGTACAGATCCAGCTCCCGCTCCCAGTGCTACCGGGCTATTGTAGAACTTACCTACCTGCGGTTCTATAGGCGTCATATATGGTGGTAATGTTGGTCTTGGGTATTTGAATGCAGTTTCTAGCGGATCGGCGATCAGCATCAGCTGTACCATATTGAACAGCGGCATTGACATACCGACCAAAACTCCTCCAAAGAATATCAGCGAGTGCTTATTCTTCTTCGTAGCCCAATATGCCAAATCCAACAACATGCACGAAGGGATCCACATTGGATGAACGATGAAATCTGCAGGATAGCCAAGTGCAAACCATGCCACTTTGGCAACCCAAGTATACACCTGCATAATTAAACCATAATATGCGCCTGTTCCAGGCACGCCTGTAAATGTGATATAATAGACTGCTCCGACGACCGTCATGAGAGTATTTGCGATGGAGAAAACTACAAAGGAAGTCCATGCCCAGTCTGTATAGAAGATATAGTCTCCAGAATTGATAGTTAACAGAGTAGAATTGACTGCAACTACAACTATGAATAGATAATGCGTACACCGTCTAAGCCAGACCATTAAACAAATAGCATCAGCTAGGGTATATAAAATTTTATGAAATTTCGAAGATCGGTAACAAGGATAAACCTGAAAATATTATCAAATACTTGGTAAAAAGAGTAAAAATAAGAAAATTTTTGGATTAACTGATGAATAGGGCTACATATAGCATAAATGCCGTTGTGCCTGCTAAACTCACAGTAATTATACCATTACTTCTCTTGGTTGTTCCTTCTTCAGCAACTTTGACACAGAAAATATAGCCAATAGCCTCAACTACTGTCAAGGTAATCATTGCAAAGTGACCACTTGCCGATGCATATGCCCATGGATAATAGATGTATCCTACCATGGTTCCAAACGTTGTAGCAAAGAATGCAGCCAGATAAGAGAGTGTTATAATACCAGTATAATTTTCAATGCGTCTGCCAATCATCTGTTCAACATCAGATCTGCTAGCACCGCCACCTCCGCCACTGCCAAATCCTTTTGGTAGAGTCATGCACGAATATAATAGAGAATGTTTAAAAATCTTTCCTAATATTCGCTAAATGATACCGATCAGAACTACTTTTTCTTGAGATAATCTAGTTATAGAAACGACTTTTAACCGATTTGAATATTTTTTATTCATGCGCTGGCCCGGTCTTGGTGACCCAAGGAAGAAAAGAAAAACCATCAGATTTCTCATAATTTTACTCATAGTAGGGGTGATAGTTGGTGTTTCTAGTAGCGTTCTTCAGGGCTTTATTGGCCAGAGTGATCCACTCAAAGTTTGCATTAACAACAGAGATACACCATACAAAATATCAGCCACTTTGGAATTGTATGTGAATGGAAACAAAGCTACCATTCCTGCGAATATCGGATTTGGTGAGAAGGAGAGTGATGATTTATTGAAATCTGATTGTCAAAGGAGTTTGTATACACTGACTAGTGATGGCACAATTTATGCGGCATGGGAGGAAGAATATCCATTTGAGATTGGCCACTTTTTCTGGATTTGGACCAACTATCATGAAGGTGGATTTCCTAAGAAAGACATGCTTGATGAAAAATCACGAATTTTAGTCAATGGAGTAGAATCTCCTTTCTATGTAAATGCCCCATTGGTTCAGGGATACCACTACAAAGCCGAGTTTACTACAAAGGAATATGACGAATCCAAGGATGCTGACTTTTTACCGCCTGACTTGTAGGTTTTTCTGAAATGAATTTCACGCCTAAATTTGCCCATTTAATGAGAAATTAGATAAACCTACCATTGTGTATCTAGAATTACAAAATAATAAAAATTGGTAATTTTACCAGTATTTTCCGTTGTCTGGAATAAGACCTATTCCTTCATTTTCAAAGTGTCTGTCCAGCTCATCAACCCATCTCTCACGGTTGTCCTTGTATGACCATCCATGAACACGAATCCAGTATCCAATAACTCCAAGAAGGAATATTGAGAACATCATTGTGCCAAAGATGTACAACATGACGTCATAAAATAATGGGTCATAGTTTGGTCCTATTTGTCCTGTTACACTAGATAAAATGTTCAGTAGTGCTCCAAAGATAGGAATCATCAAATGATCCTCTGGATAGAATGCATATATACATTTCTGTTATTATCAGCGCGATATATTTGAGAAAGATCTGGCAAAATATGAAAATTTTATTAAAATATCAAAAATAAGAAAAAAAGGTCTTAGCCTCGTCCGTATGCTGCATATCTACCAGCTCTTCCTTTCACAAAGAATACGGTAGCAATTCCTCCGAATATCGCACCTGCAATTACAGAAGCGCCTAATACACCAGTTGCATCAAGGTAAGGAGTTCCTGAACCTGTTGCGGGGTTTTCTGCAGCTTTCTGAACTTTTCTTTCTGCAAGAATTAGCTGTTCTTCAAGTGTTGGTCCACCTACATCGCCCAAGGCAGAATATGCCCAAACTACTGGAACCATTGTAATTGCACCAATGACAAAAATAGCCATCAAACTTGCAAGTAGTATTCTAGATCTTTTCATTTTATCCTGTTGAAAAAATGAACCTGTTAATATTTAACTTTTTTCTCAGTTTCCATGTTAAGAATAGAATGGATCTACTCTAAAGCAACATTTATGTGAGTTTTTAGATTATTCTGACTATGGGAAGGCTTCATACACACAACCATGGTAAGGCACATTCTACAAGACCAAGTCAAGTTAAGGTCCCTTCATGGATTAACAAGGATCCAAAAGAAATTGAAAAAATAATCATAAAGTATGCAAAAGAGGACCTTACATCTAGCCAAATTGGTATAAAACTGAGAGACCAATATTCGATTCCACTTGTCAAACCTATCATAAAAAAGACAATTTCTCAGGTTTTGGAAGAAAATGACCTAGGTCCTGAGATTCCCGAAGATTTGAACAATATTGTTATCAAGGCTGTAGGATTGCAAAAGCATCTTAAATCAAATAGAGGGGACAGAAGGAATGTACGTTCTCTTGAATTAATTGAAGCAAAGGTTCACCGCCTTTCAGTTTTCTACAAAAAAAATGGCAAAATTCCTAAAAATTGGAAGTATAAATCTGTGATAGCACAACTAGAATAATGGTAAAGGGTTAGTCGATCAGACTTATCTAAAACGATGTTGATCCCAGATCCACATGACTTCCAAAGAATCGCAAGAAACAGATTGTTATCTTTGCATAAAGGGCGCACCGCATCATCACGAAAGGGCAACTCCCTGCTATCTATGCTTAAAAAACGGAAAAACTGTTTATTTTCCTGATACTCAAAAATACAAAAAACATCTAAAAATTGAGCATTTCCTATAGTTGTTATAAAAGGAAATGTCTCTAATATCCAAGGTTCAGGTAACACTGAATAATATTTCAAAAAAGAAGGCTGCCACAATCATGAAGGCATTAGAACCTGACAATGTTAATTTCCCAAAAGGTCTATCACTTGAAATAGATAATATTGATAACAAACTTGTTTTTAATTTTCATTGTAATGGAGATACAAAAAAATTGGTTGCAACAATTGATGAAATTTTAGAGCATGTAAAACTCGCATTAGAGGTAATTGAATAATGCTTGACATGAAAATGATTCGCGAGAATTCTGAAAACATTCGAAAAATGCTGAAAGATAGAACTGTGGAATTTGACCTTGACTCGTTACTAGATCTTGATGAAAAACGCAGGAAGTTGATAATTAGCACTGATGATCTTAGAAAGAGAAAAAATGAAATGTCTTTAAAAATCTCAGATGCAAAAAAGGCAAACAAAGATGCAAACTCACAGATTCAAGAAATGCAGTCAACTAGTCAAGAACTCACAAGGCTGGAAGAAGATCAGGATAAAACTGAAGCTGATTATCAAAAACTTGCTTTTTCTATACCAAACTTACTTCATGAATCAGTTCCAATAGGACCAGATGATTCAGCAAATCAAGAAATTTACAAATGGGGAGAAATCCCTAAATTTGATTTTCAGATCAAAGGACATGAAGATTTGGCTGAAAATTTGGGAATTCTTGATCTTGAAAGAGCAGCTAAAACTGCTGGTGCAAGATTTTACTATTTGAAAGGAGATTTGGTAAAACTTGGATTTGCAATCACAAAGTTTGCATTAGATTTTTTGTCTGGAATACCAGGTTGGAACTTGATTCAACCACCCTATATGATTAACAAAAAATCCATGGAGGGAGTTATAATTACAGATGATTTTGAAGAGGCAATTTACAAGATTGAAGAAGAAGATCTATTCCTAATTGGAACATCTGAGCATGCTATCGCATCAATGTATAGAAATGAGATACTGGATGGAAAGAATCTCCCGGATAGATATGGCTCAATAAGTCCATGTTTTCGAAAAGAGGCAGGTGCACATGGAAAAGATCAAAAAGGAATTTTTAGAGTTCACCAGTTTGAGAAGGTTGAACAATTTACTTTTTCAAAACCTGAAGATTCATGGAAACTTCAACTGGATATGCTTGAAAATACAAAAGAATTTTATCAAAAACTTGGGATTCCGTATAGAGTTGTTGTTTTATCAAGTGGTGATATGGGAAAAGTTTCTGCAAAAACGTTTGATATAGAAGCATGGATGGCGGGGCAAAATACATACCGAGAAATAGGATCAATTTCAAATTGCCTTGATTATCAAGCTAGAAGGCTAAAGATCAGATTTAGGGATAAAACAAACGAAGAGACGCGATTTGTTCATACGTTAAATGGAACTCTAGTCGCTATAGAAAGAACAATGGTGGCTATAATGGAGAATAATCAAATGGAAGATGGTCATATCGAAATTCCAAATGTTTTGCGAAAATATATGGATGACAAAAAAATAATCTGACTCCAGCACAACTTATATCTTGGAATCAGAGGTCGATAATAATTGGTTGTAAGAAAATCACGAAAGATTAAGGACAAATGGAAAGAGAAAAAATGGGTTTCAGTATCAGCGCCTGATTCATTTAACAATGTTCACATAGCAGACATACCTATTACAGATGAAGAGAAAGCTAAGGGTAGAGTTATTGAAGTAACATTGTTTGATATTTTGAAAGGAGATCCTTCCCAATATCAATACAAGCTCTATTTTCAAATTGACAAAGTAGTTGGTGAAAAGGCCACTACAATTTTTAAGAGATATGAATATGCCAAGGAGTTTCTACGAAGCTTAGTAAGACGTGGTTCTTCTAAAATTAATTTCATTATAGACGCAAAGACAAAAGATGGATATGTTTTCAGAATCAAGGTTATAGCTTTAAGTCATAGAGAACTCAATTCGTCACGACAACACGCATTAAGATTGATCGCAAAAGAAATAATAGAAAAAAGTGTTCCAAATATGACTATTGATGAGTTTGTACAAGCATCATGTTATAATAAAATTAATTCAGACATAATGGCTGCTACGAAAAAAATTATACATCTTAGACATGTAGGTCTGGAAAAAGTAAAATTGATTAGGTCAGCTGAAGCAGAGATTACACTCCTTAAAGCATAAGAAGAACAAAATCTCTATTTTTATAAAATGGTAACAAAAATTAATTTAAAAATAGAGATTATAGTACATGCAACCGAAGATTATCAGAAAATGTCTGATTCCCTTTGTGATATATTTGAAATAGAATCAAGTGAAATAACAAAGAAAGAATTTTCGGGTCATTTTGGAAACCCCATTCTGATGTTACATATTCAGATGAAAAATAAGAGAGCTGAGGGATTGATCAAAAAACTCATTTCGACTATTTCGCGGGACGATGTGAAAGACCTATTGGCAGGTATGGATGAGAGGATTTCTGACTCAACATTATACCTACGGTTTTCTAAACAAAATTTTGTAAAAAAGACTCTCACATTTCAAGAAAAAGACCCAGTGAGAATTATGATTTTCACGCCAGTATACATAAAAAAGAATGTTGTAAAAACCTACAAGAAGTTATTAGAATCTAATTGCAATTTTTTAACATAATTTTATAATGATTCATAGTTATACTTTCAAGGGAATGAGGAAATAAAAGCCGCTCCAGTCTGAGTGCCAAACGCTGATGATGCCGCGACGAACCGACCCATACACAGGATTGTTTTAAATACAGTTTCGCATTTGTCATCGTTGTGGATATAGATTATGACGTAATTGTAGCAGGAGGAGGTCTAACTGGAACAGTTGCAGCTCAATCAATCTCACATTATTCTAATCAAAATTTGTCAATTCTTTCAATTGACAGAAATCCTGAGATGTTTCCTGGGCGAAAATCAAATCCTGGTTGGACATGTGGTGATGCCTGTTCAAAGGAAGCAGTAGATTTCATGACAGAAAGGATAAAAATTCCCTGGACATCTCCAGAAATTGAGCATAATGTAAAGGGAGTTATGGCATTCTCACCAGATAAAGAAACTGCAATTCCGTTTGATGGTGACGGTTACATGCTTAATCGCCAAAAACTGCCGGAAATTCAAAATGCAAGAACAAAAAAGATGGGAGTTAACTTTGATTTTGAAATTAATCTTACAGGTCTAATCTATGATGGGCAGCAGGTGATAGGAGTTCAAGGTGTCAATAATAAAACAAAACAGCCATACAAAAAAACGGCAAAGGTCGTAGTGGATGCAACTGGAGTTACTTCAATGCTTAGAAACCAGCTACAGAATTCTACTAAAATTGAGAGAAAAATAGACAGGCACGATCTAGAATCAACAGGAAGGCACATTATGTATTTTGAAAATGGTGAAAAAGATCTAACAGAATTTGATCCAGACTATTGTATTATTCACTTAGACCAAGATATTGCACCAGGAGGATATAGTTGGGTTTTTCCAAAAGGTGATAACAAGGTAAACATTGGACTGGGTGTTGAAAAATCAATTTTGGACAAGAGAAATAAAAGACTTGGAAAAAATGACAACGTTGCGTCGTTGATGGAAGAGTATCTTCAAAGAAATAAGGCAATTAAGAATCCTAAACTCTCACAAGATCCAGAAGATATTCACAACAACACTGGAGTGTTCCAAGTTTCTGTGAGAAGACAAAATGACTGTATGGTTTCTGGAGGTTACATCCTAGTTGGAGATTCTGCATGGATGCCCAAACCAATTGATGCTGGAGGTATAGGTCCAGCCTTAATTGCAGGCACTATTCTTGGTAAAAATGTTGTAGATGCGATTGAGGCAAACGACGTCACAGAGAAAGGATTATGGCAATACCATCTTGACTTTATTGAAGAATATGGTTACAAGACTGCCGGACTTGAGCTTTTCAGAAGACTGATTCAGACATTAACTAATGAGCAGATCAGCTATGGTATGAAACACTTTTTGGGAAATGTTGACGTGGAAGCTATTAGCAAAGGCGAACATCCAGATTTTTCAGGACTTACCAAACTAGGAATGATCATACGTGGTGCTATGAACAAGACAGTTGCTAGCGGACTAAAATACACATCAGAACAAAAC
>Ga0207966_1000917_pt1 | contig 16587 bp, 13 predicted proteins | sample Knorr_S23_td_NAD_FD_185611 | JGI IMG/M metagenome (GOLD analysis project Ga0207966, IMG submission 185611) | Marine microbial communities from Southern Atlantic Ocean transect - Knorr_S23_td_NADW_ad_2500m_LV_B (SPAdes) (version 2) | ecosystem: Environmental > Aquatic > Marine > Oceanic | place...
GACCCTCCCAGAACGATTCGGATCTTGTCTTCCGGGGCGTACTTCCTGTGGGTCCTGGTCCGTACCTGCCGGATGAAAGTCCTGGTCTCTTGAGTTAGGGCCTCTGCTACTTGGGATTGACCGGTATTGCTCCGGGACACTTCTGGCTCCTTTCTAGGTGCGGTAGACCTACGCCTTGCACCAGGAGTCCAAACACACCACCACCCTCATGTTTTCTGCCCTTAAAAGTGTCCCATTATCGCTGAACGCCTACAAAGCTGAAACCACCGGGATCTCCACCTACCCGGATAAGTTGGAGTCCAAGCAGGCTTTCTTGGTGCTGGACGAAAAGTTTTTTTCGGTGAAGTAACCCCGGCTGAGATAGTGATCGAAGGCGATATAGCGTCGCCCCCTGTTCAGGCAGGAATCGAACGTCTCAAAACCTTAATGGCGACCGACGACGCTTTTGGCGAGCCTCGGGAGCTGGAGGTTTCCGACAGCGGCCGGATCGCATTGTTAGCCGTGCCGGTCGAAGGCGACACCTCTGGAGAAGTCTCCATTGCAGCGGTAACTAGACTGGACGACATCTATGTTGAAGAAGCCTTTGAGGGGATCGGCGCCAAGATATACGTCTCCGGCAAGACGGCTTTTAACATGAAGTTCTTCAATGTTTCGAAAAACTCGGCGTGGATCGTATTCCCATTCGTCTTGGGGATCAGTTTTCTGCTGCTGTTGGTGGTGTTCCGGTCGATCGTGCTGCCGGTCGAAGCCATCATTCTCAACCTGATGGCGGTCGGCGCAGCCTACGGAATCTTGGTACTGGTGTTCCAAGAAGGGTTCCTGGCCGGATTCTTCGGGTTGCAGAAATCGAGGACCATCGAGTCATGGATTCAGCTGTTTCTGTTGACCATCCTCTTCGGGTTGTCCATGGACTACCACGTCTTCCTGCTGTCCCGCATCCGGGAGAATTATGACCGGACCGGAGACACCACCGAGGCGGTGGCATTCGGCATACGGTCCACTGGGCGTCTGATCACCGGAGCGGCGCTGATCATGGTCGCGGTGTTCTGGGGATGCTTCACAGGTTCCCTGATCGGATTGCAGCAGATGGGCTTTGGTTTGGGAATGGCTATCTTGCTGGACGCCACCATCGTCCGCTGCGTGATGATCCCCGCATCCATGAAGTTTCTGGGCAAATGGAACTGGTACCTACCTAGCTGGCTGGAATGGGTCCCCAACGTGCGGTTCGAACCGGCTGAAGCAGCCGCCCCCGTCGCCAGCGGACGACTAGTCGTTACAGCAGATCCGAATCTGTCTAACGAAGGGGCATGGCAATGCCGTGCCCCTTCGTGTTTTGAGGCGTGGCGCAAGCTCGCCGCAGAAGTTACAATATCCCCTACTCTGGGACACGGCCCAGCGAACTTAAGGAGGCCCGATGGCAACGATTCTCGAAGATTATATCGCCAAACACCCCGGTTCGGCCCAACGGTACCTGGAGGCCTCCGAGATCTTCCCGGGCGGGGTTACCCACGACACTCGCTACGCCCAGCCCTTCCCTCTGTACATGACCCACGGCGAAGGCCCGCGTAAATGGGACGTTGACGGCAACGAGTACGTCGACTACGTCTCCGGCCACGGGGCGTTATTGTTGGGACACTCCCACCCAGCCATCGCCGAAGCGGTCTCCAAACAAATACAGCTTGGCACCCACCTAGGCGCGTCCACCGACGATGAGATCCGTTGGGCCAAAGCCATCAAGGCACTGATGCCGTCCATCGAAAAACTCCGGTTTCACAGCTCCGGCACCGAGGCGACTTTGATGGCCATGCGCTTGTCCCGCGCCTATACGGGCAAGGACAAGGTCATCAAGTTGCAAGACCACTTCCACGGTTGGCACGATTATGCCATGGCCGGTTCCGACCGCTCTGCGCCTGGTATCCCCGAGGCCAGTTGGGACACCATGGTGGTTGTTCCACCGGATGACTTGTCAGCGGTAGAGGATGTCATCAAGCGCGACCCGGACATCGCCGCAATCATCCTGGAGCCCACCGGCGCTCACTTCGGCCAACTGCCCCTGGACGTGCCCAACTACTTGACCGGCCTGCGTGAACTGACGGCCCAGGCTGGTGTCATATTGATCTTCGACGAAGTGGTCACCGGGTTCCGGGCGGCCCCGGGCGGGGTACAAGAACGCTATGGAGTGAGGCCCGACCTGACGACCATGGCCAAGATAGTGGCCGGGGGGCTGCCCGGTGGAGCAGTCGGTGGCAAGGCCGAAATCATCGATATGATCGCCCACCGTAACGACCCCGACTGGGACAACAACCACCGCGTCTACCATCCGGGCACGTTCAACGGGAACCCACTTTCCGCCGCAGCCGGCGCTACGGCCCTTGAGATGATCGCCACCCAGCCCATAAACCAACAGGCCGACGCCATGGCCGACCGGCTTAAGAAGGGTATCAACGACGTGCTGGGGCGGTTAGAGATTCCGGGCCACGCTCACGGCATCGCCTCGATGATTCACGTGGTCTTGGCCGATTGCGACTGTGATCGGGAGCTCTGCACCATGTCCCACGCCAAGATCGTCGAAGCCAACGGGTCGCCCGCCGTAACAGCCATGAAACGCGGCCTTCAAAACCGTGGCGTGGACATCATGAGCCGGGAGACGTTCTTGGTGTCCGGCACCCACACGGAGAAAGAAATCGAGCATACCCTGAACGCCTTCCAGGAAGCCATGGCTGCGGTCAGAGCCGACGGCCTGATCTAGGCGAAAAAATCAACAACTCCTGATTCTGTTAGAATTCCCCAATCCAAGACCAAACGCGTAATAAGAGGTGAACTATCATGCCTAGTTTTACTGACAAGTTGACCGTTGGCGGCAGCGAGATGGATATGTATGCCGCGCTCCCTTCGGGCTCCGGACCCCACCCGGCCGTGGTGATCGCATTCCATGTGGGCGGGCTGGACGACTTCGACCGGAAGATGGCCGACCAGTTGGCCGAAGCCGGTTTCGTGGCCGTAGTGCCCGATCTGTTCCACCGATACTCGAAAGAGATCATGGACGGCCCCCGCTTGGACCGCCTGGGTCACCTGAAAGACGCCGACATCGTCGCTGACATGAATGCCGCGGTAGATTTTTTGACCGCAAATTCGGCCATCGACAACGACCGCATCGGCGTGACCGGCTTCTGCATGGGCGGGCGCATCGCCTGGCTGATGGCCGCCACGAACCCCATTTTCAAGTGCACAGTGCCGTTCTACGGCGGCAATATCATGGGCAACTGGGGCCCCGGCGACACGCCGTTCTCGATGGCTGCCAACATCAACTGCCCCATGCTGTTCCACTTCGGTTCCGAAGACGGCAATCCATCGGTGGCTGACCGGGATACTTTCGACGCAGAACTGAGCCGCCTGGGCAAGGACTTCGAGTTCCACACCTACGACGGCGCCGGTCACGCGTTCATGGACTACACCAACCCGGAGCGCCATCACGAGACATCCGCCGCGGCTGCCTGGCCTCGGACAGTTGAGTTCTTCGCCAAGCATTTGAAGTAGGTCCGTTCGCCCGCGTTGATTATTATCTGAGAGGGGTTGTATGCCGTCTTTTTGGGAAAAAGTGTCAGTTAACGGGATCGAGATGGACGTTTATGCCAGCGTGCCCGACGGCTCCGGCCCTTTTCCCGCCGTGGTGGTGGCCCAACATGCCAGCGGCGTGGACAAATTCATCCAGGACATGGCCGATAAATTGTCTGCCGCTGGTTATGCCGCAGTGGCCCCGGACCTTTTCCACCGGATCACCGATAAGATGGTGGAAAGCACCGGAAAAACCAAACGCGACCAACTTAGCGACCCGTTGATCATCGACGATATCAACGCCACCGTTGAGTTCTTGGCCGGTCATTCCGCCATAGACTCGGACCGTATCGGCATCACGGGGTTCTGTATGGGGGGGCGCGTCACTTGGCTTGCCGCCGCCACTATTCCAACAATCAAGGCTGCTGTTCCCTACTACGGCGGCAACATCATGGTGCCCTGGGGAGATGCCACCGAACCGCCATTGACGCTAACGTCGGGGATCAAATGCCCGGTGCTGTTCCACTTCGGAGAGATCGACGAGAACCCTTCACAGGCGGATATGTTGGTGCTGGATAGAGTACTCTCCGCCAACAGTGTGCCGCACCGGTTCTACACCTACCCCGGCGCAAACCACGCCTTCATGAACCCAGCCAATCCTCCCCGCTACCAGAGGGTGGCCGCGGAGATGTCCTGGCCGCGAACCCTGGACTTCTTTGGAACGCACCTGAACGGTCCGCCGACCCCCGGTTACGACGGACCTGCCTGCGAATAAATCAGACATATATCTAGGAGAAGCCATGCCCCGCGTATCACTGGACTTGGAACTGGCAGACGACCGTGCGGTCGTGAAATCGGACGGCTGGAGAATCGCCCCCGGCCTGGTTCCGGGCGAGCCCAATCAAGGCTTGACAGCCGAGATGGGGGACAGCCCGGCCCGGCTACCAGATTACGACGACTCCGGATGGGAGAATGACTCGGACATCCAGAAGCGCCGCTCAGTTGGCTTCACCTTCGCCTGGTACCGCATCAAGGTCACCATTCCCGACCAGGTCAAAGGCGAGAACGTCACCGGGGGAAGGGTATGGTTTGAGACCAACGTGGACAACTATGGCGAGGTCTACGTGGACGGCCACATCGACCGGGACAAGTGGGTCGTCACGGGTAACAACACCCCCAAACGCGTCCTCATCGAAGACCCGGCGGCCCCCGGAAGGGAGCATACAATTGCCGTTCTGGTGGCGAACGCTCCCTTGGGCGCTCCGGTGGGCACCATCTTCATGCGCTATGCCACCCTGGCATTTGAGCCGGCGCCCGGCCCATAAACCCGAGCCGCGCAAACAAGAGACTTTGAATTCCGGCCGGCGTATCAGATCATGGGCCGCTGGCCGTTCTGATTTACCGGCCGTTCTTATTTAAGGGAGCCGAAATGAGCAGCCGTCAATTCGCCGGCCAATTGGCCGCACCTGAATTCCCCTCGGACCTGGAGTGGGTCAACTCGGACCGGCCTCTGACGATGAAAGAACTCCAGGGAAAGATCGTCATCCTGGACTTCTGGACTTACTGTTGAATCAACTGCGCCCATATTTTTCCGCAGTTGCGGAAACTGGAAAAGAAATACGCCAACGAACTAGCCGTGATCGGAGTCCATTCGGCCAAGTTCCCCAACGAGAAAGAGACCTACAACGTGGAAAAAGCCGTTCGCCGGTACCAGCTGGAGCATCCAGTGATCAACGACGGCCAATTCCAGATATGGCAACAATACTCGTGCCGGGCCTGGCCTACACTGATGTTCATCGACCCCAAGGGCAACGTCGTGGGCAAACACGAAGGCGAGATGTCCTTTGAGGCTTTTGATGGGCTGATCAGCCAGATGGTGGCCGAGTACGAGTCCGATGGGACCCTAGATCATAGGTCCATGCCGTCCGGGTATCACCAACCGACCGACACCCATCTCAGTTTCCCCGGCAAGGTGCTGGCTGACGGGCCGGGTGACCGGCTGTTCATCGCCGACACTAACCACAACCGCATCGTAATCACCTCTCTGGACGGCGTCTTGCGGCAGGTTGTCGGCAGCGGTGAAGAGGCCCTGACCGACGGCGACTTGGCTTCCTCTTCCTTTAACCACCCGCAAGGGATGGTCCTGGACGGCGAGACGCTGTACGTGGCCGATACCGAGAACCATGCCATCCGCCGGGTGGACCTGGCGGCCGGTACAGTGGAAACAATCGCCGGGACCGGAGAACAGGGACACTCCCGTGAAGGCCGGGGGCCGGGCCGGACCATGGAACTATGCTCGCCCTTTGATCTGCTCCAGCACGAGGGAACGCTCTACATCGCCATGGCCGGAATCCACCAGCTCTGGTCTATGGACCTGAAAGACGGCATTGTTGGCCCCTTCGCCGGCACCGGTGGGGAAGCCATCACCGACGGTCCCTTGGCCACCGCGGAACTGGCCCAACCCTGCGGCATCACCACCGACGGGGTAAAACTCTTTTTTGCCGACAGCGAGACGAGTTCGGTGCGGTCCGCCGACATTGATCCAACGGGGAAGGTGCGGACGATCGTCGGCCTGGACCTGTTCGTGTTTGGAGACGTTGACGGCTCGGACCACCACGTTCGTCTCCAACACCCCATCGGTATCACCCACTTTGATGGCGTGCTCTACATCACCGACACCTACAACCACAAGGTCAAGCGGGTGCTGCCGGCCATGCGGAGCGCCTTCACCGTGCTGGGAAACGGCTCGTCGGGCCACGTAGACGGCCCCGCCAGCCAAGCGCAATTCTCCGAACCCAGCGGCATCAGCTTCGCCAACGAAAACATGTACATCGCCGACACCAACAACCACGCGATACGGGTTGCGGGGATAGAATCAGGTGAGGTTTCTACGTTGGAGATTACGGGGCTTTAGGTTATGACCCAGTAATCCTAGAGAAATCAACGCCCTTCTCCCATTCATGGTGAGCTTGTCGAACCACGCTGCGGACCTGAACCATGTTTCATAGAACGGTCCTTTGACAAGCTCAGCTTGGGCGGTGTCTCCCGTACCGTCTTTCCGTCACTCCGGGAGTACGGTACCCACTGCGCCTACATTTGTTCTCCGTCGACTGAGAGACTGGTCCTGGTTCGCTGCCTTCGCCGGAACGGCTGTGGGGCCGCTAGATTCTCTTGATTTTTCCCAAAAACTCTTTGGCTGCTTCGTAATCGCGGGCGCCCCCGCGTTTGATGGGGGGCATGAGGTAGATGTTGTTGAGGCAAACTTCTTGGAACTTCCCGTAGAGCTCCAGGGCGATGTCCACTCCAGTGCGGCCGCCTTCCAATTCAGCCCGCAGCGATTCGGGGACGGAACTGAATAGCACTCCGTCTTTTTCCAGTATCTGAAGTCCGAAGTAGATGGGCACGGTCCCGGCTTTTCCAGCGTAATACCCGACGGATTCCCGGTAGCGGGCCACGTGATCCACGTTGAAGATGGGTTGGGTGATCAGGAATTCGGCCCCGGCCTGCACCTTCCGTACCGCAAGTTGGGCTTCTTCTTCGATGCCGCGGCCCAGGTCGACCGCAGCGCCGATGCAGAAGTCGGTGGGCTGCCCCAACTTACTCCCTTTGAAGTCCTGGCCCTGGTTCATCTGGGCGATGGCTGCGATCAGGCCGGTCGGCGAGTAATCGTTCACCGATGCCACTCTTTTTTGGTCCTGTTCTCCAAATGGGTCGCCTTGGACTACCACTACGTTCTGTACACTCAGGAGCTGAGCGCCGAGCAACTGGGACAGGAGCGCCAGTTTGTTCATATCCCTGGTGGCCAGGGTGAAAACAGCGTCGTTTCCGGAATTTTGTATGGCCGCGGCCAGCATGGCCGAATTGGTCCGAACAGCCCGCCCCGGATTGTATGCAACCGAGATGAAATCGGCCCCGATTGGGGCCTGACGGACGACAGCCTGGTCCCCGGACCGGGGAGGGGAGAAGTCGCAGATGACTGACGTGTGGCCCGTGGCCTCGAAGCAGCTCTCGGTAATCTTCACCACAGGCGCACCTCCAGTGTGAATCGATGAGAAAAGACGGCAGATGCTAGGAAGGCAGTTCGGCCAGATACTCTCTGAAGAGTTCGATAGATTTACGCTCGGAAAGCCCGACGAAATACCGGTACCCGATGATGTACTCGACGATATCCCGGGCCATCATCAAAAGGTGGTCTTTGGGGTCGGCCAGGTGGAAAAGGCTGTCCACACCGTCCTCTAAGCCCACGTACAGGGTGTCTTCCACCAGCAGGGTATCGTTTTCATTCAGCTCTTTGCGGGCCATCCAGCGGGCGAACACGAAGGGCAGACTGGTCATGGCATGCCACACTTCACCCAGGTCGTACCGGTGCCCATAACCTCTGGCGCCACGCCGGCGGCGCAGCGCGTCATCCCCGGAGATGACGAAGGCGTCATGCTCATCTGGCAACGACACGAAGGTATCGGTGCTGCCATTGTGTTTCTGGGCCAGCAATACTTGGAACAACTTGCGGGTTGTCAAGTCGGCCGTGGCCGTCGCGATGGTGGCCCCGGAGAGTTCCTCAAGGGGTTTCTTGGAGTAAAGCAGGTTGCTGCCGGCTTTGTTCGACGCTGATAGACAGAAGCCGGCCACTGGGACGCAGATGTCTTCCAGAGCAAAACTGTCCACCAAACTCACGGGTCCGGCGTCGATCTCGCCATCGCGAAGGGCTTGGGGAATGTCTTTGAGACTCACGTCTTGGAGAACGATGCCGCGGCGTACCATATCGATGTAAAAGGGCTCAAAATTCAGGTCGATGACCCGTCCGACAGTGATTGCCATCTATCTACACCATGTGAATGTTGGAATATCTTTAAAATGCGCCTGATCATCGGAGGCATTGGCGCAACCGGCTTTTGGAAGTCCAGAGACACGCGCACCATCAGAACGAGGCGTGCCTAGGCGATTCGTATTCTGATTTTAGGCGTATTGAAAATCACCGTCAAGACAGCCTAGTCCAGCTTGGTTCTAGGCGCACAGGAAGTCCGGTTTGTCGACATTGGCGTAGCGCTAACGTAAACTTGTTTCTAGGGGCAGCTTTGCGCAATATAGTATTCGTAATAAGTATTGTCTTGTTCGCCGGATTGGCGTTCCCGACGCCGGCGGTTACACACGCTGATGAGGGGAATATCAAGGTCGTCGAAGCCAAAGCGGAGAGCCAATTCCCGGATGGAATAAGATTCTCCGTGGTCGCCACTAGCGTCGACGAGATCGACGACATCCGCGTCTTCTTCAGCAAGATAGATCAGAAAGGGCGAAGCGCCTACCGCTCCGTGGAATTTGAGGCTGGCGAGAGCATCGTCGGTGAGTCGATTCTCCCTAGTGGCAGTGGCGGCGCGTACTTCCCGCCCGGCACCAAAATCGAGTACTCGTTTGAAGTCCGAGACAAGGCCGGAGCGGTGGTGCGGACCGAGTCCCGGGAATTTGTCTACGAGGACAACCGGTTCGAATGGTTCACCGTAGTTGAGGACCTGATCACGGTTTACTACTACGGGGAGTACGTCGAAGGCCGCGCCCACGTTGTTCTTGAAGCCGCCAAAGCAAACTTTCAGAAAATGTTGCCCGTGCTGGGCATCGCGCCCACCGAGCCGCTGCGCATAGTTTCCTACAACAACTACCGGCACATGTCCTCGGCCTTGCCATTTCGCTCCCAGGCGGTGAGCGAAGGACTGCAGACCCAGGGAATGGCCTTTAGCAACGAACGGGTGCTGTTGGTCCACGGGTTCGACCCAACCGTAACCGGCACGGTCTCCCATGAGTTCACCCATCTGTTGGTAGGTGAAGCCGCCGGACCGGCTATTAACCAGGTCCCTTCCTGGCTCAATGAGGGCCTCGCAGAGTATGGCAACATCGACCCTACAGACGACTACGATGCCGCTCTGCGCTACGGCATCTTCACCCGCCGGATAAAACCACTGTGGTACCTCAGCTCCTTCGGTGGAACACCCGAGGACATCATCATCGCCTATGGTCAAGGCCGTTCGGTGGTCCAGTACATGATCGACTCCTACGGAGAAGACCGCATGGCCGCCCTGTTCCCGGTGCTGCAACGCACCTTGGACATCGATCAGGCGCTGCTGGAAGTCTACGGTATGGACCAGTTTGGCCTGGATACCGCTTGGCGAAATGCCTTGGGGTTGGAGCCTCTGCCGTCTCCCGAAGAACTTGAGTCCGAACTCAACGAAGCTGCTGAGGATCCTGAGACCGACGTGTCTCCCGCGGAGGGTTCCGAGCTTGAAGAGACTTCCGGAGATACTGAGGGTGACTCCCCAGCCGCCGCGGAAGCGACAGAGATACCTGAGGCTACCGAAGGCGAAGACGCCCATTCCGCCGGGACCACGGGAGATGATAGCGAAGCTCCCGAAGGCGGCTCGAACTCTCCGGGCTGTGGCGCACCCGCAAGTGGATCAGGCGGCCCCACCGGCGTTGGAATTCTGTTGCTGCTAGGCGCTCCTCTGGGTCTGGTGGCCTTCCCTCGTTTACGCCGCCGCTGGCCGTCTAGCTAGGCGAACTCCAAGCGAAATACTCGTGATTGACCGCAGTAGATCTGCGCCTGGCTAAGAGCGGATCAGCGGGCGCGGGGGTTGAAGGCGTCGTTCACCGCATCACCAAGCAGGTTGAACGTGAATAGCAGCAGAGACAGTGTGAGCACCGGGAAGAGCAACAAATGCGGGTCTGACCTCAGGACCGAGATACTGCCATTCTGAAAGATCATAAGGCCGAGACTTGGCGTTGGCGGCTGGATGCCGATCCCCAAGAAACTGAGAAATATCTCAGACCCAGCCACGCCGGCCAGTCCCGCCGACACCATCACGATCACCGGTCCCATCACGTTGGGCAACACGTGCTTGGTCAGGATCCGTGGCGTTGAGGCGCCGATCGCCCGCGCCGCTTCCACGTATTGGTTCTCCCTAGCTTGTAGCACCTGACCGCGGACAAGCCTCGCCATACCGAACCATGAAAAGATGGCCAGCGCCAGAGACAGCACGAAGTAATCCACGACACCCAGTCTTATGATATCTATGCCAACTGTCTCTTCGATACCTCGCACCCAATCGGTGATCGGTGGCTTGAGCGTGGATATGATTATCAACACGAGGAAAATCTCGGGAAAGGCAGAAGTCACCTCCCCCACCCGCATGACAAGGGTGTCTATCCATTTTCCGAAGTAGCCCGCCAGCAACCCCATGGTGATGCCCAATGCAAGACTCCCGGTCACCAGCGTTACGACGGTTATGATGACGGTGGTCCGCAACCCATAGATGATGCGGGTGAGTATGTCCCTTCCCAATCGGTCGGTCCCGAACGGATGGCTGATACTTGGGCCCTGCTTTGTGATTGACAGGTCTTGGTCGTTGTACCCGTAGGGCGTGACCATCGATGCCAGCACGCCTGAGCCGTACATCAGCAGGATTATCGTCAAGCAGGCGACGCCGACCTTTTTGCGAAGCAATCTGCGGAGTGAAATGGCCCAATAGTTGCGGCTGGATGCGTGCCGCAGAGCAATCGCCGGTTGGGCCTCGTTACTCAGCATGGGCGCCGCCCAGTCTGATCCTCGGGTCGAGCCAGGGGTAGATCAGGTCAACGATCAGGTTGGCGAGGACGAACATCGTAGTGCCTATGATGACTATCGCGTTGATGATCGGATAGTCCCGGGCGAATATGGAGCTGATGAACAGGTCTCCGATCCCAGGGATGCCGAAGTACCGCTCGACGATGAACGAGGTGAACGCTATCCCCGCCAGCGAGAAGCCAAGCATGGTGATCACTGGAATCATGGCGTTCCGCAGGACGTGCCGCCGCTGGACTGTGGTTTCCGAGAGCCCTTTGGACCGGGCCGTCCTGATGTAGTCCTGGCTGATGACCTCAAGTGTGCTGGCCCGGGTCAACCTGGTTATTATCGCGATGCCCGGAACGCCCATCACGATCGCCGGCAAGATCGTGTGGGTAGAGAACAACCCTCCCCAGTCGTGCGTCGGTAAAATATCGAGCCAAGACGCAAACACCAATAATAAGAGAGGCGCGGTGAGAAAAACGGGTATGGACTGACCCAGGAGGGTAAATGCAACCGTGCTCGTATCCCAAAATGTCCCCTGTCTGAGGGCCGCAAACAGACCCAGCGGAATGCCGATTGACACAGAAAGGAACAGTGCCGCGATGTTGAGTTGGGCTGAGACCCACATCTTCTTTTTGAGGAGCTCGCCAACCGTTCGGCCAGGCAACGCGATACTATCGCCAAAATCACCACGGGTCACGTTTTTGAGATAGCGGCCGTACTGGACGAAGATATTGTCATTGAGGCCCCGTTGCTCGCGGATGCGCTCGATGGACTCTTCATTATTGTATTGCCCTGCCCGAATCTCGATCGGGTCGCCCGGCCCAAACCGGCCCATCACGAAAGTGATGAACGAAATGATCAACAAGATCACTGGCAGCCAAGCCAACCGTCGGATTACGTATGTGCCCACGCTTGCGCCCGGCCCCTACTCGTCTGTCAGGTAAACGTGCCTAAGTTTGGGGATGATTAAAGGTGTTTGCAGGTAGTCTTTAACGTTGGGTTTTATCAGCAAGTAGCGCTCTCCGCTGTACCAGAGGGGAATCCAGGGCGCGTCGTCCAAGATGGTCTGTTCCACTTCGTTGTAGATGAGGAATCGTTTCGTCTCATCGGTCTCGACCCTGGCCTGTTCCAACAGCGAGTCGACCACCGGGTTGTTGTAGTTAGTGTGGTTGTTGCTGCTGTCGCTGTAGAAAAGTATGTCCAAGAAGTTCTCAGGATCCGGATAGTCGGCGATCCATCCGATATCGAACATCTGGAAGCGCCGCTTGTTCAGGTCTTTCAAGAACGTGGCGAATTCAGTCTGCTGAAACTCAGTCTTGATTCCGAGGTTCTTCTCCCACATCGCCAGGACTACTTCCATGTCGAGGCTCACATTGGCCCCGAAACTTCCAGGGGTCGTGATGGTGATGGGAGGCAGGTTATCGAGGTCATTTCCGTACTTGGATTCCTTTAAAAGCTGTAGAGCTTTCTCCGGGTCAAACTTGTAGCCGGAGACCGACTCGCTGAAACCCGGAAATCCAGGAGGTAGGATCCCCGTGGCCGGGACTACCTGGTCTCCCAGCACGATGGTCGCGATCTCTCTCTTGTCGATGGCCAGATTCAGCGCTCGGCGCACCTTAACGTCGTCCAGAGGCGGTTCGTTGACATTCAGGCCGATGTACTGGACGCTGAATTGGGGAGCTGCCTGATGGAGCTCAGCATTTAGGCTGTTGTTCGGATCTTGGAGGCGGTCGATATCGGCCAATCCCACTCCGGCGATGTCGATCTCGTCATTCTCGTACATGAGCATCGACGTGCCGCCGCTCAAGATCATCTCCACCTCAGCGATCTTTGCCGGGCCAAGGTGGTAGCCCTCATGACGGCTGAGGACGAGGGTTTCGCCAACTTTATACTCGGTCATCCGGAACGGGCCGGTGCCGTTGGGCTTGCGGAACCAGTTCTTGGGGCTGGCTTCAACGTTCTCTTTGTCCAGGACAAAGGCCGTGGGGTAGGTAAGTTTGGCCAGGAAGAACGACTTGGAACCGTCGATGGTGATCTCGATGGTCCGTTCGTTGATCACCTTCACCCCGGATATCTCCAAGGCGTCTCCGGCGATCTTCGCTTCCACCCCGACTATATCTCCCAGATATTGGTCAACGTTGGGGGATTCAGTTAAAGGGTTGGTGGCGCGCTCCAGCGACCAGCGGACGTCTTCCGCAGTCACAGGCTTGCCGTCATGGAAGGTAGCATCGGGGCGAATTCTAAAAGTGTAGACCCGGCCATCGTCGGAAACATCCCAACTCTCGGCAAGGTCGGCGACCACATTTAGGTCTTTATCGATGGTTACCAGTCCGCCGAATACCTCCACGATTATCTGGGCGGAGGTTGCGTCGGTGGTCAGGTGGGGGTCGAGGGTTGGCGGGTCCACGAACAGCCGGACGAAACGCCCTCCCTCCAATGGCGTACCGCCGCCGGTGGAACTGCTGGAATCCGATGCGCTGGACGATGCGGTCGGTTCCGGGGAGTCGCTGCCAGAATCTGTGGTTTCGCTGCTGCCGGAGGATCCAGAGCAGGCTGCCACTAAGAAAAGCAGTCCAAAGGCTAGCGGTAGTGTCTTCCAACCCATATTTTCGTTCCTCAATAACCGGGATAGAGCCCTCTCTTCGACACGGGACTCGGTTGCGGCTTTTGACTTGATCCTATTTTAGATAGCGCGGCGGTTTTATTCCAATGTTACCGGCTGGCTGATCCGCTAAATATACGTTGATGTTGTGAGATACGTGGCCCGTCGGTGATAGCTGCGGCTCCTTGTAAGACCCACGCTCATTTGCTAACATATTCAAGCCTGATTGCAACTGTGTTCGGCTGGGTCCAACCCTCTTCGGCACAGCACTTCCGACGTGGCGAGCGTAGCCAAGAGGCCTAAGGCGCCTGTCTGTGGCACAGGAGATCACGGGTTCGAATCCCGTCGCTCGCCCCACCAGCAATTCTACTTGATTCCCTCATTAGATGCGCCCGTAGCTCAATGGATAGAGTACTGGGCTTCGAACCCAGGGGTTGTGAGTTCGAGTCTCGCCGGGCGCACCACTTTCGAGACTAAATCGGCTCTCATTGGTTCAGTCGGGGCCGATTGTTCTGCGTTTTACTAACCGTTTGGTAACGCACTGAATGGCCTGGTCTATTTTTACCCTCTAGACATCTCTTTAATTTCATTGGTAAGCGTATCAAGAACCCTGTCGAATCCATGAGTTGCCGCTTGCTGCAGACCAAGGCTAACATGGGCGTAGAGGTCTAGAGTCATAGCCACACTGCCGTGACCTAAGAGTTCACTGATGATTTTCCAATTGACTCCTTGTTCCAGCATCAAGGTGGCGTGTGTATGCCTAGCATCATGCATACGAACCCCTGGGAACCCCGCCTTTCTTACGAGGCGCCTCCATGCCTGAGATACCGAATGGGGAAGCAATGGACTGCCATCCGCGTGGCAGAATACCAGGTCTTCGTCGTTGATCGGCCTATCCATCAGTATTCCTGCTGCTCGTTGTCTCTCAAGGTGTTGCCTGAGTACTATGGAATTTGAAGGCGCGAGAGGAACCTGCCGACGGCTTTTTTCAGTTTTTGGCGGCTGAAAGATAAAGCTCTTATCAGCAAGATGGTGAAGGGTTCGGTTAATCGATATCACTCCCAGGTTAAGATCGACATCTGACCACCGTACCCCCAGTAGCTCGGACCGGCGCATACCAGTAAACAAGGCGGTGTAAAACACCGGATAGAACTCCGTATCTTTGACTGATTCTAGGAAGTACAGATTCAGGTCGTACAGCGGGGACCTGTAAAGATACCTCGGGTGTGGGAGTTAGACGCCGTATAATTCTGAGGTGAATTCATCCAATGCCTCTTTCGCGTCCGGCCATTTATCCCTTGGCGAACAACGGCAAACGTTGGTCGAATTGTAAGAAGGTGATCAACCGTGCTCCGTCACCATCCCTCGTGCTCAGCAATAGACGCCGTGTCGATTGACCAAAGTGCCCGCGACGGATTAGGACCAATTGAGACCGGCTGACCGGACCCCCGGGTTGGCGCGCGTCATCTCGGCGCGCGTCTACTACGGGTGGTTCGTCGCCATTGCCGCAGGCGCCGCTGAATTTGGAAACGCGGCTTCTTCCATCACCGTCTTGACCTTCTTCGTCATTCCGATGACCGACGAATTCGGTTGGAGCCGGACTGAAATCTCCGGGGCGACCAGCGTGGGCGCCATCTTGGGTGCGGCTTTGGCGCCTTTTACTGGCCGCATGGTTGACCGCGTTGGCTCTCGCATGGTGTTGGTGGTGGGAGGGGTGGCCGTGGCGGCGGCCTGTTTCTACCTGGCGGCCGCCCAGACCCTGGTCGGATTTTACGTCGCCTTCACCATCGCAAGGACCGCCGACCAGGGCCTGATAAAGATTGGCACCACTCCCGTGGTTACCAAATGGTTTCGGCGTTACCGGGGGCGCGCGGTCTCGGTCGTTTTCTTCACCGGCATGCTTGGGGTTATCACCATGGCCCCTGTCGTCCAGTTGGTCATTGTCGCTTGGGGTTGGCGTGCCGCCTGGGTAATGCTGGGAGTGGTGATGGCCTTGGTGGGGGTACTTCCCAGTGCGTTGATTGTCCGGCGCCAACCGGAAGACATCGGCTTGCGGGTGGACGGCGCGTCCTTGTATGAGGCGCAAGGCCTACCGGCAGCGGATGCGAGTGTTCCCGGCCAGGCGTCATTGGACCTCGACCCCAGGTGGCGCCTGGGGCAAATCCTACGGACGCCGGCGTTCTGGTTGCTTTTGGTGTCCCTCTTCGTGGTCAGCACCGCTAGTTCTGGCGTCGTGCTCCATCTGATGCCGTACATAACGGAGCGAGGCATCAGTTCAGGGTCGGCGGTGGGGATCATCAGCGTATTCACCGCATCTGGAGCGGTATCCACGGTGGCGGTAGGCGTCCTCTCAGACCGCACGCCGCCGCGCCTCTTGATGGTCGTCGGCTATCTCTTGTCGGCCAGCGCCATGGGCATGTTGATTGTTACCGACACTCTGCCCGAAGCGTTCTTGTTCGCGGTGCTGCAGGGGACGGCTGCCAGCGGTATCAACGTGCTGGCACCGATTTTGCTGGCCAGCTACTACGGGAGGTGGGCCATGGGGTCGATTTACGGAATAACCAGGGCGGCCCAGGTCGTCGGCTTCGCTCTGGGGGCCCTTATCTCGGGTGTGGTCTACGATTCCACCGGCAGCTACCGGGACGCCTTCACGTTGTTTTTGGTTATAGCGGTGGCCAGCTCTTTCTTGGTCATCATTGCCAAGCGCCCCGCACCACCGGATGCTTGGACTGTGTGAGCCAGGAGCTTATGATCCGTTCCGCCCCGACAGTACCCGAAGATGGTGTGCCTTCCTACTCCATCTCCCAATACCCATATTTTGTTGCCTTCCGGCATT
>Ga0207966_1000919_pt1 | contig 16581 bp, 19 predicted proteins | sample Knorr_S23_td_NAD_FD_185611 | JGI IMG/M metagenome (GOLD analysis project Ga0207966, IMG submission 185611) | Marine microbial communities from Southern Atlantic Ocean transect - Knorr_S23_td_NADW_ad_2500m_LV_B (SPAdes) (version 2) | ecosystem: Environmental > Aquatic > Marine > Oceanic | place...
TATATAGTAACACGCCGGGAGTGGGATTTGAACCCACGTGTCCCGAAGGACAATCGCTATCTTTTTACTACCATTCGAGGCGATCGCGTTAGACATAGCCAAAAATTCAGACTTCGCTACCCCGGCAACCCAAATATACGCATAATCTTTTAAAAGAAATTGTATTTTTATTAAAATAAAAAAAAATGCCTTTAAATTAGTTGTCTTCACTAGTAATATATTATGATTGCAATAAAATTCATATTTATAATTTTATCATTATTAATTATGCCAGTTATTTTAATTCCAAGTTTTGCTCAACCTATACCTGCTATGCCTGCTCCATCATGTGAGGGGCTCGATTGTGATCCATCAATAAGAATTACTTATCTGTTATTGGATAGTGGTCAGTATTCTAGAGGAGATGATATTCTACTGACAGTGGAAGTCATAAACGAATCTCTTCTTGATTCAATTGTTGTGAATTTAGTAATTCAAGCAAATTGGATAGTTGGAACACCTATTAGTAAATCGGTAACTATACCATCTAATAATTCAAAGACAGTTACAGTGTCTTTCTCAACATCAAAAACAGTTTATGGAAGACAAATTCTTCAGGTAAGAGCCCTAGGCACACACCCTGACGATCCTTCTATTAACGTTGAATCTTCCACCTTGTTACAAGTGCCATTTAAACCAGCTCCAACACCAATTTTTCCTATACTTATTTTTGTACTAGTAGTATTGGGCTTATTGGCTTTTGTTATTTCATCGACTCGAACAATGGGTAAATTATAGATACATCCGGCAACAACTTGAACTAATTATAATATTTCTGCAGCTTTTACCAGGTTTTTAATTAAATTTGCAATAAGTATTGGACCGAGTCCTCCTGGAACCGGTGTTATGATGTCTACTTTATCTAATAATTCATCCATATCTGCATCTCCTATGACTTTACCATTTACATAATTATTTGCAGCGTCAATGATAATTACCTGATCCTTGACCATATTTTTTTTAATCCATTTTGGTCTACCAAAATCCGTAATAATTATATCAGCTGTACTTAATTCTTCAAATGTAAGATGTCTACCGATTTCAATTTCATTAATTATTCCTCCCATTTGTTCCAAAACTGATGACAATGGTTTACCAAATAAATTAGTAACTCCAACAATTATTATTTTTTTTCCATCTATTGTTACTTTATGCCGTTTAAAAATTTCTAGAACAGCATCAACTCCCGCTGGATAATATGAACTTGTTTGAAGTTTTATTCTTTCAAGCGTCATTGGATTTAACGCATCAACATCTTTTTCTAGAATTATTTGCGATAAAATTTGTTCTTGATCAAATTTCTCTGCCAATGGCAATTGCACTAATATCCCGTGAACCTTTTCATTTAAGTTTAATTCATTTATAATTTTCAATATATCATCATTTGATTTACCTTCGTCAATTTTTCTGATATTACCATCTGCGCCTGCATCTTTGATTTTTCTTAATTTCAGATTGACATATCTCTCAGAATCTTCATCATTTCCTATTAGCAGTATTTCTATATACGGACAAACGTCATTATTCTTTAGATTTATTATTCGATTTTCACAATTTTTCATTATTTCCGCAGCAATCTTCTTACCATCTATAATTGTCATTTTATTCAATTCATTATTAAGACGATGTTCTTATAGTTCTATGTCTTAATAAAAAATTGATGGCAGTCAACATAACCGTAATTAAGACTGGTTTTATTGGAGTAACTACTCTGATTGAAGCATTATTAGACGAACGCGCTGCTAGAAAAGACATTTCGGTTCGTGCGATTTCATCTGGCTCTAAAATGACTCTAGATGATTTTCAAGATGTTGAAAAAATTGCTACTTCTATAAATACAGATTTATTTCTCCTAGTGACCCCAAACGCTTCATTAGACTTGCCCAAAAAACTTGCTTTTAACTTATCTAAACATAAACCTACAATTGTAATTTCTGATAATTTTGCATCAAAATCCATTAATGATTTTGAAAATTCGAATCAAGGTTGTATTATCATTCAAGGAGATCCATTGATTGGAATAAGACAAGAATTCCTTGACCCGATTGAAATGTCAAATTTTAATAGTGACGTTTTAAAAGTTCTGTCAATTACAGGAGCGTTTAGAGCATTATTACATGAAATCGATCTGGTTATTTCTGCAATTAACAACTCTCAACCTATTGTCCTGCCTCATGTTATTGTTGACAAACATAAGGCATTAGTTCATTCTGGCTTATCTAATCCATATGCAAAATCAAAAGCTTTAGCTAGTTACGAAATGGCTAAACTAGTTGGACGTTTATCTGCAGAAGGAGGTTATAAAGAAAAAAATAGGGACAAATATCTTTTAGTAGTTAGTGCATCTCATGAGTTAATTCGTCAAGCAGCTATTTTAGCAGATGAAGCACGTGAAATTGAAAAAGGCAGTGATAATGTTTTCCGTCAGATACATGATTCTGAAGGAAATTATGCAACAAAAAATAAACTCATGGATGGTTTTTAATTAGGATTTTCGTTACCAAATTTGGTAACTTCTTGGTAATACCAGGCAATTGTTTGTCCTTCTTTCGGATAAAACAAATTACTTCCAATATCTAATAAATTCCATTTACAACAACTAAATGACCAAGCTGACCAAGCAAATTTATTATTTCCTCCCACACCTAAAATTTCATTAACAAAATATGCATCAAATTCAGGATAATATTGAACATCTATTTGTTCATTTACTGTATTTTTGGTTATTTCTAACATACTTGCATTATTACTTACAGACGTATTATTATAATACAAAATAGTACCATTTCCCAAATTAATTATAAGATTGATTTGAATTACTTCATTTACAGAATTTCCATTATTAGAATAACTATTTAGTTGATTTTCATATACAAAAAATCCAATTAAAGACAATAGTATAATGAAAATAGTACCTGTAATTACAACAAACTTCCCATTTTTTTCATTCCAAATCAATTTCAGTTTTAAGGTTAGTCAGCATGTATATAAATATTGGCACTAGGAAACAAAATATTACTACGTTCGCTAATTGGTGAATTATTGAAAATGGAATACCTGTAATAATTCTTAATATTATTCCATCGACATTTTGAAAAATAATTAATCCTTCAATAGCATTAGTCCAGATATCATAAATAAAAGTACAAATGATACTAATGCATCCTAACATTATTGTTATTCTAATTGGATTTTTATTGAATTTGAAAGGTGTGTTATAATATTTTCTAAAAATAGATCCTGCAATTCCATAAACCATTTCACCAATCATTAAAACTACAATTAAAGGAAAACCAGCAGCACCTAATGGATTGATACTTCCATATACTAACCATGATAAAATACTTACACTAATAGCAGCTTTAATTCCGAATAAATAACCTGTAAGAAAAACCATACCATCCATTAACTTTATTTGTGGAAATCCAATTAGAGCATAATTTGAAGAAACTATTATTGCAGTTATTATTGATACAGCAGCAATTGTATTAGTTCTCATATTCTCTATTTTATTAAATAGACATTTATCTATTCTTTATCATGTTTTTTGATAGTACAATAAAAAAAACCAGAGATAGTATTATTACAATTATTCCTCCTGGAGGAATTAATACTGGATGTGTGGGGAGATAAAACGCAATAATTACTCCACTTATTGAACATATTATAGAAATTATTATACCGTTGAATATTGTATTCTTGAAACTACTACTAAATTGTAGGGCAATTAATATGGGCAGAACTAACAATGAAGAAATTAGAAGAACTCCAATTATTCTAATTGCAGTAACAATCAGAACGGCGGTGAGAACTATCAGTATATTATCGTAAAAATTTACATTGATATTATTTATTTTAGATAATTCCTGATCAACAGTGATTATAAACCATTTTTTATAGACAAAAACTGTAGTAGTAATGATAATAGCACTTGTTATAAAAAGAATTAACAAGTCCTGTTCTGTGACTAGTAATATACTCTTTCCAAAGAGTATTTCCCATAAGTTCACATGCTGTGTAGAAAGACTCAATAAAACAACAGCAATTGCCGTACTAGATGCGAAGAATACAGCTAGTACAGCATCAGCATTAACATTCCCTGTTTGTATAAGTTTCAATAACAACATTGATGCTATAACTACAACAGTTATGGCGGTAATTGTTGGAACAAAATTTAAGAATATACCAATTGCAATACCTGCTAATGCTACATGAGACAATGTATCTCCGATTAAGGATATTCGCCTTGATACAACAAACATACCCATTATTGGAGCTGTTATTGCAATAATTAACGCAGATAGAAGTGCATTAATCATATAACTATGACTAAAAATTTCAAACATCATTGATGATCTCCATGTGAAATTATTTTTGCATCATAACCATAAGATTTAGTTAGATGTTCATCACTGAGGAAATCTTGTATTTTTCCATGAAAATCAAGTCTTTTGTTGATACATGCTAATCGATTTACAGATTTGGATATTGCAAAGGTATCGTGAGACGAAAAAATTATGGGTGTTTTTTTTATATGTAAAGTATTTAATACGTTGAAAATTTTAACTTGAGTTTTCATATCTATACTGCTACTTGGTTCATCTAGAATAACAATATCAGGATTATCAACAATTGCGCGAGCAAGGAACACAAGTTGAAGTTGTCCTCCAGAAAGATCTATTATTTTTTCATTAATTAATTTATCAATACCAATATCTTTTGTAACTTGCATTATTTTTTTCTTCGAAATATTATCAGAGAAAATAAAAGAGGAATTAATTCCTGTCTCGATAATCTCTTTGACTGTTACTGGAGAATTTAATATTAATGGAATTTTTTGTGGAAGGTAACCTATTTTAGGGTTTTTATTGTTTAATGGAAGAAAAATTTTACCATAATTTGGCTTTATTACCCCTGCAAGAACTTTTAATAGAGTAGTTTTACCTGAACCATTTGGTCCAATTAGGGCTAAAAAATCATTTTTATATATAGTTAAAGATATATCATCAAGAATTACGTTCTTACCCTTCTTTACATAAATATGCTCTAATTCTATTATTTTTTCCAAATACTACTCAAACTCAAAATTTTATAATATAATATAATATTTTAATATTATTAATTTTTTTAACTTTTTTATTAATTCTCTATAGTTATTAATATTAGAATATTATAAAAAAAACTATGCCAATTATAAGCATATCAGTTACAAAAGAACTTCTTAAAGAAATGAATCATTTAGAAAAAAGTGAAGGGTTCTCTGGACGATCGGACCTAATCCGCGCTGGTATACGTGAATTAATTAATCTTAAACAAGAAAGAACTTCATTAACAGGCGAACTACAATCTATATTGATTATTACACATGAAGAAGGAAAAGAACAATCTGTTACCAAAATTAAACATGGTTTTGATGACATTGTTCAATCACATATGCATTTTAAACTTGGCGATAAAAAATGCCTTGAATTATTTGTTTTACATGGTCAAGCCTCTAGTGTATCTGAACTGGTGAAACAATTTCAAATTAGTGATTCAATGGATAAAATAAAATTAATTACCACTTAATCTGTTTAACTTAATATTATTTATTATAAAAAATGACGCGAGGATTTTTCAACTGAAGATAAATCATGGTATTATAACATGGAAAAATTAGTTTAGTCATTTAATGAAAAATTAATTAGGACTAAAATGAAGAAACAAAAAAATATTTTTATTTTTATACGAGTTTTTTCTTGATATTTGATAATTTTTTTTATTTATATAGAGGACAGAAATTTATTTGATTTGGAATTTAATTTGGTAGATAGGTTTGATTATTTGTTTCTTTATAAAAAACCTAAGACAGTAAAATGAAGTATTAATTTGTGAACATTGAATGTGTCAGGTATTGAATTCTTTAAGGCTAATAGATCGTGATATATTAAAAACAAGAAATATTTCAAACGAAAGGTTGAACATTTTTTTTATTTAATGAAAAAGAAATGATTTCAATAATGATAAAATAATTCATATTAGTTATATTGTATATCTATTCAAATATTCAAGAAAATTAATACTTTTGATGTTGCTCACTAAATATAAAATATAATATTGACATTATGAAATAGATTCAAATTTTATTTAATTATCGAAAAATAAACCATTGAATAGGCTTAAATTTTTAATATTAATAATATATGAGTACAATAGTCTAAAAACATTCAAAATATTACATATTTCTATAAATAGCCCCTATTCTAGCACTTTTTGAACGAAATAGTAAAAATTATTTATACTGTTATATATCTTTTTAATTAACTAAAAAAAAGATAAGGAACTTAAGCAAATCATTAAGCCGAGTTCCTTAACGTTTTCTTTTCGTGGCTTTTTTCTTAGCTCCGCCGCCTTTACGTTTAGGAGCTGCGCGTTTCTTTCCACCGCCTCCTCCACGTTTAGGAGCTGCTTTCTTCTTTGCAGCTGTACGTTTAGGAGCTGCGCGTTTCTTTCCACCGCCTCCTCCACGTTTAGGAGCTGCGCGTTTCTTTGCAGCTGTACGTTTAGGAGCTGCGCGTTTCTTTTTTGTTGCCAAAATAATTCACTAATTTTTAAGAGAACTTTTTATATTTAAATAATAGTAAGTTACTTGTTAAAAAAAATCTTTAAATGAAAGTTCTTCTTAAGATATTGAGCTTATAAGTTTTATTGAGGAGTTATATTTATAAAATATTTAGAATATTTTTTTAAATAGAAATTTCTTAATAAGATAATTTTATAAAATAATTATTGCGGGGGTCGCCCAGCCCGGTCAACGGCGCGAGGTTCAGGTAGTAGATCTAGAAACACTTCGTCTCTTAGGAGTTCGTGGGTTCAAATCCCATCTCCCGCATTTAAATTTAAAAATTGATTAGATTTTTTTAATAAATGAATGTATTGAACGATTTAGACTCGCTTCAGCTGCTTCCATAAATGCTTCAGTTAAAGTTGGATGAGGATGAACAGTATTTTCAATATCTTCAATTTTTACATTCATTGTAAGTGCAAGACTAGCCTCTCCAATTAAATTTGAAGCGTCAGATCCAACTATATGAACCCCAAGAATTTTATTTGAGTTTTGATCAGTAACGACTTTTACAAAACCATCAGTATTTTTACTAGTCAAAGCACGTGCATTAGCAGCAAATTGAAATTTTCCCACTTTTATTTTGATATTTTTCCTTAATGCCTCTTCTTCTGATATGCCTATTGTGGCAATTTCTGGCTCCGTAAAAACTGCATAAGGAATATTGTTATTTTGTGATACTTCTTTTGATTTTGATATAAAATGAGCAACTTTTACTCCTTGGGTTGAAGCTTTATGAGCTAGCCATGGAGGTCCTGTTATGTCTCCGATTGCATATATTCCTGGTATATTACACATCATATTCTTATCTACCTCAACGAATCCGTTATTATCTGTATTAATACCAATTGTTTCTAAACCTAAATTTTTAGTACTTGGTATTCGTCCTATTGAAATTAGAATTTTATCAAATGTCTTTTCAATTTTATTTTTATTTGATTCTATTGTTATTTTTATTTTCGTTGGATATTTTTCAACGTGTAAAATTTTTGAATGGAAAAAAACATCTACATTTAAATTGTTTAAAGATTTTTTTACAACATTTACCAAATCTTTATCTATACCTGGTAATAATGAATCAGTTATTTCTACTATAGTGACTTTTGATCCAATTTTTGCAAATGCAGTTCCTAATTCTAAACCAATTGCACCTCCACCTACAACTAATATATTTCTAGGTATGGTTTTGATTTCTAACATTTCTTTTGACGAAACAATTAATTCTTGATCAAATTGTAAATTCTGTAACTCTTTTGGTTGTGATCCTGTTGCAATAATAATATTATCTGTTGATATTTCTGTTATCTGGTTATTTGATTTAACTTGTATAACGTTTTTAGTTTTAATTTTTGCAGTGCCAAATATTATTGTTACGTTATAATTTTTACAAAGTATTTCTATTCCTTTATTTAATTTTTTTATAATAGAATCTTTCCATGACTGAAATCTTGGAAGATTAATTGAGAGATTGTCACATTCTATACCTTGTTCATTAAAATTTGAAATTTTATCAAATAAATTACTTGCAGATATGATGGTTTTTGATGGAATGCATCCATAATTAAGACATTCACCTCCGAGCTTGTGATTTTCTATAAGCACTGTTTTTTTACCTAATTGAGCAAGCTTTAATGCTGCTGAATAACCACCAGGACCTGCCCCGATTATAGCGACATCATATCGAGCCATGTTCATTCTAAATCAGTTAGTTATCCTTTTTTTGTGTATAGGAAATTAAATACGTATATACTAAATACAAAATAAAAATAAATATAAAACTCCAGATTATCATATCAAAACGATTTTGATCCATGCTGTAATTTCTTTCTTCAGGAATTATAATTGAAGAATCATTTTGTAATATAATCTTCTTAAAATATATTTTTCCAGTTAATGGATTCATAAAATTTTCTACAGGTGCAAAATCATCCGTTAACATTGGTACATCATCAATTTTAATTGATTTTTTATAATTATCATCAGCAAAATCTAATATATTAAATGATAAATTATAATCCTGCTTAATTGTTTTATTTTGTAGCCTTATATCTTGTTTATGTGCTACAATTATTACATTTTGTACCATTTGCTCTTGATTTAACGAGAGTGGATATATATACACATTTGGAAAAACACTATCTAATGTTTTATATTCAGCTCTGAATAAGTCTGATGATTCTCCATCTAATGACGTAATGATATTTGCAATAAATACGCCATTATCTGAAAGATGCCCATTGACTATCTCGTGAAATTCTTTAGTCATTAAATGAAATGGCACATATGATTTATCATACGCATCAAGTATGATTATATCATAATTGTTAATTGTACTACTCAGATATCGTCTTCCATCCTGATTGATTATTTGCAATCTTTCATCTTCAGGTACCAGAAAATAGTCCTTTCCTACTTGAATTACATCTTTATCTATCTCAACTACATCAATTTTTACATTTGGATATGATTTAAGGAAGTCTTTTGGACCCGTAAAACCTCCTCCACCTATAAATAAAACATTTTTTGGGTTATCGGCAAATACAAAACCTAAATGGAAATACCTTACATATTCGTAAACAATACGGTCAGGATTGTTCAAATCCATAGCACTATGGAAATTACTATCTAAAATTAACGTTCGAATATTATTAATTGAATTATCATGAACTATAAGCTTGTGATAAAATGTATCTTTTTGATAAGTTACTCCTGCAACTGGTAGTATTGTCATACTTGAATATATTGAGAAAATAATAAGGAAAATGGCTACGAATTTAAAATAATCAGCTAGTCCAAATATTGATGATAGAATTAGAATTGCACTAATTGTAAATAAGATTGAGTTTACACCAAATATAGGAACTAAAAAAAATGCTGTTGCAAAAGTACCAACAATTCCTCCTGCAGTGGATATCGCATATAGATTTCCTGCTGTACGTCCTATTGTTTTTAGAGATTTAGTACTCAATTTTATAGAAAATGGTGTAATTGCTCCTAGACAAAATGATGGTATTGCTAAGATTGATATAGTTGCAAATAATGGCCCAAATCTTTCTCCAATATTCAATGCTAAAATTATCTGAAAAATTTCAGACGATAAAAATGTAATTACTAGAGTATATGCTCCTGCAATAAATATAAACATAGAAAATATTTTATATGAACAATTATTATCGGCTTTTTTTCCACCATATGCGTAACCTAAACTAAGACCTGTTAATACTACTCCTATTAGACTTCCCCAAACAAATAATGTATTTCCAAAATATGGTGATAATACTCTGCTTCCTAATACTTCTAACACCATTACTGCCGCTCCTGAAATGAACACTTGGAAACGTAATATTATGGTAAAATAATTACTCTTTTCAAATTTTGGTAACATTATGATCACAATGTTATATGTAAAGTTATATGATCTATTTCAGATTATTTTTTACATATTGGGCATTTTTCTACATTATGATTACTTTCTAATTCTTTATGTAGATCATATATTATATTTTGTTTACGAATAAATTGAAGAGTTGTTTCAAACATTTCACTTATTTTTATTTCATTAGTGTTTTTCATTATCATCACTGCAATATCATTAGCAAATGATTCAATACGTTTCGTAATAAGATAAAGTTCGATATTTTCACGACTTCTATTTTTATAATTGCTTATTGTAGCTTGGGTTATACCCAATTTAACTGCAGCTTGTTGTTGAGTTAAACCATATTTTTCAATTAATCTTTTAGCAACAATAGTACGCAAAAACGGTATAATTGCGTTAGCTTCTATTTCGTTATGAAGCAACATAATTTTATTAATTCATTTATGATATTTATGGAAATCTATAACAAATTAGAAAAAAAGCGTATAAAACTAGAACAATTAAATAACTTTCTATTTTCAACATAACAAGGGGCGCGTCGTCTAGCCAGAGTCGAAAAGAATCCTAGAATGGTTAGGACATCGCCTTGACATGGCGAAGGTCCCCGGTTCAAATCCGGGCGTGCCCACTATTCCTTATAAGATGAAATAATATCTCCAAATTGTTTCAATTTTTGTTTCATATTATTTGATTCATATTTTAATAACCCAATAAAATATTCACAACCAGCTTTTTCAAATTCGTCAATTACATCAATCATGTTGTAGGTTTCTATATCCCTATGATCATAATATGTTAGTATAATGTTATTTTTTGTTATGGATTTTATATAATTTACATATTTAGAATAGCTTGATGATGTAATACCGACAGGTATCCATGCAGTTCCATATTTGACCATAAGTTTTAACATATTTTTACCAATTGTACCAAACCATAACTCAGGGAAAGGTTTTTGAATAGGCTTTGGTTGAAGAATGGCATTTTCACTTTGATAATGTTTTCCATTAAAATTAACAACATCTTCTGTCCATAATTTTTTCATTAATTCTAACCCCTCTGCCGTTTTTTCAAATCGAATTTTATTATTATCCCATGAACTATATGCATCAAATTCTGGTTTATGCCAACCAGCTCCTACTCCTAATATTACTCTGCCATTTGATATATTGTCTAATGATGAAACAATTTTTGCTAATAATTGAGGTGGACGAAAAGGAATTGGTGTAACACATGTTCCCAGTTTAATTTTCGTTGTATTTGCTGCTATAAATGACAGTAATGTCCACGCATCAATTGTATTATTACTTTTAACTCCATATTTTTCTGGAAGCATATAATGATCCCAAACAAGCAAAGATGAAAAACCATATTCTTCGATCTGAGGTAAACATTCTAATAATTTTTCTTTCCATTTTTCTCCTATTGTAACAGGTATGGATATGCCAAATTTCATAATATTTCTGCCCTAGATTGAATTCAACTTATTCTTTATTAAAATAATTTTGATGATATTCTTCTGCTTTATAATAATTTATTACAGGTTTTATCTCTGTTATAATGCTGTTATTTATTTTTCCTGATTTCTGAAACTCTTGTTTTGATAATTCTGCTGCATCTTTTTGTTGAGAATTAAAATAATATATAACTGATCTATATTGATGACCTATATCTGGACCTTGTCTATTTTTCGTGGTAGGATCGTGATTATTCCAAAACAACTTTAACAATTTATTATATGTGATTATATTTGGGTTAAAGACAATTTCTACTACTTCAGCATGCTCAGTTGTTCCTGAACATATTTGTTGGTATGTAGGATTATCAATATTTCCCCCTGAATAACCTACAGATGTTGATATTACTCCTTTTACTTGGTCAAATGTTTCTTGTACATGCCAAAAACACCCTGCTCCAAAAATTGCTTTTTCCATAAAAATTATTAATTTTATTATTTATTAAGACATTCTGATAAAATTTTGTAATTTTCTATGATGCAAGGTAAACTATAAAAGAATTAAATACTCAAAACTTACAATGGCATTTGATCCTATATATATTCCAGATTCTGATACAGAAACTCCGAAGAAGACAGAGTCAGATTCAAAAGACATGCCTCCTCGTTTTTCACCAAAGATTATCTTTGTAATAATTGGATTACTTATTGGTGCAGTATTGGGATATGGTTTAAGTCAAGTTTTTGTTACACCTCAACCTCCAATTGAAAATATATCTCCAATAATTGAATCAAATGACGATGAACTAAACGCTTTGAAGAATGAACTTGAAAACACAAATAATGAAATTCGATTATTAGACGCACAATTATCATCATTTCAAGAAACAAAAGACTTGCTTAGTACTACTCAAAAATCATTACAGAATTTACAACAGGAATTAAATGCTAAATCTGAACAAATAGAATCATATATGCGTATTACTGAAACTCTTCGCTCTGACTTGGAAGAAACTAAGGAAGCAGTACTAATTGCCAATGCACGAATTTCTGAATTGGAAAGAGAATTATTTGCAGTTCGTGCAGAACAACCTGCACCTGACCCTGTACCAGCAGCACCTGCAGCCCCAGCAGCACCTGCAGCCCCAGCAGCACCTGCAGCCCCAGCAGCACCCGAACCAGAAATAACTGTGCTTATAACATTAGGTCAAATTAACCTATATTATGGTATATCCCTTAATCCAGTCCCAGATCCTAGTCCAGTCGGTCAAACTATAAATATAGAAACCAATGTGACAAATATAACTGATGAAACGATTTCAGCTACATGGTTACTAACAATAACTGATAGTAACGGGAACATTGTACACGAAGGTCTTGTGATTTATCCATTAAATCCTAATAATACTGTAAAATTATCAAACAGTTGGACTCCTACTATATCAGGGGAATTTGTTATTGAAGTAGTTATTGTAGACAATTATACAGATAAAAATCCTATTTCCGTAACTCAAACTAAAACAATTACTATCTCTGTATAATTTTATCTATGTTGTATTATTATGAAAATAATCAATAAAACAATTCAAATTCAAACCAAATGCGAAAACGATATAATAGATCTATCTGACATGGTTGAAAAAGAAATTCGTTCGACTGATATTAAAAATGGATCTGTTACAGTATTTACCAAACATTCTACTGCAGCTATAACTACTATAGAATTAAATGCAGGATTAGAAAAAGATTTTCCAGATATGCTGAAACGAATTGCGCCTGACGATCTTTCGTATGAACATGAAAAAAAATGGCATGATGGAAATGGCAAATCCCACGTTAAAGCATCTTTAATTGGCCCTAGCTTAACAATTCCTTTTAACGATCAAAAACTATTACTCGGTACTTGGCAACAGTTGATATTCTTGGAATGTGATATTAAAGGAAGGTCGAGAGATATTGTTTTACAGATATTTGGCGAAAATTAATAATTTGCTTTACTTTTTTAATTTATTTTTTAATTCTTTTGCTGCAAATTCGGGTGATATTTCATTAACAAATATTTTTGTACCGATTTCTAAATACTTTCCGTCATTTATTCTCGGATATATTTCAATACGCCAATGAATTTGTTTTGAGGTTTTCTTTTCTGGCGATGTATAGACAATTAAATTAAATGGTACATTTCCAATTGTTTTTACCATGGTTTTAAGACTTAATTGTAAGACTTCTGATAAATCTGCAATTTGTTTCTGACTAGCACGAAACACACTAACCTCGTGATTTTTTGGACATATCCAGAATTCATAAGGATAAAAAGATGCCCATGGTGTAAAAACTACAAAATTGTTTTTTGTTATAATATGCCGAGGACTATTTTCTTCTTTTTTAATGATATCACACATTGCACATATGCCTTTTTCACGTAATGGTTTCTGTATGAATTTCGATTCAGAGTTAATTATTGGAGGTAGGGTGGGTAGACTTACAATTTGTAAATGCGGATGTTCAAGTTTTGCACCTGCATTACGTCCATGGTTCATAAAAACTGCAACATATGATACATTCTTTTGAGTATATAGCCATCTAGCTTTGTCCTGCACTGTTGTTAGAATATTTATCCACTGTTCCTTGTTGATTTGTGATATGTCCATTGCATGTTTCTGACTCATAACTACAGTGTAATAATATCCTATCGCAGGTTCGCTATAATGTGGATAATCATTATATTTTTTTGGTTCATCAGGACTAACAATACTGTTAGTTGCAAATGCTCTTACCGCCCAATCTTTAACATAATTATCTGGTTCATCAGCACGTTTGGATAGTGTACCTGTTTTACTTACTAATACTAGATCTGCAATTCCTGTAAGATGTTCATTTCCTGGACATAAAGTACAGTCTTCAGTTTTAATCAATCGTTTCATAACTTTTTTTTTAAATTTATTTTTTTTATTCTCAGAAATAAAAACCACGCTATTAGAAAAATAATGTTTACGCATAACAGACAACACAATAATCTCCATTGTTAATTTTTTATTGAATTAAATAATTATAATATCTCCAACATTTTTAAAATTGGTTTTCGTGCTTTTTCAGCTATTTTTTTCGGAACTTTGACTTCATATACTAATTCATTCAAAGATTTGTATATTTTATCTAAATTTATCATTTTCATATATTCACAAACCGCATCTTTTTGTGCTGGATAAAATGTTTTTGTAGGATTTTCTTTTCTCAACGGATATAGTATTCCAGTTTCCGTTGCAACAATGAACTCTTTTGCTGTCGAAGATTTCGCATATTTTATCATTCCGCTTGTAGATAGAATTTTAGTTTTTTTTGCTGATATATTTTTTTCTGCTAAATTATACATCGTATTAGAAACACATCCACATTCAGGATGAATAAGAAAATCAGCATCAGGTTGTCGTTCTCTCAACTCGTTAATTTTTTGCGCAGTTAACTGTACATGAACATGACATTCTCCTGGCCAAATATGCATGCTTCTGCCAGTTATTTTTTCTACATACGCACCCAAAAATAAATCTGGTAAAAACAATATTTCTTTATTTGCTGAAACAGATTCAACAATTTTAACTGCATTTGCCGATGTACAACAAATATCACTTTCAGCTTTCACAGCTGCTGATGTATTGATATATGAAATTACAATTGAATTAGGATGTTTTCTCTTCCACTCTTGTAATTGTTCTCCATTTATCGATGATGCTAATGAACATCCAGCATCTAAATCAGGTAATAGTATTTTTTTTTGTGGCGCAAGTATAGATAATGTTTCTGCCATAAAATGAACTCCACAAAATATAATTAATTTATTATCTAATTTTTTCGTTTCCAATGCTAATTCCAAGGAATCTCCTACAAAATCTGATAAATCTTGAACTTCTGGAATCTGATAATTGTGAGATAATATAGTAGCTGACCGTAATTTTTTCATTTTTTTTATTTCTTCTACTAAATTTATTTTTGGATATATTATTTGAGCCATTTCGTCTACTCTTTTATTATTACAACTATTAATCCTTTATTCGCCTGATTTATATTTTATGTGAGTTTCTTAATTGGAGATAAATGAACTCTGATTTAACCCGCTTTTTAAAGGAAGATTATGGTCGTGGAGATGTAACTTCAGAATTACTTTTTCCAACTAATTTAAAAACTAAAGCTGTTATAATGACAAGAGAAACCGGAATTATTGCTGGATGCTTAATAATTAATGAATTATTTCAAGAACTTGATCTTATTACTGATTGGTATTTTCAAGATGGAGACAATATTAAAGAAAATGATATAATCGTTTCAATTGAAGGTTCAGCACGGCATATATTAGCTTCAGAAAGGACATCATTAAACATATTAGGTCATATGAGTGGAATAGCTACTAATACTAGGAAAGCTGTAGAAATTGTTAAAAAAATAAATCCATTAATTAATATAGCTGCAACTCGAAAAACTTTACCAGGTCTCCGACAATTAGAAAAAAATTCTGTAATTATTGGTGGTGGTTTACCTCATCGATATGATTTACATGATATGATTATTGTTAAGGACACTCATTTAAAATTAGGAGAAAATATTAATACTATAATTAAATTAATTAAAGAAAAAACCAATTCCAATCAGAAAATTGAAATTGAAACAACAAATATTAAAGATGCAATTAAAGCTGCACAATTGGGTGCTGATATAATTATGCTTGATAATATGACTGTTGACGATGCTCAAAAAACTATTAGCACAATTAAACAGCTGCAGTTATCTCATAAAATTGTTTTTGAAGTATCTGGCGGAATTAATTTTTTGAATTTAAAAAATTATGCTTCAACCAATGCTGATATTATTTCAATGGGATGTCTAACTAATTCAAGTCGATCATTGGATTTCTCTTTAAAGATTATCTAATTATGGTTTATTTTTTGAATTTATTATTCCAATTGATTGTACACGATCTTTTATTATTACTACTAATATAGAACCTAATACTCCAACTGCAAGAAAAGTTCCTATAAACAAATAACCTATTCCCGCGATCAGAGTAGATCCAAGTAAATATGAAAGATATGTTCCTACAATCACAGAAAC
>Ga0207966_1000920_pt1 | contig 16567 bp, 17 predicted proteins | sample Knorr_S23_td_NAD_FD_185611 | JGI IMG/M metagenome (GOLD analysis project Ga0207966, IMG submission 185611) | Marine microbial communities from Southern Atlantic Ocean transect - Knorr_S23_td_NADW_ad_2500m_LV_B (SPAdes) (version 2) | ecosystem: Environmental > Aquatic > Marine > Oceanic | place...
CATCGAACAGGACTACGGAGCCTCCTCCTACCTGCTTGCCGCGCACGGTGAGATCACTCTGACTGGCATCTGCATAGCCAACTGCACGGGCCAATCCGCTGTAATCTACCACACCTACGTGTTCTCCACTGAAAGCTTCTCACTCTCACCCAACTACACGACATCAAGCGGCGGCATAGACTACGAAACCGCGTGCGAAGGCATGACGAACCTCGATTCGTGGCCGGGCTATTTCGGACCGCCGGGATTGGAGTGCGAGCTCGACATGACCATGTTCGCATCACTGAATGCGGCATACTGGTGGGAGTACGACATCACGAGTTTCGACGACTACGAGTTCGCATGGAGCGACTGGTCGTACTACGTGCTGTGGCAGTCGACGGCTGTCACCATGCACGAGTGATAAGACACCTATCTGGGTCAGTTTGGTCCACACGCGGAAGAGTCATACGCTTCTGCCCCATCTTTGCACCATGAGCAAAGTAGCCGCAATACAAGCCGCATTCGAATCCGGAGATGCCGAGGCGCTCGAAGCCCTAGTCCACGAGGACTACCGGTTCATCCCACACGTTGGTGGGATGGTGATGGGCAAGAGCGACTTCATCGGCATCGCAGGCAGTGGTGGCGTCACCATGGAGAACCATCGCATCCTGTTCGAGAATGACGAGATTGGCATTGAGCATGGAATCGCACACTTCGCCAACGGCTCGACCTCTGAGGCCGTATTGACCTTCAATCGCTTCGAAGACGGGAAACTCATCCTGACCGAGACGGGTGCCACTCCGCTGAGTGATGATTACCAATTGATTGGCACTTAGGATAATTTGGTGCCGAGAGAGGGACTTGAACCCTCGACCTTCGGATGTCTCAGACAATCTTCAGTTAGGCTGTTGCGCTCATCGATGTATCCGCAGGGAGCGAGTCCCCGCTGAATGTTACCCTATGAGTCCGACGCGCTACCAACTACGCCACCTCGGCTGGGCGCTTCGACTACCGGTGACCATTTGAGCGTTCGTGCCGCGAAAATGTCCCGTTCGGGCCACCGGCCGCACGCGCAGGGTTGATTTGCGCACCGCTCCCGCCGGTGACTGGATTCCATGGTCGATGTCGACGACGCGATACGCACGAGCGCCTACTCCGGTGGTAGCAAGCGGCGCAAGAAGAGCGATGCCGACAAGCGGGAGGAGAAGCAGAGCCGGGTGATCGAGCCGTTCGACCCCGCCGAGCACGCCCTCAAGGAGAAGGGCGAGGCGATCTCGATGTGGATCGTCGTCATCTACGGTGTGACCGTCTGCATGCTCATGCGCTACGTGTTCATGCCCACGCTGCCCGGACCCGAGAGGGTGCTGTGGCTGCTGCCAATGCTGCTCGCAGTCACCGTCCCCCCACTGCACCGGGTGCTGATGCCCAGCGTGTACTACGACCTGTTCACCATGAGCAACTGGTTCAGAGCCTGCTTCCTGTTCGTGTTCAGCTGGCTCGCGCTCTCGTTCCTGCTGGTCAACCCGCCGATGGCCGACATCGCCGCCCCCGCGGTCGGCGGTGGTCTCGACATCGAGATCACCGATGGCGTCGAGAGTTCCCGCTGGAGCAAGGGCACCTACACGCTGGGACTGAACCAGGACACCGTGGACGTCGTCCTGGGGATGGGCGTGCGCGACAACATCGACGCCGCGAACGCGACCATGGTGGCCAGCGTATGGTACCACGGGGAGCTGCTCAAGGACTCCGACGGACTGGTCATCGGGGACCTCGCCAACGGCACGGTAGCCAGTCACACGGAGGCCATTGCCGCCTTCGATGCGGTCAACGGCAACTGGACCAGGGGGGATGCGAAGAACAGCCTCACCGGTGACAACCTGGGCCCGAAGGTCACGCCTCGCTCGGAGGACATCGGGCTGGCTTGGGACCTCGGCGAGCTCGGCCCGGGCGAGTACACCATTCAGATCAGCCTAGTCGAGGACGGCGCTCCCTGGAGCACCGGCCAGAACTCGTGGTCGGCCGAGTACACACTGATGATCACGCAGGTCGCCTAGTTGCCGATGAGCGAGCAGATCCTCGCCGTCATAGCATCGAGCTGTAGGGCCTCGCCACCGCCTTCGACCATCCGGAAGTCGCACTCCGCCATCGCCTCGGTGACCGCCAGCTTCTGGGCCTCGTCGAGGAACGCCGCGGAGCCGAGCTCGCGGTGCAGCTGGTTGACCATGTCGGTGCCTGCCAGCCCGAACCTGTCGAGGGTGTCCTTCAGCCTGCGACGGGCCGGCTGGAAGCCATCCTCCTTGCAGGCGAGGATGAAGCCGTGCAGCTCCTCGGGGGGCGCGGTGGCCGTGGTCTCGTAGACGAGCTCTCGGGTCACGTTGGTATCGAGCGAGGCCGCGACCTGCAGCGAGGTGATCGCCTTGCGCAGGTCGCCGAGGCTGACGTGGGCGATCGCCTCGGCGGCCTCGACATCGAGGTTGATGCCCTCGGCGTCAGCCACCGAGTTGATCATCTCGAGGACCTGGTCCTCGGCTATGGGGCGGAACCGGAACACCGCGCAGCGGGACTGGATAGGCTCGATGACCTTGGAGGAGTAGTTGCACGAGAGGATGAATCTGCACGTCTGCGAATTTTGCTCCATGATCCTGCGCAGCGCTCCTTGGGCATCGGGAGTGAGGGCGTCGGCCTCGTCGAGGAAGATGACCTTGAACGTGGTGCCCGGCGATGGCGCGGTCTTGGCGAACTGCTTGACCTTGGTGCGGATTGACTCCAGTTTGCGCTCGTCGCTGGCGTTCATCTCCAGGAGGTTCATCCTGTAGTCCTCGCCGAACACATCCTTGGTCAGGGCGAGGGCGGCGGTCGTCTTGCCGGTGCCCGGTGGCCCGGCGAACAGCAGGTGCGGGAAGGTGCGCATCTCGGCGTACGCCTTGAGCCGGTCGACCACCGCCCGCTGGCCCTTGATGTCGCTCACAGTCTGCGGGCGGTGGCGTTCGACCCAGAGTTCGCTCATGACAGTCCTTCCTCATCCCGATGCGGGCGTTCATGAATGTTGTGAGCGGCGCGGCGCGCCTCTGCTCAATACCTCTCTTCGTCGTTCGGGAAGTCCACGTTGCGGACGTCCTCGACGTACTGCTCGACGGCTGCTTCGACGGCATCGCCGACCTCAGCGTACCGCCTCAGGAACCTCGGTGAGAAGTCCTTGGTGATTCCGAGCATGTCGTGCAGCACCAGCACCTGGCCGTCGCAGTCGGCGCCGGCCCCGATGCCGATGGTCGGGATGTTCAGCGACTCGCTGGCCTGCTTGGCCAGCTCAGCGGGAATCTTCTCGAAGACCACCGAGAAGCACCCTGCCTCCTCGAGCGCCTTGGCGTCCTCCATCAGCTTGGCCGCCTCTGCCTCCTCCTTGGCCCGGACGGTGTAGGTTCCGAACTTGTAGATCGACTGCGGGGTCAGCCCGAGGTGGCCCATCACGGGGATCCCAGCGTTGACGATCCTCTCGACCGACTCGCAGACCTCGGAGCCGCCCTCGAGCTTGACGGCGTGCCCGCCGGACTCCTTCATGATGCGGATCGCCGAGTCGAGCGCGGTCTTCGAGTCGCCTTGGTAGGAGCCGAACGGCATGTCGACGACGACCAGGGCCCGGTCCACCCCGTTGACCACGCACTGGGCGTGGTAGATCATCTGGTCGAGCGTGATCGGCACCGTGGTCTCGTTTCCGGCCATCACGTTGCTGGCCGAGTCGCCGACCAGTATGACATCGATTCCCGCGCCGTCGACGAGGCGTGCCAGCGAGTAGTCGTACGATGTCAGCATGGCGATCTTCTCGCCGGCCTGCTTCATCTTCAGCAGAGTCTGGGTGGTGACCTTCCTAGCTCGGGTGGAAACCATGGCACTCCCTCTGGGAGTGTTCCGAGCGCGATTGACGCCTTCAACCACACGCCTGCGTTCTCAGTCCTCGGCAGCCATTGTCTCGAGAGCCATCAGGAACTGGTCCAGGTGGATCAGGCCGTCCCCGTTCTCGTCTGCTGCGTGGAAGTACTCTCGCAGCGTGTCTGTGTCCTCGTAGTCGATTCCAATGGCGTCGACGGTGGAGATGAACTGCCTGAGGGTCAGCAGCTTGTTGCCCCATGTGTCCGCGGCGTAGAAGGCGGCAGTGCGCCGACGGGACTCGGCCCGGTAGGGGTCGGTGGACATCAGCCGGAAGGTCTCCCACGGCGAGACCTTGTGGCTCTGGTGCCTTCTGCCGTAGCCCATGTAGATCAGCCAGCCGACCACGCCCGCGGTCGCAGCGCCGATGACGGCCTCCGCCCCCATGAAGTAGAGGAGCAGGCTTCCTGAGATGATTCCGAATAGCTGCAGCAAGGGACCGAGCGGAGCGTTGTACTCAGGCTGGTACCATGCGTGTGAGGGCGTCGCCTTTCTCAGGACAAGCACGGAAAGGCACATCAGGATGTACACCATTATCTGGAATCCGGAAGCGTACTCGGCGACCTGATGGACGTCTATGGTGAGCAGAGCGACGGCCATCCCAAGAGCGGTGAGGGCGATAGCGAGGTGGGGCGTCTCGAACCTGGGGTGCACGTCCTCGAGCAGATCGGGTAGCAGGTTGTCCCGGGACATGGCGAACAGGTACCGTGAGGAGGCGAGGATTCCTGCTAGTGACATCGATGTCATCGTCAGGATGGCTACGACTGCGGCGAAGATCGCCACATTGCTACCTCCTACGGCCTCAGCGAAGGCGCGGACGGGGTCCTCGATGGCATGACCGTGTGAATCGAAGAATGCCTCGTGCGGAACCACAGCCACCATCGTAGCGACCAGTGCAGCATAGAGCACGGCCCCTATTGCGAGTGAGGTCATGATGCCCCCTGGCAGGTTCCTGCCGGGATTCTTGATTTCCCCGCCTATGGCCGCAACCTTGGCAACCCCTGCATAGGAGACCAGAACGAAGGCGGCAGCCTCGCCCATCTTCGTCCAGTCACTCGTGGTCTCCAGCACTGGTCTGGCCTTCGAGTAGTCTGCCTCACCGGAGACGATTGCCCAGACGGTCAGTCCGATTAGCATGAGGATGGACAGGGTGACGATGGGCGTCTGCACGGACGTGATCCTCTTCATGCCGAGGATATTGACGATGGCTATCAGTACCAGCAAACTGAGGGCCGCCTGAATGGCGGGGACATCGGTCCCCAGGTATCCCTGGACGAACATCAGGTAGGCCGAGAATCCGATTAGGGCGAAGGCGGCCTTGAGCAGGAAAGAGGCCCAAAGTCCGAGCCCGGCTATGGTCCCGAACAACGGCCCGAAGGTCCGCTCGATGAACACGAAGGACCCCCCGGAGGTCGGCATGGCTGAGGCCAATTCGCTCTGGCTGATCGCTCCAGGTAAAACCACGAGGGCGGCCAGGACGTAGGCCAGCCATACCCCTCCTCCGACCATAGCATAGGCGAGTGAGGGCAGAACGAACAGCCCGCTCCCTATCATGGCCGAGAGCGAGATGATGATCACCGAGAACAGCCCGAGTTTGCGCTCCAGGGTGTCGGAGACCGCCTCGATGGGCTGCAGGACGATGCCGACTAGGTCCTTCGGACCTATCGGTCTCATGGTCTGCCCCGAATCAAGGCCGTTGTTGAAGGTTCTCCCTCCGAATCCTTCTTTGTCGCCGCTCCTTCTGGGAGATTGAAATGAGAGTCCTGTACGGCATTCTGGCAGTCATGCTGATGGCAGCACCGCTGAGCGGATGCTTCGGGATCGGGGGTAGTGGTGGACTATTCGGAGAGGAAGAGGAAAAGGAGCCTCTGCGACTCAACCACATCCAAATGGAGGGGACCCACAACTCCTACCACATCGAGCCGCTGGTCTCGCCGACCAGAGAGTACCTCTACACGCACGAGCCGCTGAACGTCCAGGCCGCCGAACTGGGAGTGCGCCAGTTCGAGATCGACGTCTGGTGGGACGTGCGCGAGGGCCTTCGGGTCTACCACAACCAGTACGACTCAGGTACGACATGCCCGACCTTCGAGGACTGCCTGAGCACCCTGCTTGCCTGGTCCGAGGCCAACGACCGGCACCACCCGCTGATGATATGGGTCGAGCCCAAGGACTGGCCCGAGCAGGCCGCTGACATCACCACGACCGTGGAGCTCTCGGGGATTCTGCAGGACATCGAGGACGAGATAGCCGAGTTCTGGCCACGGAACCGGACCATCACCCCTGACGACGTGAGGGGCGAGTGGCCCAGTCTCAATGAGGGGGTCCTCAACGACGGCTGGCCGCTGCTCGAGGAGAGCCGGGGCAAGGCTGTCTTCGTGCTGCTCGCAGGCGGCGACATGCGCGACCTCTACATCGACGACCACCCCGGACTCGCTGGCGCCCTGATGTTCACGCTGTCTCCCGAGGGGAGCGGCGAGGCCGCAATCTTCTCGCTTACCGATCCCATTGGAAGTGGTGAGGACATAGCCCGGCTGGTCAGCGAGGGCTACATCGTCCGCACCCGGGCGGACAGCGGAGGCGAGGAGCCGGACAACAACGACACCGCCCGGTTCGAGGCTGCCCTCGCCGCCGGTGCCCACAGCATCTCGACCGACTACCCCGGGCCGGTCGAGGGGATGGACTACTGGATCGCCATACCCAATGGGACGCCTAGCGCCTGTAATCCGATTACAGCCCCGGTTTGGTGTACATCAGAGGACATCGAATGGCTAGGCGACTAGGCCTTTGCGATTACCTTCAGCTCGATGGCTATGGCAGTGGGCAGAGCCTCCACTGCCACCGTCGTGCGCGCCGGCAGGACCTCTGCGAAGTAGTGGGAGTAGACCTCGTTGTAGACGGGGAAGTCGCGCTCCATGTCGACCAGGAAGACCAGCACGTCCACCACGTCATCCAAGCTCGATCCGTGAGCCTCTAGAATCAGGCGGACGTTGTTGATGACCGAGTGGGTCTGCGCGCGGATGTCGTAGTCCAGCAGGTTGCCGTCGGCATCCCGCACGGGCCCTCCGGGAATCTCGTTGGTGTCGGGGGTGCGCGGGCCCATGCCGCTGACGAAGAGGAAGTCGCCCGACTTGAACAGGTGCGGGTACGCACCTACTGCCGAGGGGCCTTCATCGGTGATGAACGGCCCGTCGTCGCCCATCAGCTTGCTCACCGCCTTCTTTCCGGCGACCCCACCGACGATTGCGCCGACCGGGCCGCCCACGGCTAGGCCGGCTGCTGTCCCGATGATCTCGGCGCCCTTGCTCAGGGCGCCCTCGCTCAGATCGACGATGTCCTCGAGGATGCTGGAGTCTTCTTCCTCCTTATCCGGGTGATCGTCGTGCGGCATCACAGCATCCCCTTGTCCAGCACGTTGCGGTCGCCGTGGTAGTACTCCACGTCGTCCTCGTCGAACTCCTTGTCGCCCACGCCGTCCTCGGCCGGTGTGAGTTGGATTACCGCCCCGCCGGCTCCGTGCAGTGCCTCGTAGGCCAGCACCTCTCCGTGGTAGTTGTTGTGCTGGCCCATGGTCGCGGCCATCCACCAGGCCGGCTTGTAGGCGACTACCTTGCTGACTCTGATCTGGCCGTGGATATCGCGGCTCAGTTGGCTGATGTCCTCAAGCCTCCCGTCGGCGAAGAACTCGAGGATCTTGCGGTTGAACTCATCGTCCTTGGCGCTGTGTATCCTGTCCTCGGAAGGGTCGATGTGCTCGGTGAACATGCGGTTGGAGAGGCTCGCCACCACCACCACTACGACCTTCTTGCCCAACTCGGACATCGCATCGCGTGCAGCCTTTCCGAGTACGATCTGCTCGGCCCGGTTGGAGTAGACGTTGCTCGAGACTATGCAAGCCGGGATGCGGTTGTCGGGGTTGAGCAGTTTGAGTGCGACTACCGAGCCGGTGTCAATTGGGAATCCGTCGTAGGCCACGGTGCGCGCGTGCAAGCCACGCGCCTCGCACGCGTCCTTGAACTTCTCAGCGTACTCGGAGTCCATGCTGAATTCGTAAGGCATGCTTCCGAGGAAGTGGAAGTCGTCGTCTACATGAGTGAATACCGGCTTCGGGTGTGCCTGGATTTGATGTCCGACGATGCTGGGCCAGACGGTCGAGTAGATCAGCATCAGGTCGGCGTCTGTCTCCTCGATGCGCTGGCGGCAGGTATCGAAGGCTTCGCGCAACCTGCCCCAGCCCTCGTTCTGCTCAGGTGCGAGCAGCGGGTGAGGGTGAGGGGGGACGTAGAATCCGAGTACGATTTCTGGCTCCTCGCTCATTCAATCACCTCAGAGAACCAATTCGCGCGTCGCGGTATTCGGGTCCCATGCCGCGATGGCGTTTCCCGTGCCGATGACTGACTGGTAGCCGTAGATCTCAGCAGGGTAGTCGGGGTAGCCCATAGCGGCCATCATCCAGCTGAGTCCGCCGCCTTCTGCCTCGGCCATGGTCTGCTCGATCATCTCTGGTAGGATGTCGACGACCTCCTTCGTCTTGCCCTCTCGGAGCATCTGCACTATTTTCATGTCCCAGACGTACTGGCTGTGATTGTAGATGTGCTCTCTGCTCATGTCCTCGGGCAGAGGAGCCTCGGTGACGAAGTGCCTGTGGGAGAGAGAGTGGCTGGCGACCAGCACGACCCTCTTGCCGCTTGCCTCGATTGCTTTCATCGCGGCCTCGCCCAGTGCGGCTGCCTGTTCGTTCATCACCTCGTTCGAGTAGTAGTGCGTCGAGCGGTTGCTGCTGATGGTCACTATCGGCTTGTCCCAGTCTGGATTGAGCATGTGGCAGCTGACTATGGTGCCGTAGTCGACCCTGAAGTCCGGGTTGCGCATCATCTTGGTGATGATTCCCGACTCGGCTGCCGAATCATGCATCGCCTCAGCAAGTTCGACGTCCACCTGTATGTCGTGGTGGTACCTGAACAGGTTAGGGAATATCGGGTCGACGCTGATGTTCTGGAAGCGCTCGAGGCCGAGGAAGTGAGTGCCGACATACGTCATCCAATGAGGAGTGAGGACGACCATGCAGTCGTAGTCGATGCCTTTCAGCTTGCGAGCCAGTCTGTGGTAGCCCCAGCGCAGGGTCTCCCAACCGCCCTCGGAGAACGGCTCGTTCTGCTCCGGGTTCTCGGCATACACCACGTGAGGAGGGTGCGGGGCGAGGCACCCGAGCACGATTTCTCCCTTAGCCATGTTAATCCGAGGTGAAGAAATCTAAAGAAAACCTTCCGGAGGAACTCGCAGGCTTCATTGGGTAGTGCAATAGCCGCATCTTTGTGAAATGGGACAGTCAGCCGCTTTGGCCTGTTGCGGTGCCTAGCCTGCTCGGATTCGCACTGGCCTGCTCCCCACTCAGGGCCTACAAGTTCGAAGCGCTCTCTTTTCTCTCCACCCCGGAAGGCCAGGACTCGATTTTGACCCCGATGATATGCCTGATTCTGCTATCTGGCCTGCTGTACTTCTCACCGGAGGAACTGGGCAGTCGCAGGGAGCTCGTTGCCGGTGCGTTGGTCGCCATCCTGTTCGGCGTGCTGCCTCTGGTCCTGTTCGATCCGTGGCTCGTAATCATAGTGCTGCTGTGGATCCACCAATCCATGTCCGTGCCTCGGCACAACTTCCCTGCCTTCCGCATAGGGATATGGATTGGCCTGGGTGCTGTCTCAGGGCTTTTCATCGGCGCGCTGTTCGCCCATTTCGTCCTCTGAGCGTCGAATCACCTGGTCGATGACTAGTCCTGTGATGAGGAAGGCCGGTACGGACGACAATAGCGCGCTCCAGAGCAGCTCGTCGTCGACGTAGTCCATGGTGATTCTAAGCTCGCCCACACCATCGGCTATCCCGGCCACTCTGCAGAGGATCAAGTGCGTGTCGAAGATTGATGGTGTAGTGACCTCGGCCGCCCAGGACTCCCCGGCATCTAGGATCACGCCCTGGAAGTCGGGATTGAGCGCGGAACCGGCTACTATCGAATCCCAATCCACGAACCCCCTGTCTGTACGAGGGACGACGTGGCTGCGGTCGACGATCACCACATACACCGGGGCTTCGCCGACGTTGCGCACCTCCACGCCCACAGGATCCCAAAGGCTGTGCACCTCGATCGTGTCGATGTTAACGTCCCCCGGGCCGAACCTAATGTTCGGGGTGTCCTCGTCGGTGCCCGCGCCGTCGACTGCGAACACGGCCAGTGCAGAGGTACAGAGAAGCGCGAACACTGCGGCTGTGGTCAGCGAACGCCTCTCCGGAATCAATGACTTCCAGCCGTTCTCGGGGCGTGCGCGTATGCGAGGCTGCCAGGCGTGGACGAACACCGCACAGATTACTGCGAGGATGACTCCGGGGACGATGTCCACAATCCAGTGTATCCCGAGGTATTGGATGGAGAAGAGGTAGATCACCAGATTGAGCTGGATGAAGAGGTCGAACTCCCGGTGCCGCCATTCTCTGATGCTGATCCCAAGTTCCCTCACGTGCAGACGGTTGATGATCAGAAGCCCGACAGGCAGTCCGAAGTGAAGGGACGGGATGCCATTGTCCATCGGATCGTTGTTCGTGACGAACTCGAGGTACCAGCTGTCGTGGTATAGAAGCGCGTCCATTCCAGGGATGAAAGAGGATGTCACCTCGACGTTCAGGAACAGGTAGAGAGGGACTGCGAGCAGGTAGATGACCAGATAATTGAGGGCTGCTTTGTCAGCCATTTTGTGATCTCGAACGAGGATGAAGTACATCGGCGAGAACCAGATCAAGAATAAGTAAATCAGGATGTAATGTCCAGAAAGCAAGTCTGTCAGCAGGTCGTTTCGGAAGGCCTCCTGCGCCCACAGCGTGAAGTCGCCCTCGAGTCCGTGGATCCAGTGCGTGTATCCTCCGATCCGTGCTTTCATAGGCTCGTTGTGCTGGTCAATCAAGAATTTGAAGAGGTACATGAAAATGTACAGCGAGATGTGCCAGTGGTAGCCCTTGGCCCTGATTTCTGTGGGCAGCTCCGAGAGGGCGAGGCGCTTCTCGGGCTCGTCACGGGTCAGGAAGTTGCGCAGCGGGACGGTCAGGAGTATTATCAGGGCCATGAACGAGCCGTATGGCCCGATTGGCCAGTCCATGGCCCCCCGCGCACGTGGTGTGGTGATGAAGGTTGCATAGGCGCTAGGCAGCAATCACTCGTCCGATGTCAGCAGTGAGGCCTCGTGAAGGCCGGTCTCGACCACGGCGATCAGCCCGAGGACCATGCCCCACTCGAACAGTGCGGCTCTGGACATCGCAGGGATCGAGAGGTCGGTGCAGACCCCGACCATCTCAAGGTAGCTCTCGAAGTGGACTGGATCGAGGAACGATGCTGCTGTGTACTGCAACACGCTGAGCCCCAACAGGGAAGCGCATGCGAGCATGAAGACGGTCCTGAGGCGCCGGGCCCTGTACACCACCTCGAATCTCGAATCCAAGGAAGCCATGTCGCTGGCCATCACGGCCGACAGTATGGCCCAGAGCCCTAATCCTCCGAATATGACCTTGGCTTGGACGAGGTGCAGAGCCAGTTGCTCGCTCCACGGAGTGAAGGCGATCCAGATGGTGAACGCCCCGGCGAGCGCAGCGAGGAGTGCTGAAACCAGGTTCAGCAGCCCCAGACGCGACACGCCTGGGTGCGAGAGTATCCAGTCCGCCCTGAGTCGGTAATACTGCCAAGACAAGACGATAATCAGAAGTCCGGAGACGCTGAAACCGAGAGTGAAGGGCACTCCCGACACCGGATTGGTGTCTAGATCTGAGATCCAGGGCATGAACGGGTCGCAGCCCTCGTAGACCCAGATCGCGTAACTTGTGGCGAGCGTTGCGAGTTGGAGTGCGATGGATGCCTGCAGAGTCTTGCGCACTGTACTGGCTTGCAACAGCCACTCCATGCCACTGCGACGAGGTCGTTCGCTTCAATGGACTCCCTAACGATGAAGTCGGATGGCCCTCATGACGAGACATGGACGGACACGAACAGTGGCTGTCGGAATGCGAGAAGCTGGGCTACAAGCCAGAGACCAGGCTGTACGCCGAGGGCACCCGCACCTCGCAAGACGCAGCCGACCAGCTCGGCTGCGACGTCGCTCACATCGCGAAGTCGATCGTCTTCGCCGGTCAGGACGGAGCTGTGGTCGTCATCACCTCGGGGGCCAACCGGGTTCAACGCAAGCGCAAGCTCAAGCGGCTGCTGGGCTACAAGCCGAGCATGGCCGATGCTGAGTACATCATCGATTCGACGGGCTACGCTCCGGGAGGCGTCCCGCCCTTCGGCCACATGAAGCCGTGCACCGTGCTCATGGACGAGGACCTGATGCAGTACGATCTGGTGTGGGGAGCCGGCGGAACCGCCCAGACCGTCTTCCCCATCACTCCCGAGGATCTCCTTTCCCTGTCAGGCGCGACAGTGGCAGACGTGAAGCAGTGATAGGATGGTCGTGGAGCAGCTGATTCGTGCTGCGGCGGGCCTGCGTGACGATGTCAGACATCTCTCCAGCAGACTCGTGTCCGAGGGCAGCGTAGATGTCTGCTACAACCCACTGGACTACGCATGGGATGCACATGTGGCGTTCCTCCGGCGGATGGGCGGCAGTGGTGCGCGGACGGTCATCCTCGGGATGAATCCCGGCCCGCATGGCATGGGTCAGATGGGCATTCCCTTCGCTGCGACCTCGGTGGTCCGAGACCTGCTTGGCATCACCGGGATTGTCGTCGGACAGCCCGAGACACCCAACCCTAGGCGCCCGGTCATCGGCCTGGAGTATCCCAGAGAGGAGGTCTCAGGCACTCGACTGTGGGGCCTGTTGGCCGAGCACTATGGCGACGCCGACGCCATCGCCAGCAAGGTCTTCCTCGTCAACCACTGCCCCCTCATGCTGTTCTCCGGCCCACGCGCCACCAACATCACCCCCGACAAGGTGGGCGGGCCGACCGCGCGAGCTCTGTTGGAGCGCTGTGACGAGCACCTGCGTGAGGTGATGGCTGCCCTCGACGCCGAGCGGGTGATCGGGGTCGGTAAGTTCGCCGAGTCGCGCGCAAGGTCGGCTCTGGCCGATCACACAGTCGAGGTTGTAGGCTGCTGGCACCCATCCCCAGCCTCCCCGCTGGCCAACCGCAACGGCGGCGCGGACTGGCGCGCCAATGTCAGAGCAGTGCTGCCCTGAGGCTTCGGAGAACAACCTCTCTGGGGCTAGTAAAGAGTTAAGTCGCCAAATGTTCTGTCTTGAGCCATGTCAGCGATGACCACGCCCGAGTACCTGATTTCGAACGCCGAGAAATACGCCAACGAGAACGCTATATCCTGGAAGGGGGCGTCCGGGAACTGGGTCAACATGACCTGGTCCGAGTTCTGTGGCACTGCTATGGGGGTGTCCAAATCGCTGCTCGCCCTAGACTTCCAGATTGACGACAAGCTGAGCATCTACTCGTACAACCGCATGGAGTGGTACGCAGCCTACGCCGCTGCCAACATGTGCAACGGAGCCGCAGTAGGCGTCTACCACACTTGCTCCCCCGAAGAAGTGGACTGGGTCGTAGGCAACTCCGACTCCAAGGTGGTCTTCGTGGGGCACAACCCAATGGACGGCGGTGATTCACAGAAGATGTGTAGCAACAGGCTCCTCAGTGTCCTCGATGACCTGCACAAGGTCGAGGTCGCAGTGGTGTTGGACGGAGTCGAGATGATCGACCACCCCAAGGCGATGTCTTGGTCGGACTTCATGTCCAAGGGGGCCGGGATGCCGGACTCCGCGGTCACGGACCGCATCGCGAGCATCAAGCCCTCGGACACCGCGGCCCTGATCTACACGTCCGGTACCACTGGGAACCCGAAGGGAGTCGTTCTGACCCATGACAACTTCGAGTTCGAGATCTGGAGCGTTCAGCAAGTCACTCGCTACAACCAGGGCGACGGTTACGTCTCGTGGCTGCCCTGCGCCCACGTGTTCGGTCAGCTAGCTGACAACCACATCTGGATCCGCGACGCCATGCACATGCGCGTGGTGGACAACCCGCTGCACTCGATTGACTACTGCCAAGAGGTGCAGCCGCACCTCTTCATCGGAGTGCCAAGAATATTCGAGAAGGTCTACTCGAACCTCATGGCCAAACTCGGCAGCAAGCTCAAGCTGCTCGCGATACCAGTACTTGGTGGCATCATCAAGAAGAAGGCGAGGGCGGCGATTGGATTCTCCAACACCAAATACGCCATCACCGGCGCAGCGCCGATCAATCCTGACATCCTGACTCTGTTCCACAAGCTGGGGATCCCGCTCTACGAGGGCTACGGCATGACCGAGACCACTGCGGGAGCCACGCTGAACTACGACGGCAACAACAGGATCGGCAGCGTCGGCAAGCCGATGGTCGGGACCGAACTGAGGATCGGCGATGCCAACGAGAACGGCGAGGGGGAGATCCAGTTCAACGGCCGGCATGTGATGGCCGGCTACTACCGGGACCCCGAGGCGACCGCCGAGACGATGACGACGGACGGCTGGCTGAAGTCGGGCGACCTGGGGCGCATCGACAAGGACGGTTACGTCTACATCACCGGCCGGCTCAAGGAGATCTACGTCTCCTCGGCTGGCAAGAACATCGCACCTCTGGTAATCGAGGAGACGATGAAGAGCATCCCGGTGGTCTCGCAGTGCATGCTCATCGGTGACAACCGCAATTTCTGCAGCGCCCTGCTCACACTGGATGTCGGGGCGATCCTGCGCGACGTGCACGGACTGGACGGAGCGACAGAGGTGCCGAAGGACCCCGGGGAGCAGCTCGCCAAGCTGGCCGCACTCGGTCACGACCTGTCCGAGTACACGGCTGTGGGAAGCGAGACTCACAAGCAGCTCGAGGCGGCGGTGGCCGAGCTGAATCAGAAGTTCAGCAGCCCAGAGCAGGTCAAGAAGTTCACAGTCCTGCCTCGTGACCTGAGCGTGGACGACGGCGAACTGACCCCCACCCTGAAGATCCGCAGGAAGCAGATCCGCGAGAACTGGGCCGATGAGATCGAAACGATGTACTCCTGATCTCCACAGAGGGTGTTTGCTTTGACACCCGAGGCATGGGTGGCTCTGGCCACCGTGTTCATACTCGGTGCGATGAGTCCTGGACCCAGCCTTGCGGTGGTTCTCAGGAACACCATGGTCGGAGGCCGGCGCCAGGGGGTGATGACCGGGATTGGGCACGGCATCGGCTTCGGCATCTACGCCTTCCTCGCTGCCGTTGGGATTGCAACAGCCCTCACCCTGCACGAGTCGACCGAGACGGTACTGAAATGGGGCGGCATCGCCCTGCTGTTGTGGCTCGGTGTCAAGTTCCTCAAGGCCTCCATGGGAGAGTCGTACGAATCGTACGAAGAGGCTGAGCACGGCCCTTTGGGCCGTGCTGGATTTGCCCAGGGGTTCGCGATAGCCCTGCTGAATCCCAAGATACTCGCTTGGATGCTGGCGCTGTACGCGCCGTTCATCGAAGCCGACATCGGTACTGGGACCCTGCTGGGCATGGGTCTTCTTGGCATGACCATCGACGGCTCATGGTACATCACGGTAGCAACTGTGCTGACACGGGGTGACGGGGTCTCGAAGCTTCGCGCCCAAGCGCGCAGGATAGATGCGGCGATGGGGGTTCTGATGTTCGTGTTCGCCGGGCTGCTGTTCAGCGGCTACCTGTGATCAGCGGATCACGAAGGGCAGGTGGAACAGCGTCTCCAGCACGATCGAAAGGGCCTTGGCCTCCCTCCCTCCGTTGGATCCCCCGTTCTCGGGCGGCGATATCTTCTGCAGCTCGCCGGCGTCGAACCAGAACGAGGAGCATGTCGGGCAGCCGTCGAGCTCTATCGGATCCATGTCGATTCCGTCGAGCCTCTGGAAGACGATCTCGCGCACGCGCATGTGGGAGTCGCACAGCGGGCAGTCGAGGTCGACCTCCGCTCCGTCCTGCTCAAAGGACTCGTGCATCTGGTGCAGCTTGTCACGCGAAATCACCGACAACGCCGCGTCCGCGTTGAGCAGCATGCCGGAGCACTCGTCGCAGTGATGGACACCGAGGCGCGAGAATGTGGAGCGACCCGAGTCCTCCGGAGAGACCAGTGCGGAGCCGTCTCTAGGACAGGCGTATCCCATTGCCCATGACGGGGCAGTGGGATGTCTTGAACTAAGCCCCGGACAATGTCAGGCGGTGATGATTCCTGTTTGCTTCAAATAAGGTGCGAATCAGTCTCCTTGGGATGGGAGAGCTGTGCGATTGTTGCGGGGGTGCTATCAGTGGCCAGACGAGCAAGTGCTCCGGCTGCGCTGCTCTGGTCAGGCCATTCACAGGATTGCTGCAGAGCCAGTTGCCAACGGTAGAGGGCAGGGCTCGTATGAACTCGATTCTGGCCCCGCACAGAGGCCTGAGTCCCGAGCAGAGGCTGGCGGGTTTGGTCGACAATGCCGGACCCGAGACTGAGCTTCCCAGGCCGTTCAGGACACGCCGAGGGCCTGCCGTGCACTGGAGCGAGGAGAGCTGCAAGTTGTGGGCCGAGGTATCTCGCTCCATCCGCGTCTACGGCAGGGCAATTCCGCATATGCCTCTGCCTCTGCCCGGCGGCGGCCTACTGATGATCGATGAAAACGGA
>Ga0207966_1000935_pt1 | contig 16399 bp, 16 predicted proteins | sample Knorr_S23_td_NAD_FD_185611 | JGI IMG/M metagenome (GOLD analysis project Ga0207966, IMG submission 185611) | Marine microbial communities from Southern Atlantic Ocean transect - Knorr_S23_td_NADW_ad_2500m_LV_B (SPAdes) (version 2) | ecosystem: Environmental > Aquatic > Marine > Oceanic | place...
CCTGTTGAAACCAATATCATTATTATGGATCTGGCGGCGGATGCACCTTCGGCTGTACAGTTGGTAAGTAAATTAAGGGAAGAGTCCATTCATATCGGAGCGTTTGGCGACAAACGGATCCGAATCGTCACTCACCTCGACGTAAATGCGCAAGCTGCAGACGATCTAATTGCGGCATTGAGCAATCACTTAGGCAGCATACCCTCTGAAATGGAAGGCTTATAATGTCTGACCACTTCGTCAATGTGATTGATCTTTATAAGCAATCAGATCATGTTACCCTCTTTCCTTAAGTTTAATTGCAACTTTTTCGGGACTTAACTTCGTATAAGTATTCAGCAATATTCTTGGGTCCTTGTGTCCTGAAAAAAGTTGAACCTCTGGGACGCTTAAGCCTTTTTCAAACAACATTGAACAAGCGTGTCTTCTCAAGTCATGCCAAACAAAATTATTAATCTTTGCTTTCTTTAACGCTCGATACCATGGAACCTTTAAGCTATCTCTAGTCATAGGAAATAACTTCCGTCAAGTTGTCTTGGTGTTAACGCTAAGATAGACAATGCCTTCTCACTTAATGGAATTGCCCTCGCCTCCCCGTTCTTTGTTTCAGGAATAAACAACGTCCTTTTATCAAAATTAATAAGCTCATATCGTATCTTTAAGAGCTCGCCTTGTCTTAAGGCTGTTTCGATAGAGAATTGAACCATAGATTTAAGATATTTATTTTTTGATAACGAACATGCCTCAATCAATCGTTCGTATTCACCATTCACTAAAATCCTATTTCTTGGTTTGGGTTCTTTTTCTCTTTTAATAAGTTTACAAGGATTATGGGGAAGATAAATTCCCCAATCATTTATAGCGACATCAATAATAATACTTATTAACGATTTATGTTTGTTAAAAGTAGTTGGCGACCAATGTCTTAAACTTCTATCTCTAAATTCAGCAATATGCTTAGTAGATAAACGCAATAAGTTCGTATCAGCAATTATATCCTTACGAAGATTGCCGACCCGGTATGCAATATTCTTTTTATCTTTTTTTGTATCGTGTTTACCCTCCTCTATGTATCTTTCAAATAAATCACCTAGAGTTAGCTTGGACGCCTCACTATAATCTGAAAAATCTCCCGTATCAAGTTTGCGTTCCATAGCACGAGCCCATTTCTTTGCGTCCGTTTTGTTATAAAAAGATTTAACAATCGCTTTGACACCCTTGCGTCTAACGAACGCTAAATAAGTAGTTCTATTATTTCGTTTTCGTTTAATAATTGAAGCCATAATCACTCACTTTCTGAGAGTGAATTGCAACCTATGTGCAACCAAACTAACTTCTTATATATTTATGGATTAGTTTTTTGACGGACTACTTGGCTTTAACCATTGGACACCAACCTATGACATCGGGCACCACAAGCCCGCGCTCTAACCAACTGAGCTACGTTCGCCATTTTGCATAAAAATATATTTATTTTATGCTGAATTTCGATATACCAAAATAATGCAAGTTTCCAAAAGGTTATTTAGTTTAGAAACAGAGTCCGCATTTGCCATATTGGAAAAAGTAAAAAAACTAGAATTAGAAGGTAAAGATATAATAAATCTTGGAATAGGGCAGCCTGATTTTCCAACACCTCAAAATATACTAGAGGCAGCAAAAAAAGCGATTACTGATGGTCATCATGGGTATACTCCCTCCAATGGAATTTTGCCTTTAAGAGAAGCTGTTTCCAAAAAAATATATGAAGATTATAATACTTCAGTTAGTCCTGATAATATTCTTATTACCCCGGGTGGAAAACCAGTAATTTTTTTTGCTGCATTAATTTTTGGTGAACCTGGAGTTGAAATAATTTATCCTGATCCTGGGTTTCCTATCTATCGCTCCATGATCAAGTATACTGGAGCAAAGCCTGTTCCTTTAGAACTAAAAGAAAAAGATAATTTTGAAGTAAATATAGAACTACTTGAAAAATTAATTACAAATAAAACACGATTAATTATTTTAAATAATCCAAATAATCCAACTGGCTCTTTCATGAATGAAACAAAAATTTCACAGCTCGTGAATATTTTAGAAAAATATCCTGAAACAGTGATTTTAAGTGATGAAATTTATAGTAAAATAATTTTTGATAATTTCTCTATGCCGTCATTATTAAAATTTGAATCCATTAGGGATCGGCTAATTGTTTTAGAAGGCTGGAGTAAAACTTTTTGTATGACAGGTTGGCGCTTGGGTTGGAGTGTTTGGCCTAATAAAATAATTGATTTTGCGAATAAACTTTGTGTTAATGATCATTCTTGCCCATCATCAATTTCTCAATATGCTGGTTTGGAAGCTTTGATGGGACCTCAGGATGAAGTTGTGAAAATTGTAAAAGAATTTGAAAGAAGAAAATCTTTTGTTCATAATGGGCTAAATAGATTAAAAAAAATTAAATGCTTTAAACCTGGTGGTGCTTTTTATGCATTTCCTAATATTATTGAAACTAACATGTCTGGTAATCAATTTGCGGATATTGCATTAAATGAATTGGGAGTTGCTCTTGTTCCTGGATCAAGTTTTGGGGACAGTGTAGATGAATACGTTAGATTAAGTTATGCTAATTCTATGGAAAATATTGAAAAAGCTATTTATAGGCTTTCTAAAATATGAAAAAAATTGAAGCAATAATAAAACCTTTAAGATTATCTATTGTAAAAGAGGCACTGCATGAAATTGGCTTATCGGGAATGACGGTGTTAGATGTTAAAGGTTTTGGTAGGCAAAGAGGTCAGGACGGATTGGATATCAATCAAGATTATGATGATGAGTTTCATGCTAAAATTAAAATTGAGTTAATTGTTGAAGACACAATGGATGAACAAGCAATAGAATCAATAACAAATGCTGCTTATTCAGGTAAAATTGGTGATGGTAAAATTTTTATATCAAGTATCGAGCAAGTGATTAGGATTAGGACAGGAGAAAAAGACAGTGATGCTGTCTAATTTTTCTTTACAAAACAATAGAAATAAATAAAAGGACCTTAATCGTTCAACTCATCATAACTGATGGGTCGGAAGTAGACATTAGTCGAAGGAACGCATGCAAAAGTTATAAATCGTTCAACCCAAAAGGGTCGGAAGTAAGCAACAGCTGAAGGAACGCGCATAAAAAGCAGATTTCATAACTAGAGCATGAATTTAACTGGGTGAGTCCTTGGAGGACGATCTCATTAAATAAAGGAAATAGATATGAAATTTAATTGTTCAACACCAAAAGAATTGATGTCTAAAACAAAAGATTTAGACATAAAAATGGTCGATCTGCGCTTTACTGATATGCCAGGAACTACACATCACATTACAATACCTATAAAATTTTTAAATGAAGACTTATTTACTGATGGTGTTGGATTTGATGGATCTTCAGTAAGAGGATTTCAATCAATCGAAAAGAGTGATATGACTATGGTTCCAGATATAACTACAGCATACTTAGACCCGTTCTACTCTGAAAAAACAATAGCTTTTTATTGTTATATTGTAGATCCTATAACATATGAAAGTTATTCAAAAGATCCGAGATATATAGCTAAAAAAGCTGAGGAGTATTTAAAATCTTCAGGAATGGGAGAAACAGCTTACTTTGGTCCTGAGGCAGAATTCTTTATTTTTAATGATGTAAAATATGACTCTGGATCGAATTTTACTTTTCATGAAGTTGACTCAGGGGAAGGAGCTTGGAATACAGGTCGAGAAGAAAGTCCTAACTTAGGACACAAACCAAGACACAAAGAAGGTTACTTTCCTCTACCGCCAGTAGATAGCATGCACGATGTTAGAACTGAAATGGTAATAACAATGGAAGACATTGGAATAAATGTTGAAGCTCATCATCATGAAGTTGCAACGGGTGGTCAGCAAGAAATTGATTTAGAATTTTCTCCATTATTATCTATGGCAGATGATTTGTTGAAATATAAATATGTTGTAAAAAATGTAGCAAAACAACATGGGCTTACTGCAACGTTTATGCCTAAGCCATTGTTTGGAGATAATGGTTCGGGTATGCATGTGCATTCAAGTATTTGGAAGAATGGTGAAACACTAATGTATAAAAAAGGAAATTATGCAGACTTAAGTGATTTTGCATTACATTACATCGGCGGCATTTTAAAACATGCCCCTGCTCTTTTAGCATTGTGTGCCCCAACAACAAATTCATATAAGCGTTTAGTTCCAGGTTTTGAAGCACCTGTAAATATTGCATATTCTGAAGCAAATAGAACGGTATCTGTTAGAATTCCCAATAACTATACCTCAAGCCCAAAAGCAAAGAGAATAGAGTTCAGGTGTCCTGACCCATCATCAAATCCTTACCTTGTTTTTTCTTCAATTCTAATGGCTGGTTTAGATGGTGTTAAAAATAAAATTGATCCAGGACAACCTACTGATATCAATATTTATGAAGCCCCAGCAGATATATTAGCAAAAATTCCTTCTACTCCAGGATCTCTGGCAGAAGCATTGAATGCTCTTGAAAAAGATCATGATTTTTTATTAGAAGGTGGTGTTTTTACTAAAGATAATATTGAAACTTACATTTCTTATAAAAGAGAAAAAGAGGTTAATCCAATGAATCTAAGACCTCATCCTCATGAGTTTAATTTATATTACGACGTATAAATTTAACAATATATATATTTGAAAACCGCTATCATAATTGATAACGGTTTTTTTATACCAAACACTAACTCCTTTTGATAAAGTACAATTAAATTGACTAAGAAAAAAACATATTCAGCAAAAGATATTGAAGTTCTCGAAGGTCTTCAGCCGGTAAGAAAACGCCCTGGAATGTATATTGGCAATACAAATGAAGAGGGATTGCACCATCTGGTAAATGAAGTACTAGATAATTCCATCGATGAAATAGTAGCAGGTCATGCCAAAAATATTTCTTTTTACTATGCAAAAGATAAGTCAATAACAATAAAAGATGATGGACGCGGGATTCCTGTTGATTTTCATCCCAAATATAAAAATAAAAGGGCTTTAGAAATAGTATTAACGACCTTACATGCTGGGGGAAAATTCTCAGAAAGTGCTTATAAAACATCAGGTGGATTACATGGTGTGGGAATTTCAGTTGTTAATGCCTTAAGTGAAAGAATGGAGGTAAAAGTTTATAATAAAGCCAAAGTTTACTCACAGAATTACTCACGTGGACTGGCTAAAAGTAAAATCACTATTGGAAAGTGCAAAAAATACCTCAAGGGTACTGAGATACGTTTTATTCCTGATAATGAAATTTTTGAGATTGTTATGTTCTCTCCTAAAAAACTTCATTCATTTATAAAAATGAAAGCTGTCTTAGTTAAGGGAGCTAAAATTTCATTTGCAGTAGATAAAGATTTAATTCATGACACAACTCCAAATCATGCTGAATTTTATTATCCCAAAGGAATTGTTGATTTGATGAAAGAAAACTTTGAAAACAGGAAAAAAGTTATTTCTAAATTTTTTTATGCTAATTTAGATTTAAATTCAAAAGAAAAATGTGAGATTTATATTGCTTTCAATGAAGGTCAGCAATCTTCAATGGAATCATTTTGCAATACCATTAAAACACCCGATGGCGGGTCACACGAAAATGCCTTAAAAAACTCAGTTATGAAATCAATAAAACTTTACGGCAAAAAAAATCAACTATCAAAATCGGTAAATGTAACGCCAAATGATTTATTTGATTTCTCTGATTCTTTCATTTCTATCTTTATCAACTCTCCTAGTTTTGAGGGACAAACTAAGAAAAGAATAATGATGCCTAAAATTCAGAAGCAATTAGAAGAAAAAATTCAAAATCAGTTTTTGTTATGGTTAAATAGTAATAAAAAAGAATCTATAAAATTGTTAGAAACTTTAATTGAACGTTCGTTACTGAGGACAGACTTGTCAAAATTTAAAGAACTTGAGAGAAAGACTGTTAAAGAAAAAAATAAACTTCCCGGCAAACTTGTTGATTGCTCCAGTAAAAAAATTGAGGGAACTGAATTATTTATCGTTGAAGGGGATAGTGCTGGTGGCTCTGCAAAACAAGCACGTTTTAGAGAAAAACAAGCTATATTGCCTTTAAGAGGCAAAATATTGAATGTATATAGTGTCTCCCTATCAAAAATTGCTGATAATTCTGAGATTCAAAATTTAATACAAGCTATAGGATGTGGCTTTGGAAAAAATTTCCAATTATCCAATTTAAGATATGAAAAAATAATTCTCATGACCGATGCAGATGTAGATGGCTCTCACATTGCTACGTTATTAATTACTTTTTTTTATAAATACATGCGCAAAATAATTGAAAAGGGAAAGTTATATTTAGCAATGCCCCCACTATATAAAATTAGTTATAAAGATTCAGATTACTTTGCTTATGATGAAAAACAAAAAAATAAAATACTTCAATCTCAAGCGAAAAAGACGTCCCCACAGATTACTCGTTTTAAAGGCCTTGGGGAAATGCCCGCAAACCAATTACGGGACACTACAATGGATACTGATCATCGACAATTAATACAAATTCATTTAAAGCATGGGGCCAAAGAAGAAAAAAAGACTGAGAAACTTTTTTATTCCTTAATGGGCAAAAAAGCTGAGCATAGGTATAATTTTATCCAAGAGAACGCTAATTTTACAAGCAATTTAGATATTTAACTTAATTATGCGGAAATTTATCCTAACAATAGATCAAGGTACTACGAGTTCACGAGTTACAGTCTATAACAATAGATTTAATGTCGTTGATACAATAAAAAAAGAATTTACACAGTTTTTTCCAAATGATGGATGGGTTGAACATAACGCCTTAGAGATATGGAATGATGTTAAAGCGTTAATATCAAAAATCTTAAAAAAAAATAAACTAAAAGGATCGCAAATATTATCTATTGGCATCACAAATCAAAGAGAAACAACAGTTTTATGGGACAAGATAACCGGCAAACCTATTTACAATGCAATAGTTTGGCAAGACCGAAGAACTACTGGGATTTGTTCAGCTCTAAAGAAAAAAATGTTAGTTAGTAAAATTCAAAAAATTACTGGACTAATTATAGATCCATATTTTTCTGCAACAAAAATAAAATGGATATTAACCAATGCAAAAAATGCAAAAAAACTTTTAAAAAAAAATAATTTGTTATTTGGAACAATAGATACATGGTTACTTTGGAATTTAACAAAGGGGAAATCGCACTTAACTGATATTACAAATGCTTCTAGAACTATGTTATTTGATTCTAAAAAAGAAAAATGGTCAAAAGAATTATTATCTGTCTTAAAAATTCCATCCAAGATATTGCCTAAAGTAGTTGAAAATACATTTGATTTTGGAGAAACAAACCTCTTTGGAGAAACTATAAAAATTGGTGGTATGGCAGGCGATCAACAGGCGGCAACAATTGGTCAAGCATGTTTTCATTCAGGACAGTCAAAAAGCACATATGGCACAGGTTGTTTTCTTTTGATGAATATTGGTAGTCAATTTAAGTTATCAAAAAATCGCCTCCTAACTACAGTTGCCTACAAAATTGGTACAAAAAAAATGTATTGCTATGAAGGAAGTATTTTTGTTGCTGGATCTGCTATTCAATGGTTGCGTGATAAATTACTATTTTTTAAGAATGCAAAAGAAACTGAAAAATTATATTCAAAAGCGAACATTAATGAAAAACTAATTATTGTACCTGCTTTAACAGGGCTAGGTGCCCCCCATTGGAAACCCAATGCAAGAGGAATAATAATCGGCATAACTAGAAACACATCGATACCAGATATGGTCAAAGCGACAATAGATAGTATTACTTTTCAAACTTATGATTTAGTCAGTGCTATGGAAAAAGATTCAGCATCTAATATTAAGGAAATGAGAGTGGATGGAGGCATGGTCACAAATAATAACTTTATTCAAAGTTTGTCTAATACTTTGCAGAAAAAAATTATAAAACCTAAAAATATTGAAACAACCTCTTTAGGTGTTGCTTATTTAGCTGCATTATCTTGTGGGCTTTTAAAGAATACGTCAGCCATTACAAGTTTATGGGAAAGTAGTAAAATTTTTAAACCAAAAATTAAAAAATCATTAATGACTAATAAAATCAATGAATGGCAAAAGATTGTCTCTATATTGACGAAAAATTATCCTTAAGATGTGTCAACCAATTAATTAATTCTCTATAACGAATTTTATCATCAATTAACGTATCGGATATTTCTAAATCTTTTCTTAATGAATCATATTTATTCAAATCAGACAAATAATTATACATTATATTAAAATCATGCTCTGAAGAAAAAAAATCTTCTTCTAAAAGAATTGATTTTCTCTGGGAAATCAAGCCAGATATCCACTTACTATTAAATTCTGGGTGATATTGAACTCCCCAAACTTCTGAATTATTTCTAGAGAAAGTGAAAGACTGATAATCACTATTATCATTAGAAGATAAAACTATTGAATTTGCAGGCAATTTTTCTACTATATCATAATGCCAACAAAATGAATCAAAAGTATATGGTTTATCGTTATACATTGGGTGGTTAATGCCTTGTTTATTTAATGTTATTTTTTTTGCTATAACTGCTTCTAATCCTTTAGGATTTTTTCGTACATGACCTCCTGCAGCGGTAGCTAATACTTGTAACCCCCAACAACTTCCAAAAATCTTATTTTTTTTTTGAAGTAGTATCTTTGCCAAATCAATTTGACGTCGAACATCTGGTCTTAAATCATAAATATTAAGTACGCTACCAGTCCATGCTATTCCATCGAAATCCTCTAAGTTAGTTCCTGGCGGAAGAAAATCATCTCCCCATGTAGGATGTATAATGCTGATATTTAATTCATAAGCTGATATTTTCTCTAGAACCTCTTGGTAAACTTCATATTGAGTTAACATTCCAAGTTCCGTATATTTTTCAGAACTGACTTTCTCGTTGCCATCTACTATGAGAATATTCACTGAAGATTTAATTAAATTAATCCTTTTAATTTTGCAAATTGTAAAATAAACATGTTCAAGTTAATGAGTATAAAACTTGGTATAGCTCCTATTGCCTGGAGCAACGATGATATGCCTGAGCTAGGTGGTGACACGCCTATTGAACAATGTCTTGAAGAAGCTAGCTTGGCAGGATTTACTGGAATTGAACTTGGTGGAAAATTTCCAAGAAATCCTGGAAAAATTAAATTTCTTTTACAAAAATACAAATTATCACTTCCTGGGGGCTGGTATGGATCACTATTGCACGAAAGGTCCATTAAGGATGAGTGGTCTACAATGCAGGGCCATATTCAATTATTACAACATGTTAACGCAAGTGTTTTTGTTTTCGCTGATGTTTCCGGCTCAATCCAAAAAGATATTAATTCTCCTCTTTCTAAAAGGCCGCAATTGGAAAATCATGAATGGCCAGAGTATTGTAAAAAAATTTCAGATATATCAAGTAGGCTTAATGATGTTGGACTTCCCATGTCTTATCATGAACATATGGGGACTTTCATTCAAACAGAAAAAGACGTTGATAGATTTATTAATGAAACGAATGATAATACGTATCTTTTATATGATACTGGACATCTATTATTTGCTCAAGCAGACTACCAAGCTATCCTAAAAAAATATATTTCACGTATTAATCATGTCCATTGCAAGGATATTAGAAAAAATGTTTTGGAAAACTCATTAGCTAAAGATCTAAGCTTTAGAGAATCTTTTTTAGGTGGAACTTTTACAGTGCCAGGTGATGGATGCATTGACTATCTACCCCTATTATCTACCTTGCATGAAAATAATTATAATGATTGGCTTGTTATTGAGGCAGAACAAGATCCAAAAAAAGCCAATCCTTTTGAATATGCGAAAATTGGTTTCAAATATTTAACTGGCATAATGAATGAAGTGGGTTACAAAATATAGAATGTAGTCAAAAGTATAATTATCGAGTCACTCTTAAATGTGGATTATACTTCCACTCTAGATACTTGATAAATTGCACCATAAGAAAATTAAGCAAAAGATATAATATACCTGCAGCTAAAAAAGCTTCGACAGGAGCCCAAGTTACTGCCATAATTCTTCTAGCTATTCCTGTCATCTCCATATAGGTTGTTAAACTAACCAAAGAAGTAGCCTTGACCATTAAAATTAGTTCGTTACCATAAGTAGGTAATACTCTCCTTAAGGCTATAGGAAAAATTATTCTTCTAAACAGTCCAATTCGTGTAAAACCCAGAGATTTTCCTGATTCAATTTGACCCTGTGAAACTGCTTGAATTCCGCCTCGAAAAATTTCACTACCGTAAGCTACTGTATTTAAGGTTAGAGCTAAAACTCCGCACCAAAAAGGCTCTTTCAATACTATCCATAAAAAACTATCCCTAATTCCTTTTACAGAACCAAGACCAAAATAAATAAGATAAATTTGAACTAGCAATGGTGTTCCGCGAATAACAAAAATATAATATTCAACTGTTTTTGATAATAATTTATTTTTTGACACTCTTCCCAAAGCAAAAATTAAAGATAAGACAAAACCAATAGGCAAAGAGGCTAGTAGTAATAAAAGCGTCTGATCAAGAGCTTTTAAAATTTTAAAAAAGTTAATAAATATTAAGCTTTCTTGAAAAGAATTGAAAAATTCAAAAAAATTCATGAAGTTTGAGCAAAACCTTTATTGGCTTGCCTTTCAAGATAATTAAAAAATTTACCAGAAAAAGTTGTTAGAAACAGATATAAAAAAGCTGCGGTAATTAAAAAAGTAAGAGGAGAATGTTCCACATTAGAGGAAATTCTAGTCTGACGCATAATTTCAACAAGTCCTGTAACTGAAATTAAGGAAGTGTCTTTTAAAGTAACCTGCCAAACATTTCCTAAACCTGGAATAGCATGTCTCAATACTTGGGAGACTAATATTTTATAAAAAATTTGAAACTTAGATAACCCAAGAGTTTTCGCAGCCTCAACTTGTCCTCGATCAATAGATAAAAAGGCAGCACGTAAAACTTCTGTTGAGTAAGTTGCAGAAATAATGCCAATTGCAACAACACTTATGGTAAAAGCATTTAATTCAATATATCCATTATAACCAAAAACTTTAGCAAGTTTCATTACGACAGCACTTCCGCCAAAAAAAATAAGATATATAACTAGTAATTCAGGAACGCCCCTAACGACTGTTGTGTAAAAATTAGAAATGAAATTCAGGAATTTTGATAAAGTTAACTTTGCCCAAGCTGCAAAAATTGCAATAAAGATACCGAGTCCCATTGAACAAATACTGACTATGATTGTCATTAATGTTGCAATTAAGAATTCATCTCCCCAACCCAAGTCACCAAAGATTAATTTTTCAAATTTGAACATTTAACCTTATTTTAATAATGATCTAACGTTCTATTGTCCAACCTATAACTTTATTTATCTCTCTTATAACCCTTACTGTTGGAATAATTTTGACATCCCGACTGTTAAATTCTGATGAATTTATAGGTATGAGGTTTTTGTGCTGCGGTGTAAATTTGTTAGAGTCTTTATGGCCAAAAAGTTTAATTACAGGGCAATATTTTGTAGATAGCATATGTGCAATTCCACTATCATTAGCTACAGCACAATTTATAAACTTTGTTGAACCCATAACTATTTCAATATTAGAAAAATCTTTAATAATATCCTCAGGAATTACTGCTTTAGGAAATTTAGCAATTAATTGATGTTTAATTTTAATTTCATCTGGACCTAAATACAGGACAATTATATAACTCTTTTTTTCAAAATATTTTCCCACTTCGATAAATTTTTCAATAGGCCAAATTTTATTTTTTTCACCTGCTCCAGGGGCAATACCAATATATTTATTTTGACTTTTAAATATTAGAGCTAGGTTTTTTTCTAATTGCTCAGGTATATTTATTTTAAATGTGTCATCAATCTTATCCGGTTTAATTACATTCAACAAATTAAAAAGGCCATCAAGATAATATTGCCTTATATTTTTTGATTGTTTGTTGATACTTATAGAAGAAAACAAACCATTACCTGCGGCCGAAATAAAATGCTCGCATTTAATTCTTTTTAAAGCAAATGTTCTAAAAATTGCTTTTTGTGTGTCAAGAATATATTCATATTTTTTGTTTTGAAAATTGTAACTGTTTGAAATGTCTTGCCAAAAAAAGGGATTGAGATCGGCTTGTTCAATAATTTCATCAATATACTGAGCGGCAATTGACTGGAGAAAGCTATTATAAACGGTTTTGCCTTTGTTCGTCATCCAAATCAAAAGATAGTTAGGCAGTCTTTTTTTTATTTCATGTAACAGTGGGAGCTTTATTATGCCATCCCCTAACTTTTCTCCATTAGTAAAAACAAGAATACTTTTTTCCATAAAATAACACTATACTAATATAGAAAAATATTAAAAAAATATTTTTTTACAACTAACTAAATTTGTAATCCTGTAATGAATGCAATAATACTTATCAAAAAGCTTGAAACAGATTGGATAAACCAATGAATTGGCTCGAGCGTTATTCCTATTTTTTTCCCTATAAGAGGAAGAACGAATAATGCAGTTATAATAATAAAAAACCCATACCGTTCCAATCTGGCAAGTTGATAAGAAAGAGGTTGTGGAAGAAGTCCAACTGCTACCCTTCCACCATCCAATGGCGGTATAGGTATCATATTAAAAACTGCTAGAATAATATTTATAAAAAAAAAGTTTGCAAGAGTGCGAACCAGCCAAGGATTATCTAATAAGGCGAAATTATGCATAGTGGATAATATTGAAGCAGCAACAAAGGCAAGTACTACATTTGTAACTGGGCCAGCAATAGCAACAATTATCATATCACGAAGAGGATTTTTAAGACGATAAAATTTAACCGGCACTGGTTTTGCCCAACCAAATACGAAAGGACTTTTCATCACGATGAGAAGCAAAGGAAGAATAACCGTACCGAATCTATCAATGTGTTTTAATGGATTTAGGGTTACACGTCCAAGTTTTTTTGCGGTATCATCTCCTAAGAGATTTGCAGCATAACCATGAGCAGCCTCATGCATTGTGATGGAAATTAAGACAGGTATAATCCAAATTGAAGCGATATAAATAAACTGTTGCATTACCCAAATATATCACCATTCACCCAAAGATGAAAAATGAAAAAGATCGTGACAGAAAGACTAGGGTAATGGTGCCCAGGGGCGGAATTGAACCACCGACACGAGGATTTTCAGTCCTCTGCTCTACCGACTGAGCTACCTGGGCAAAAGAAAAATCTGATAAATTGTTTTTGAATGTAATTCAATTGAATATTCTATTTTATGTACTATTTAATGCGATTTATCGCTAATCAAGGTTAATGTAATTTTCATCCGAAAGCCATTTCATTAAATCCAAATCACTGCATTTTTTTGAACAAAATGGTATGAATGGATCTTTTGATTTTTTCTTGCAAGAAGGGCACTTAACTTTTGTTTTGTGAAGCTTAACTATCTTTTTAGAATAAAGTTTATTTATTTCCATCTAAAGGTTATTCGGCCTTTGGTTAAATCATATGGTGTCATTTCAACTGTAACTTTATCTCCTGCCAAAACACGAATTCTATTTTTTCTCATTTTGCCTGATGAATGAGCGAGTATCTCATGATCATTTTCTAATTTTACCTTGAACATTGCATTAGGCAAAAGCTCTAATACAACGCCTTGGAACTCAATCGTACCTTCTTTTGGCATTAATTCTCCATTTATTATTTCAAGTTATATATTTATTTTTTATCCATTTGTCTAATTTTAACAGATAGCTTGTGACCTTCAAAATTTTCGATGCTCGCCATCTTTGAAACATTATCTTGATTTTTGTTAAAACTTTCTAAATTCATTTCAACTACTGAACTTCGTTTCATAAAATCTAACACACCAAGACCTGAAGAAAATTTTGCTGAACCTGAAGTTGGCAAAACATGGTTTGTGCCAATTATATAATCTCCAAACACTTCAGAAGCATATTCACCCATAAATACTCCGCCAACATCGTTAACTTTCTCTAATATTTTATTTCGAGATTTATTTTGTAAATGTAAGTGTTCTGGCGCAATAAAATCAATAATATCAGCAACATTGTCAAAATTATTTACAATAATTATTAAACCATTATTATTTAAACTTTTATCAATTATTTCTTTTCTTGGAAGTTGTTCTTTTAATTTGTTGATTGACAAGATTACTTGATTGGAAAAGTTTTCATCATCAGTAATTAATATTGATTGAGCTTTTTCATCATGTTCTGACTGAGCAATCAAATCTGCAGCTACCCAATTAGGCTTATTATCTTTATCAGCTACAACAACAATTTCTGAAGGCCCCGCTATTAAATCTATACCGACCTTACCAAATACTTGTCTTTTTGCACTAGCTACATAAGCATTTCCTGGTCCAAAGATTTTATTGACTGGTTTTACACTTTCCGTGCCATAAGCTAGTGCTGCAATCGCATGCGCACCTCCAATCTGATAAACCTCTTTTATGTTTAGTTCATTTAACAATGCTAAAATATAAGGATTTAATGATCCTGACTGACTTGGAGTAACAACAACAATTCTTTCCACTCCAGCAACTTTTGCTGGTATGGCATTCATTATAAGTGATGAAGGATAAACCGCATTTCCACCTGGTACATAAAGCCCAACTGATTGAATTGGTTTCCATATTGATGAAGTCTTTGCTCCATCTTCAATGATCTCGTAATTTTGTGGTTTTTGTTTTTCATGATATTTTGTAATATTTTGAATAGCTACCTTAAAAGATTGTAATACATTTATATCAGCTTTATTTTTATAAGATTCACGGATTTTTTTTGAAATTAATACATTAGATGAATCAATTAAACTTCCATCAAATTCTTTGGTATACTTAAAAAGAGCCTCATCGCCATTTTGAATAATTTGATTAATGATTTTCTTTACCGATTCATCAATATCTTTAATGTTTTGTTGTAGTCTTTTTTGTAAAAAAAATTTAAGATCTTTAAAAAAATTCTGATTTTCAGATTTTAGAATTTTCACGATACAATCTTGCTAATTTCATTAATCAAGGATTCAATTATTTTTATTTTTGTTTTGTAAGCAGTTCTGTTAATAATTAATTTTGACTGTACTTCAATTATTGTTTCAACTTCTTTTAATCCATTCTCCTTCAGCGTTTTCCCAGTAGAAACCAGATCTACTATTCTTCTGCACATTGATAAAGATGGTGCGAGCTCCATGGAACCGTTTAATTTAATTGGATCAACCTGTACTCCCTTGTCAGCAAAAAACCGTTTGGTCAAATTGGGATACTTTGTGGCAACACGAATATTACTCCAACTTGATGGATCTTCATTTTTCAGCAAGTTAATAGGTGCTGCTATGGATAATCTACAGTGACCGATATTTAAATTTAAAGGAGCATATACTTCAGAATAATCATATTCTTGCACAATGTCATCCCCAGCTATCCCTATGTGAGCTGCTCCAAAAGCAACAAAAGTACACACATCAAATGCTCTTACTTTAATATAATTTATGTTTGGATTCTTAGATTTAAAAGTTAATTTTCTTGTTTTTTCGTCAAACAACAGAGGATCAGGTGCAAATGTTGTTTTATTAAGAATCTTCTTACATGCTTTAATAATTCTTCCTCGAGGAACGGCTATGATAATTTTCCTAGTCATAATAAATAATTTGTAGGCTGTTCTATACACCTCAACAAAAACTTCTATAAAAAGTTAATTTATTTTTCTCTAATTATTGATGGTCCACATTTTCCAAGAGTTTCTTCAATTTTTTCATATCCTCTATCAAGATGATAAACGCGATTTACTTGCGTTTCTCCCTCAGCACACAAAGCCGCTAAAACCAAACTAACGCTCGCTCTCAAGTCGCTGGCCATTACTTGTGCTCCCTTAAATTTTCTACCGCCTTCAATGTAAGCTGTATCATTTTTTATTTTTATATTTGCCCCTAAACGATTAAGTTCAGACACATGCATAAAACGATTTTCAAATATTTTTTCAGTGATTTGAGATGTTCCTTCTGCCAGAGACATTAAAGCCATTACTTGCGCCTGCAGATCTGTTGGAAAGCCCGGGTAAGGTGCAGTTTCTATATTTGTTCCATAAATTTTATTTGAAGGTAAAATTGTTATAGAACTTTCATCTATTTTTAAATTCGCACCCATTGATTTTAAAGTTTCGATCAGAGAATTTAAATGGTTGGAGTTAATATTTTTAACTGTAAATTCCTTATTTAGCATAACAGCCGCTATAGTATATGTTCCAGCCACAATTCTATCAGTCATAATTGAATGGTCAGC
>Ga0207966_1000937_pt1 | contig 16390 bp, 19 predicted proteins | sample Knorr_S23_td_NAD_FD_185611 | JGI IMG/M metagenome (GOLD analysis project Ga0207966, IMG submission 185611) | Marine microbial communities from Southern Atlantic Ocean transect - Knorr_S23_td_NADW_ad_2500m_LV_B (SPAdes) (version 2) | ecosystem: Environmental > Aquatic > Marine > Oceanic | place...
TCCCACCAGCTTGGAAAGGTCCCCGGCGCTCATGTAGCAGATTTCCAGTGCGTCCATAAAGGTATTGCCTCCCTGTTTTACGTGGCCTACCTGGTGTCGATGGCGTACTAATCCGTGGGCGGAATGAAGGCCATCTCAGGCTCCGCACCAGAAACATCTATCTTTTTGATGACGTCGGCGCTGAAATAGACGCCGCGCACCTGTGAGTAGAGTTCGTCGAGATAGGCCGGTTCACCGTTTACGCCAAGCAGTTCGGCAAGGCGGTCGAACTCTTCCCGGGATAGTGGTTTTTCTGAAGCCATAGGGTCATCTCCAATCAGCCGCGGGTTTGAGCCGCAGTCATTATGGCTGCGCTTACAACTTATGGCAATCACGCTCAGCAGAGACGGTAAAAGTAGTTCCTACCCGCCCTTGTCCGGCCACTTGGAAATAAGGGGCATGTTGATATAATTTAACGCAGTGATTTCTGAGATGGACATACAGATTCAAATTGCAGTCCGATAATAATATCCCCTGGCGTTCGGGCGAACCCGGCGAAAACCCATTGGATCCAACCATGAGTCAGTCGCCGCAGGCAGGGCAAGGCGCGTCCTATTGTGCCCGTTGTGGACGTCAGTGGGGATCCGGACAGAAGTTCTGTCCGGGTTGCGGTCATCAACCCGCCGGATTCGCTATTTCTTCTGACCAATCCGGTGAAATTACATCCACTGAGCTCTCATTCGATTCCGGAAGCGCTGCCATTGGGCGGGCGCCCCACCGAATGGGAGGGGTTACCTGGGCCGGCTGGCAGATAATCTTCGGCATCGTTCTGGTGATGATGTCCCTGTTTTCGGCGGCCGCGGCTGCGTTGGTCCTCGGCTCGTTATATCCGGAGCAGGAAGATGCGGTGTCCACCTGGATCAGCGTTCATCTGATGGCCCTGGCTATCATTGGCACCGTTTGGTACCTGGGCCTTCGCCACTGTAGATACCCGTTGGCTGTATTGCGGCTCAGCAGAGTCACCTGGCCGCGGAAACGGACCGTCCTGCTGATGTTCGGAGTTCTGGGCGCGAGCTTGATTGCCACATCCATCTATTCAGGTATCGTCGAGTGGTTGGGCGTGGATGAACTAACCACACCAGCGTTTGAGTCGGACATCTTTTTTGACGGCCCAGCCGTTCTGCTGACTTTTCAGGCCCTGGCCGTCATCACGCCCATGAGTGAGGAGTTATTCTTCCGTGGGTTCATTTTCCGTGGGCTGCTGCCCAAGATGGGGCCTTGGTGGGCGATCGCAGTTAGCGCTTTGGTATTTAGCGGCTTTCATCTTTCTGTAGGCGTGCTGATTCCCATCTTCATCACCGGATTTTTGTTGGCGTGGCTGTATTGGAAAACGGGCTCGCTATGGGCGGCGATCGGCGCCCATGCCGGCCAGAACGCCTTCGCCCTGGCCGTTCAGGCCTTCAGCTAAAAGAAATCGAGGCTGGAGATCTCAGCCGGGAGTCCAGGGGTAGACACCGGTGGGGTTGTACGTTAAATTTGCCCAAACCGTAGGCCCACTTTCTTGTCGTATCCGGGCCGGGAGGATGTCAGGTCCCAGGTATGGGCGAACCTCGAATCAGGCGTATGTTTGATGCAGTCCGGGAGCAGAAGCGTCCCGGACTGATTGTATTTGTGACCGCTGGTTTCCCCGATATGGAAGCCACGATGGAGTTGGTCCCAGCCCTGGTTGCGGCCGGCGCAGATGCCGTGGAACTGGGGGTGCCATTCAGCGATCCGCTGGCAGAGGGGCCGGTGATCCAGGAGTCCAGTTTCCGAGCCTTGCAGAACGGCACCAGCTTGGAAGACTGCTTGAAAGCGACCGAGGCCTTGCGGGCAAAGGTACCGGACACGCCGTTGATCTTGATGGGTTATTACAATCCCATCTACACCTACGGTTTGGTCCCGTTTGCCGAGCGCTGCCAACAGGCCGGCGTGGATGGCCTGATCGCTGTGGACCTTCCTGGGTTCGAAGCAGCCCCGCTGATCTCGGAATGTCGATCTCGGGATATCTCAGTCATTCCGTTGTTGGCGCCCACCAGCACCGACGAAAGCATCAAAGACGCCTGTACCGGGGCCAGCGGGTTTGTCTACTGCATCAGCGTCACGGGGGTAACGGGCGCGCGGGAGCAAGTCTCCGGGCGGAGCTTTGAGCTTTTGGACCGGGTGAAGACCCACACAGACCTTCCCCTGGCGGTGGGGTTTGGAATATCCAACCGGGCTCACGTGGAAGAGGTGGGGAATACGGCGGAGGCTGCGGTGGTCGGTAGCGCTCTCATCCGGGTTATGCTGGAGTCGCCGAGAGAAGAACTGGTCGAGCGGGCCAGCCGGTTCGTGGCAGAACTGGCGGGCGTCTCTCTTCCAACTTAAGGAGTGGTCTATTAGATGACAGCTTGCCGGGGAATCAGAGGCGCGACGACCGCCGACGCCAACACAGAAGAAGCCATCCATGCCGCAACTACCGAGTTGGTACAAGAGCTGATCGACGCCAACGGCCTAGAAGAAGACTCATTGGCCGCTGTATTTTTCACAATAACCCCAGACCTAGACGCCGCATTCCCGGCCACTGCGGCGCGCAGATTGGCCTGGGCTAATGCTCCTTTGATAGACATTACCCAGGTGGTAGTGAAGGGTAGCTTGCCCCGTTGTATTCGGATACTTATACTAGTTAACACTGATAAGGAACCAAAAGACCTGGTTTACAAATATCTAAAAGGGGCCGAAGCCCTGCGCAGTTAAAGCAGGTTAGTAAGCTCTGTGCTGATTGTGAGGGAGCCATGCCGCAGTTGCCGCAGGCTCCGGTAGTGGTGGGGTATTTCGCTTAAGGTCTGTCCCAGTTCCTACAAAGACCGAACGGAATACGAATAAGTCCACGAACCAAAGGTGATTTCTGAAATGATCGTTGTAATGGCGCCAGGCACCGCACAGCCAGACCTGGATAATATTCGAGTACGGATCGAAGACCGAGGATTGAGGGCCCAGATCAACACAGGAGCCGAGCGAACAGTTATCGGCGTGATGGGGTCGATTCCTCCGGACTTCAAAGACGAGATGGAATTGATGAACGGGGTTGATGAGGTAATCATCATCTCTAAGCCTTACAAGTTGGCCAGCAAAGAATTCCATCCCGATGACACCATCATCAAGGTCGGCGACGCAGTGATCGGCGGACCCAAACCCGTTATTATGGCCGGTCCCTGCTCCGTAGAAGACGAAGAGCAGATGGTCTCCACGGCCAAAGCCGTGAAGGCTGCCGGCGCCTCCGTCCTGCGGGGCGGCGCTTTCAAGCCAAGGACCTCTCCCTACAGCTTCCGCGGAATGGGGGAGGACGGACTGAAACTGCTCCAACTAGCCAAACAAGAAACCGGCCTGCCAATCATCACCGAAGTCATGGCCACCGCTGACGTTGAGACCGTAGCCAAGTACGCAGACATCCTGCAGATCGGCGCCCGGAACATGCAGAACTACAATCTGCTCGACGAAGTTGGCCTGATCGGGAAACCGGTCATGGTCAAGCGTGGGCTGTCCGCCTCGTACGAAGAGTGGCTGCTGGCTGCAGAATACGTGATGGCCGGGGGCAACGAGCAAGTGATTCTCTGCGAACGGGGAGTTCGCGGGTTTGAGACCTTCACTCGGTTTACGCTGGATGTGGCCGCAGTGCCCGTGATCAAACGGCTCAGCCACTTGCCCATCGTGGCCGACCCCAGCCACAGCACCGGAAAATGGTATCTGGTCACCCCCGTCGCTCTGGCGTCGGTGGCTGCCGGAGCCCACGGGTTGCTGATCGAGGTACACCCCAATCCTGACCAGGCCAAATGTGACGGCCCCCAATCCCTCACCTTCGAGAATTTTGACATTTTGATGGAACAGGTCAATGCAATCGCTTCAGTGAGGAAACAGCCGGTAACCACCGGCTGATCCAAACAAACCCTAGCGGTCAATCTAGGAGATCAAAAGAGAGGGCATTAGCCCTCTCTTTTTTATTGCCCAATATCTCAAGGCGCACTTCAGCGCTGAACACCAGGGTCGGATTAATCTGGGTTGCGGCTTGGCCTTGTTAGTATCATTGGCAAATTTGATAGTAATAATAGAGATGCGACAGTATTGATCACCGGCGAGGTTGATTGACCGATAGGATTTGTCTATCGGTATGTCAGGAAATTGACGGCTTGTCGGGGCGTTAAGCCCGAATATACTTCTAAGTAGGGGAACAGACCGGCCACCAGGCCACTAACATCTAGATTCGGCGACACGCACATATTGGGAGAGATTGCATGACGGTGGAGATCACCACCCTCGAGCAGCCCATCGACGCGATGTACCTGATTCACAAAGCTCTGCGAGGCGAGGCGAGGCCCATCGGACCGTTGAGCTTGCCCGAAGCCTTGAGACCGGATGTAGTCTCCAGGCGTTTAAGTTAGCCTTTACCGCCTGGGCCACCGCCATCGTGTCCCACGCCGATGAAGAAGTCGGCACCGAGATGTCCAAATTTGTGGATGAGTCCAGCAAGGCTGCTGTTGACTGCCCAGTTGAGCGGGTCAAATGGGCCCTGTTGGAGAAAGAAGACAGCGAATACGCCAGGCTTCTTGAGGGCGTCATGGACGTCATGACTGTGCTCGAAGAAGACATTGGCGCCACCAGCGTCATACCACGGACCAAGCAACACCTTTACGGCCAGGTCATTGCCCTCCGCGTTGCCCAGGAAGACCACCTGGAAACAGGAGAGGCGATGGTCATTCCTCTGATCAGGGGAAACCTCTCCGTCGAGTGCCAGTTAGAGGCCGTCGGCGCGCTGTTGATCGATCATGAATCCGACGACCAGAGCTGGGTCATCGACTGGATATCCCAATACTTTACCCTCAAAGAGAACGGATTGCTGCGTGATTTGGCTAGTTACGCCCGCCAAGCGCAACCGGTGGCCTAGCCGATCCAAAGTTCGAAACGTCTTAAGGGTGATGTAATGGCGACAGAAAACATCCACACGCTCGAAAACCCCATCGATGTCATTCCCCTGATCCGCAAGGCATTCCGGGCGGTGTCCGACCGGACCGAAGCGATGGCCGCCGAAGCGTCGACCTTTGATGACGTACTTGCATTGAACGAAACATCCGCTTTCTAAATCAAGCAGGTTCATCACCACGCCACCGTCGAGGACGAAGTGATGACCGGTCCGATGCAAGACCATCGGCCCGCCCGCGACAACGAGGCCGAGCATGCCGATCTATCCGAAAAGGCCGGCGAGTTGGCCAGTCTCATCGCTTTGGGCAATGCCGCAGGCCTGGAAGAAAGCGTTAGCGTTAGGGAAGCGGCCTTTTCCCTGGACGAGGAGCAGCACAATCTACTTGAGGAGCGCCTCCACGATGTGGAGACCGCCTTAAAAGAGGATCTTGGCGAGAAGAAAGTAACCGTCCGCACCATCCGCCACATCCATAGCCGTCTGATTGGCGTCCGCATCCTTGAGTTGGACCATTTCGAGAACGAAGAGGCCTTCATCATTCCCCTGGTGGTGAACGAGATTGGCGAGGCAGGTCAGTTGGATATAGTTCCGGCTATTGATAGACGAGGCCGCAGAAGAGCCCCGCTGGGTCATCGACTGGGTGTACTCGGAGCTTAACCCGGCCGAGCAGGCCCAACCCGCTTAGTTTTAGCCTGGCCAAGGGTTCATAGATGAGAAAAAGACCGCGAATTAGACGCGGCCTTTTTCTTTAAGCCTATTTTATGTGCAATGCTAGACCAATACCGGCTCCGAGTTCTTTCGGTATATCTGGAAGCGGTGGCGGGTGGTGTCGGCTATTATCACTCGATTGTTCTGGCTCATTCTCACCGCGCATGGCGCCCACAGCACCCGCTCAGGAGTGAAGTTCCGGATGGCGTTGCGCTGCCTGATCATATCGGGATTGGACCTGAGCTTGGCGATGCCCATATTGGACAAGTGGCCGTCGCCGGTGAATTCAGTGATGAACCGGCCGTCTGGTGTCAGCACCTGCACCCGGTTGTTCAACCAGTCTGCTATATAGATATCGCCGTCCTGGTCGACGCAGACGCCCGTGGGACGGTTGAATTGCCCAACCGGGGCATGGGAGTAGGTGATTCCGCCCTTGACCCGTGCGTTGTAGCAGTCGCCACCAGTGCCCGGCGTTCCGAAGCTAGCCAACCATTTGCCGTCCGAGGTAAATGACTGGACGCGGTCGTTGCGCCAATCGGCGACAAAGATATTGTCGTCGCTGTCCAGGCACATTCCCCAGGGAAGATTGAACTGCCCATCAGCCGATCCGGCTGAGCCGAATTTTCCCAAGAACTTCCCGTCCAGACCGAACTTCTGGACACGGTTGTTGCGGCTGTCCACGATGTAAAGGGTCTCATCTTTGCCGATGGCGATGCCGGACGGCCGGTCAACGTCCCCGTCGCCGGACCCCTGGGCGCCCCAGTGGGTGATGTACTCCCCGTCCTTGTCGTACTTGGTGATCCGGTTCAGCCACTCGTCCGTGACGTAAACGTTGGTGTCCTTGTCGAGAGCGATGCCCGTGGGCCAGATGAATTGGCCTTTGCCCTCACCGTGTGAGCCGAAGGTGGAGATGTATTCCTCACCCTCTTCGCCCAGTTTCATGATGGTGAGGCGAGTGCCGTCAGGCCGGTCTTCCCGGCCCCGGTTCACGATGTAGGCGACTTCGTCAGATGTCAGGGCAAAGTCGATTGGATAACGCACCCCGGCGCCGACATGCTCGGCGCGGCCAGCCGTGGATTCATACGTGAAGGTCCGGTTGTTGATGCCTAGGAATACGCTTGCCATGAGCCTACCTTCTATTTAACGAAATAGTATCCGGTAATCTTTTTACCGTAGATCACTAGATAGTGCGAGAGGGGATCGCATAGTCCTTGAGTTTGTTGTAAATCTGTATCCGTTGACGCTGAGTGTCGGCTACGAGCAGCCGCTGATTGGCTGTGTCGAAGACTAAGTCGGAGGGCATATCGAACCGCCATTCAACCTGGGGGTTCGGCACTTCCCGGCGCCGTCTGACTGCGTCTGGGTTGGTTGCGACGGTCATCTTGGCCCAATGGGAAAGCTCATAGGCGTCTCCACGCAAGGTGGTGATGAACCGGCCATCGGAGCCAAACACCTGGACCCGGTTGTTGGACCAGTCGCATACGTAAACATCGCCGTCTGAGTCGACAGCCACTCCGGACGGGCGGCCCAGCTCGCCCCGGCCCGCGCCTTCGCTACCGAATGACGCCACGAACTCGCCTTCCGGAGTGAATTTCTGCGCCCGGTGGTTCATGTGGTCGGACACGTAGATGTACCCTTCAGAATCGGAGGCGATGCCCCATGGCGAGTCCAGTTGGCCCTCGCCGCTGCCCAACCCACCCCAGGCGGCCATGAGAGCTCCGTCCTTGGTGAATTTCTGGACTCGGTGGTTGCGGGTGTCTGAGATGTAGAGGTCGTCATTGGCATCGATGAGGATGCCGGAAGGACCGTCCAGTTCTCCCTCCTCAGCCCCCGATGTGCCCCAGCACTGCAAGAATTTTCCGTCGCCGTCGAAGATGGAAACCCGGTTCAGCCATTCGTCGGCGACATAGACAGCTCCTTGACTGTCCACCGCGATTCCCGCCGGCCAGATAAACCGGCCCGGGTCCTCCCCGTATTTCCCAAACTCGGTTACAAGCTCTTCCTCGCCGGATATGCCGCCGAAAATGACTTTGGTGACGCGGGTGCCTACGCCGGTCCTACTCCAGTGCACGTTCGGAATCATCTCAAAACCGCGGCTGATCACGTAGGAGGCAGCGCCGGTCCCAACTCCAGTGGCCACGGCCACTGGCATCCGGAACCCGGTGCCCGAGGCTGCCGACCGGCCGACAGCGTGGCTGAAGTCGTATACCCGGCCTGCTGCTATCTGTGTTTGCATATCTCTACCCTTGCGTTGACGGGAACTATGTCAGGTTAGGTAAATCTGGGAGCCTCGAAGTTTCCTTTGACGATTGGCTTGGCGTCCAGGCCGAGCCAGTCTTCCAGCACCGTGGTGTAGAGGCCGCGGAAGTCCATGTTGGGCACCAGATCGCCCTGTTGGAGGTCTTCTGCCTTTCTTGATGGGTACTCGCCGTACTGTCCGCCCTTGATGGCGTTGCCGATAACGAATGCGGCCCCGGCGGCCCCGTGGTCGGTGCCTGAGCCATTGTCGCGGACGCGCCGGCCAAATTCGGAGAACAGCAGCATGATTACATTGTCGGCGTCGTCGTGCTCCCGGAGATCAGCGAAAAAGTCGGTGATGGCTTGGGAAACATCGCTCCAAAGCGTAGCGTGCATGCCCGCTTGGTTGGAGTGGCTGTCGAAGCTGCCGTGGTCGCAATAGAAGATTCGGGTCCCTAGGCCCGCCAGATGGACCTGCGCAATTCCACGCAGCTTCTGGGCAATGGTCGTCTCTGCGTACTCGATGCTGGAGGAGTAGGTCTCAGGGGCAACCTTCAGGATGTCAGCGCCCTTCATGGCTTCCAGTCCCGTTTGACCCAGGTATTCAGTCACGACGTCGTTGCCCATCTCAGGAGCGTACATGCGAGAGAAACGGTCTAGAATCTGCTCCCGCTGCTTCTCACCGGAGATACCGGTCAACAGACCGTAGGACTCCAGGTCGTCCACGCAGGCGACAGGTACACCCGGCAGGACCAAGGCCCGGAACAGGCTGGGACCGAAACTGACGGTGGTGACGATGTTTTCTTTTCTTGGGTCTAGGTCTCTGGTGGCCAGTCCCAGCCAGCCCTCAGTGCCCAGGGTCTCTGGCTCGCAGGTGTGCCAGATGTCCATGGAGCGGAAGTGAGATCGGGGCGAGTCTGGATAGCCAACGCCATGGATGATGGCCATAGTGCCCTGATCGTACATGCCCTTCAACGGCCCCATGGCCGGGTTTAGCCCCAGGCCGCCGTCGATGGGCAGGACCTGATCCTCAGTAAATCCTACCACCGGGCGGGCGTCCTGGTACAACCCATCGCCATAGGGAACGACGGTGTTTAAGTAGTCATTGCCGCCGGAAAGCTGAAGAACCACCAAGACCGGGTCTTTCTTATTGGTAGCCATGATTTTCTCCGATTGGCGAGGATTAGGAGTACTGGAATTCCTTGACCGACGCGATGAGCTGAAGCAGCTCACCGACTCTTGCGGTCGAGGCTGCGACGTCTTTTTCAGTGTCCCATTTCAACTCGCCGCCTTGGGCCGAGTGTTCCACCAATTGTTCGTGGGTGGCTGCGCCGGCCTTGATTGGCCCGACCAGCTCCAAACAACGGTCGACCAGTTCCTCAGGCCCCAGGTTGCCCTGCGCCTGAAGGCGGGCCACTATCCGTTGGACCCCGGGTCGGCTGATGTCGCCTAGCATGTCGGCCACGAAGTTGATCCGCTTCATCAATGAACCGCTATTGATCCATTCCACGCCGGTGTGCCAACCCTCCACGCTGGGCGGATTGAGCAATTCCTGCCCCATGTAACCGGTCTGTTTGGAGAGGTCTCCGATCCCCGGAGGGGGCAGTTTATCCTGGCCCACCAGCCGCAGGGTGCCAACCACCACTTCGGCTGGGCTCTTTATCTTGGTGAAGCGGGCGTCCTTGAAAAAGTCCGAGAGGAATAAGACCCGCAAAACCGACCGGATATCGTAATTGAACTTGGTGAAGGTCTTGGCCAAGGTCTCAATGGCCTTGGGGTCTTTAGGCGGGGTCACCGACCAGGCAGGAACCTGGGGCTCATCGGCCACGAAGAAGTTATAGAGGTGCCGGGCGATGAACTCGGCGGTGGCCGGCTGTTGGCAGATGATGTCGATGATGTCTTCGCCGTTGAAGTTGCCGGTCTGCCCCAAGAAGGTCTTTTCACCGTGGTCGTGGTCCTCTTCCTGGTATTCGAAGTCCCAGTCGAACCGGCTGTAGTAGTTCCGGGGTGGCACGGTGCCGATGGTCCAACCGGTGAATGCCCTGGAGCATTCGAAAACGTCGGTCTCAGTGTAGTTGCCCACACCCATGCTGAAGAGTTCCAGCAGTTCCCGTCCCCAGTTTTCGTTCACGCCTGATTTGTGGTTGTCGCAGTTATCCAGCCAGTAGATCATAGCCGGGTTCTGGGCCAAGGCTACCAGCATGTCGCGGTAGTTGCCCATGCCCTTCTCGCGGAACATGTCTATTTGGGCGATCAATTCATGCCAATGATCCACCTTGGACTGGCCGGTGGCGAAGATCTGGTGCCAGAAGAGGACCATCTTCTCTTCCAGAGGAAGCTCAGTGTGCATCATGTCGTATAACCAGGCTGAACCCCCCATGCCCGGAGAGGTGACCGGACGGCGGAAGCCTGGGTGGTAGCGAAGGAAATGCTGCCGGTCGGCCCGCTGCCCTTGGGGATTCAGCAGTTCATCGACGGTGGCTTCATAACCAACGGCGGCGCGTCGCTCCAACTCATCCCGGTCGGCGCCAAACCCCGCGCGCCGCATCAGATGGGCCATCAAGTCGATGCTTTCTTGGTCTACTTTGCTTTGAACGGCCATCGCATTAACTCCGAAACAAGAATGCTTCCCGAAAACCGCCGATTCCATTCAGCCAATTCCATTCATCTAAACCGTATTTTCGGCAGATTAACTTAGATAATACAAAACTTGACGCCCATTTTCCCGGCCTACCGGCGTCGTGTCAAGCTTATTTGGCTGCCGACCAGGGTCGGCTAGAATCCAGCCTGCCCTGCCGCTTTGCGCATGGTGTCCAGATAGGCGTTGCTGGAGGTCTGGATCAGGGTCTGCACGGTGCCATGGAAGTATTGCACGCCTAGGTCCAGGAACTTCGGGACCAGGTTGTCGGGGCAGCTTACCCCGGCGACCTTGCCGGCTTTGCGTATGATCTCCACTCCCCGTTCCATGACCTCTTGAACCTCAGGATGCGTCTGCTGGCCCACGTAGCCCATGGACTGGGATAAATCGCCCGAGCCGATGAAGAATACGTCCACGCCTTCCACCTGGACCATGGACTCCAGGTTTTCGATGGCCTCCACCTCTTCCAGCATCAGGCAGACCAGGGTGTTTTTATTGGCCTCTTCCGCGTAATCGGACGTTGAGCCGGAAAATCCGAACCCGGCAGGGCGGCCACGGCTGAAGATCCCTCGTGTGCCAAGAGGATAATATTTGACCGCTTCGACGGCGTTCTGGGCCTCTTCGGCGGTGTTCACGTGGGGGACTTGGACGCCCCAGGCGCCGCGGTCAAGGAAGGGGCAGATGAACTCCAACTCGTTGCCGATGGGGCGAACGATGGGCGCCATGCCCGTCAGCTCGGCAGCGCGGATCATATCTTCAGAGTTGTCAACTGTGATGGACCCGTGCTCGTTGTCGATCAAGATCCAGTCGTACCCCAGGCACCCGAGCATCTCAACCACCGTGGCCGAAGGAAAGGTGATCATGGTGCCGAAAACCGCCTTTCCGTCGTTCAATTTCTGTTTTAAGGTATTTTCCCGCATATGGACTCTCCGATCGATATCGCTTTAAAAGCGCGTCCGATTTTGCCTGGAGTATACTACGCCTCACACCTAAGAGCGCCGATATAGATGTGTGTTGGACTTCTGCGGCGTCAATTTAATAACCGGACGGACAATAGGCGAAATATGGCTGAATCTGATTCAGAGTTGAGGCAGGGTGGCGGCGGGCCTGAGATCGGCGAATCTCAGATGCCTTTGATTCTTTCTTTCGTTGCCGACTGGCCTAACATCGTCACCCTGTTTGGGTTATGCTGCGGCGTGCTGGCGATCTTCTTCGCGCTGCACCAGAATTATCCGGCAGCGATTATCTCGATCCTTTGGGCAGTCACCTTCGACTGGTACGACGGCGTGGTCGCCCGCGCCTTGCCGGACAGAAGCGCGCAACACCGGTCGATCGGCGCCCACATGGACTCCCTAGTGGACCTGGTAACTTCGGCTGTGGGCCCGGCCATCCTTTTGCTCAGCATCACGGATTTCAACGCTTGGGCTTATCCGGGGGCATTGGCGATCATCATGGCGGGAGTGCTCCGTCTGGCCTATTTCGATGTCTTTGGCGTGGACAGCAACGGCACCTACGCGGGGATAACGATAGACAACTCACCAATCGTGGTTTCGATGGTCTTCTTCCTGGAGAGTTTCATCAATCACAACGGGTTCGTGGCGATCTTGTACACGGCCATCGTGGTCATGGCGTTCTTACATGTAGCGCCGTTCCGAACACCAAAAGTGGGTAACGTCTTCTACTATATATTCACGGCGTACGTGGTCGCGGCGACCGGCGGATATGCGTATATCCTGGCAACTCAATAACCGGAGTGGATCGAGTATTGGCGGTCCGGATCCTAGCTCGACGGTCTGAGCCTGAAGAAATGATTCTGCAGCTTTGGCCAGGCGATGTGAAGCCGATTAAGGGTTTGAGGAAGCGCCCAGAAGCTGACCGGCGCGACGGCTCTTAGCACTGCCCAGGTGAGAGAGCCAAGCAAAAGAGATTCCTTGGGCAGAAATGAAAGCCACTTGCGGCGCATCCCGACGAATTCTTCGGCGATGGCCATGCTGGCGTATCCAGAGTTGCCACGGGGTTCAACCTCGATGATTCCTGCTTGCTCACAGAGCTGCCGGTAGACATCAACGCTCCGGTAGATCACTTGGTATTCACCTTTCAGGGCCAGCACTCCCTTTCGCACCGTGGACTCTCGGAGGATGATGACGCCGCCTTCGCTGAGCCGGGACCTCAATGCCTGTAGCAGTGCCACCACATCGGCGTCGCCCAGGTACATCATGAGGCCACCCAGGAAGATGAAGTCGAACGGCCCTTCGGGCAGGTCTTGCCGGCCGTCCCCTTTGTAAACCCGGGCATTGGGCAGGTGGGCGACTCTTTCCTGCGCGGCTGCCACCATCTGAGGGCTGCGTTCCACTCCGACCACAGACTGAAAACGGTTGGCGAAAATCTCTACCCAAGCTCCGGCGCCGCAGCCTACGTCAAGCACGCTGCCGGATTCCCCTATGTCGTCGAGCCAAGAGGAGATCGTCTCGACCTCTCTGGCCAGCCGGTACTCGACCGCCTTTGACGGCAGATCGAACTCATGGGTCATCATGCTCATGGCAGCGGGGTCCGCGGTGCCGCTGGGGTCTTCGAAATATCGTCTAACGGCCTCGTCGTCTATCTGTGTTCCGGCCGGCTGTTCGAGATCTGGAGCCACTTAGGAAGCCTCTCTTTGGGGTAGACCGCACATACGAAGGTCCAAATCGCATTGCATCCGTGAATTACAGGAGTATACTACGCGGCACATCGAGACTGGACCGATAAACTTCAGGCTGGGAAAAGGGTGATTCTGGCGCTAGAAACACGCAAATTGCGCACATACCCACCCGTTGTTATAATTAAGATTATCCCGAAAGGTGATACATTTGAACTGTCTCGGCGGCACCTGAACCCAGCTCGAAAACATAGCTCAATTTGGCCCATTAAAAATCGGGGGTGCAACATGTTCCCAGAAGTGACACTGGTAACGCCTACCCGTGAAGACATTCAGCGCATGGCTGATTGGCTCGACGATTCCGAGGTAAATGCAGTCTGGTATGGGGTTGGCGACGACGGGAAAGCCCTGCATACCAGTTACACTCCGGAGGCTATCCTGGCTGGCGGATCCGAGGAATGGGACCAAACGTTCACCGATGAGAACCGCACTATTTTTTCGGTCTACAGCGGCGACGGTGAGCATATAGGTGAAGGTCAATTGGCGATTGAATGGCCGCTGTTGGAAGCGCGGATCGACCTCCTGATTGGCCGCAAAGATCTTTGGCATCACCACTATGGCACTAGCGCGCTCATTGGCCTGTTGGACCATGCCTTCGGCCCCCTGGCGCTCCACCGCGTTTGGGTAGACCTTCCTGAATACAATGAACACGGGATGGTGATGGCCCAACACGTGGGTTTCGTTATGGAAGGGCATCTGCGCAAGACCCACCGCAAGGATGACGAGTGGTATGACTCGACGGTGCTCGGTCTCCTGTCAGACGAGTATCCGAGACGGCGCGCCAAGTTGATGGAGACCGCAGTTACCTAGACGATAAAGCGTGATTGGCCATTGACGGCGATCTGGCAGATCGAATTGATGATCGGAGGGACCAGTAATGCCTGTAATTACCATTAACGGCCCCATCGGCTGCGGCGCGGTGACCATCGGCCAGATGGTCTCCGAACAGATGAACCTGAATTTTGTTGACCGGCTTTTCTTTACGGAAGCAGCCCGTATTATTGGCACGCCGGTTGGTACCCTGATCGCCAAAGAGCAACGGGTGGACAGGTTCCGCGACCGTCTTGGCCGGTTCGTTCAAACGATGCTCGAACGCTCCGCGATGTCGGGTGTGAGCGGCGAGCCGTATTTCGGCCGTGGGATTGAGAACCTGCCGCCCGAGACCTATATGGACCTCGCCGGCGAGGGTCGCGTAGCCCAGAAGTTGGATGACAAGACCTTTATTGAAGCCATGACTAAAGTGGCGAACGATCTTCATGCACAGGGCAACGCCGTGATCATCGGCCGCGGGGCCAACCAGATTTTGGCCGACGCTTCGCATACCCTGCACGTTGGCCTGCTGGCTCCAATGGAAGTCCGAGTCAAGACTCTGATCGACCGGGAACACTTTGAGAAAGAAGAAGCCGAGATTCACGTGGAGGAGTTGGAACGGGCAAGAGAAGACTTCATCATGAAATTCTGGAAGGTCCATCCCAATGAAGCTAAGCACTACCACATGATGCTGAACATGGGGAAGATGAACCCCAAGACCGCGGCAGAGGTGATCTGCAACGCCGCAGGAGACCTGACTGTTTGACCGTAGGCAGTCATCCGGATACTTATCGATAGGGGAACGGGTCTGAACCGCTCCCCTATTTTTAATCTTGGCGCTATATAAATTTGGCTCCATCGGCAGATAGGTAATTAAAATTGCTTCCATTTTCCGACGCCAGCGTCCATCACCGGACATTTCCTTATGTGAACTCGGCGCTTATCGGCATCAGCGTGCTGGTGTTTCTCTATGAAATGGTCCTGGGCGGCTTCTCGACTCTGACCGGCGGCGGTGGATTGGACCTGGATATCTTTTTCTTCAAATGGGGGTTCATTGCCAAGGAGCTCACCTCAGGAATGCCGTTTGAAGGCTGGAACACCGTGTCGGGACCGGTAGATATCGAGACCCCGGTCCATACCGTTTTTACGATTTTCAGCTCAATGTTCATCCACGGCGGATTCATGCACTTGGCCGGCAATATGATGTTCCTGTGGGTGTTTGGCGATAACCTCGAGGACCGGTTCGGGCACGTAAAGTACTTGGTCTTTTATTTGGTGGCCGGTGTTGCAGCGACGCTGAGCCAATGGGTCATCAATACCGATTCGCAGGTCCCGTTGATAGGCGCCAGCGGAGCGATCTCCGGGGTGTTGGGCGCCTACCTTTTGATCTACCCCAACAACAAGGTAAAAGCCTTGATAATCTTCTATCTGATCACTGTGGTTGAGATGCGGGCCATGTGGCTCCTGGGAGCCTGGTTCGTCTGGCAGTTGATTCAGGGAAGCATGTCTATCGGATTGTCGGACTCGGTAAGCGTGGCGTTCTTCGCCCACATCGGCGGGTTCGTGGCCGGCATGGTGCTTGCCGGAGCTTACAAATTGGCCATAGGTGAGTCGCTGAATCTGAGGGAAACAAAGGTCCAGCCATGGGACCGCTGGTACCAAGCCGGGCGGGGCAGGGACTAACCGTTTAAACCAGGCTTTCCAAGGTTTCCCGGGTTGACGTCCGCTGTGATAATTATTCGCCGGCGGTTTCCTCGTCCGGTCCTAGCCTGCGCCTGATGGCATATGCCGCTGCTTCGGTCCGTTTAGCCGAGTCAGTCTTGCTTAGTATGCTCCTCCATTGGTTGCCTACGGTGTTGACGCTGATGAACAGTTCTTCGGCGATCTCCTGGTCGATCTTGCCAGCCGTCACGAGCCCAAGCACTTCCACTTCCCGCTGGGTCAATCCGTCGGGATACGCAGAGGCCCGGACCGGTTGGTCTGAAGCCCTCTCATGGAGTGCTTGCAGGCTTTCCATCAAGGGGCGCATGCCCAGTTCGGTGAAGATGGACAGCGATTCTTCGAGCAGCAACCGGGCTTTGGCATTGTCGCCCGCCCCATTCCGCTCAATGAGAGTCTCTGCGTAGTCGTAGCACGTCGACGCAACTTTGGGTTAAAAGCCCGAGGCGCGGCAGAATACAAACCCAGCCTCAAAGTGCTTCATGGCTTGGTCCGGCTTACCAATGGTTCGCGCGATGAGGCCGAGCCTGGCCCACCCGGCGACTAAAGGTAAGGCGTTGTCATTTGCAAAAACAGTTTCAGCAGCTGATCTTGCCGCGTCTTGGTGGAC